>Ga0209474_10000953_pt1 | contig 29390 bp, 26 predicted proteins | sample GraSoiAngelo_145_FD_185902 | JGI IMG/M metagenome (GOLD analysis project Ga0209474, IMG submission 185902) | Grasslands soil microbial communities from the Angelo Coastal Reserve, California, USA - 14_1009_05_20cm (SPAdes) (version 2) | ecosystem: Environmental > Terrestrial > Soil > Grasslands...
TGGCTCCCCGAGCTGGGTTCGAACCAGCGACCCACGGATTAACAGTCCGTTGCTCTGCCAGCTGAGCTATCGGGGAACAGGGCCGGCGAAGGCCGGCGTTTGTAGCCGCACGTGCCAGCACTGTCAAGGTACACTGCGGGCGTGGAAGCGCTCCGTCCAGGGGATCCGATCGACGTCGTCGCCCCCTCGAGCGGGTTCGATCGCGAGCGCTTCGAGCGCGGCGTCCAGGCGCTGCGCGGCATCGGCCTCCAGCCCCGCTTCCGGGAGGAGATCTTTTCCCGGACGGGCCATCTCGCGGGAGACGATGCGCGGCGCAAGCGCGAGCTCGACGAGGCGTTCCGCAGCGATGCCAAGGCGCTGATCCTCGCTCGCGGCGGCTACGGCCTCCTCCGCTTCGCAACCGAGCTGCGCAAGTTTCCGCGCAAGCTCGTCATCGGCTACAGCGACGCGACGGTCCTGCACGAGCTCTGGCGCCGCAGGAGCGTGCCGTCGATCCACGGGCCGATGTGCACGCAGCTCGGCGAGGATGCGACCGCGCTGGAACGGCTCCGGCAGCTTCTCTTCGGCGAGCCAACGCGGCCGCTCTCGTGGAACGCGCGCGCCGCGCGCGAAGGCCGCGCCGAAGGACTGCTGGGTGGAGGCAATCTCGCGAGCCTCGCGTCGATGTGCGGCACGCCGCTGCAGCCGCAACTCAAAGGCTGCCTCGTGCTTCTCGAGGATCTGAACGAGCCTCCATACCGGCTCGACCGCCTGCTCACGCAGCTCCTGCTCAGCGGCGCGTTCGAGGGCGCGAAGGGTTTTGTCATCGGCGATCTCTTCGCGCCGGGGGAAGACCCGGCTGGCCGCGAGGAAGTCGTAGCCGAGCGCCTCGCTTCCCTCGCGGTCCCGGTGGTCTTCGGAGCGCCCTTCGGCCACGCCGGCCGGAACCAGCCTGTCGCCTTCGGCTGCGCACACGCGCTGGACGCCGGCGCGGGCCAGCTCACTCCGCTGGAATCGCCGATTGCCGCCGCGCAAAGCTGATACCCTCCGCCGCCGCATGCGCGTCTACCTGCTCGGCATCGCCGGCACCGGAATGGGGTCGTTCGCCGGGCTTCTCAGGAAGGCCGGCCATGAAGTTTCCGGCTCGGACGAGAACGTCTACCCGCCGATGAGCGACAAGCTCGCGGAGTGGAAGATCCGCGTCTTCACGCCGTACTCCGCGGACAACCTGAAAAGGGCGGAGATCGATCTGGCGGTGGTCGGCAACGTGTTGCGGGCGGACAACGTCGAGGCGAAGGCGGTCCGGCGGGTCGGCATTCCGCACATGAGTTTCCCCGAGGCGCTCGAGGAGCTCTTCCTGACGAAGCAGCATCCGGTGGTCATCGTCGGCACCCATGGGAAGACCACCACGACCGCCATCTGCGCCCAGGTGCTGACGCATGCGGGCCGCGATCCGAGCATGCTCGTCGGCGGAGTTCCCTTGAACTTCAACGAAGGGTTTCGCCTCGGAGGCGGCGAGCACTTCGTCATCGAGGGCGACGAGTACGACACCGCTTACTTCGACAAGGGACCCAAGTTCCTCCATTACCGGCCGCGCACCGCGATCTTCACCGGCGCCGAGTTCGATCACGCCGACATCTACCGGGACACGGCTCACTACGAGAGCGCATTCGAGAAGTTCTTTCCGCTCTTGCCGCAGGAGGGCTACCTCGCTGCCTGCAGCGCTTTTCCCAACTGGAAGCGCCTCGCCTCGTTCGCGAAGTGCAAGGTCGAGAGCTACTGCGCGCAGGAAACGATCGACGCCGACTGGCACTCGCGCTGGGTGAGCCTCGGACCCGCCGGCGCCGCGTTCGAAGTGGACTACAAGGGCAACAGCGAAATCCGCGTGACGCTGCCGGCCGCCGGCCGGCACAACGTCGAGAACGCGCTCGGCGTCTACGCTGCCTGCCGCGCGCTGGGGCTGAAGCCCGACGAGATCGCGGCCGGCTTTCGCAGCTTCCGGGGAGTCAAGCGACGACAGGAGCTGCGCGGCGAAGTGAAGGGCGTCGCGGTGATCGACGACTTCGCGCACCACCCGACCGCCGTGCGGGAGACCATCGCCGCCGTGCTCGCGCAGTATCCCGGGCGGCGTCTCGTCGCTGTGTTCGAGCCGCGCAGCAACACCGCCATGCGCAAGATCCATCAGGAGGAGTACGCGCACGCCTTCCGCGGGGCGGACGAGACGATCATCAGCCAGCCGACCGCCATCGCCAAGGTGCCGGAGAACGAGCGCATCGACGCGAAGCGCATGGCGCAGGACATCGCCGATGCCGGCACCCGGGCACGCTGGATGGAGTCGCCCGATGCCATCGTCCTGGCGCTGGCCAAGGAGACGCGCTCGGGCGACGTCGTGTTGGCGATGTCCAACGGCGGCTTCGGCGGCCTGCACGACAAGCTGCTCGAGGCGCTGGGCACGCGCGCATGAACGCGGTGGAGCTGCGGGACATCTGCGTCGCCGCGGCGGAGGCGGGCGCCCGCGTGCTGCGCGATCTGTACGAAGGCCCGCGCGACGTCCGGTTCAAGGGCCGCACCGACCTCGTCACCGACGCCGACAAGGCCTCCGAAGAGACGGTGTTGCGCATCCTGCGCGAGCGAGCGCCCGGAACGCGCATCCTCGCCGAAGAGAGCGGCGCGCACGGCGGAAACGAGGTGTGCTTCATCGTCGATCCGCTCGACGGCACCACCAACTACGCGCACGGCATCCCGATCTTCTGCTGCACCGTCGCGGCGGAAGAAAACGGCCGCGTGGCCGCCGGCTGCACCGTGGATCCGATGCGAGAGGAGCTCTTCACCGCCCTTCGCGGCGGCGGGGCGGAGCTCCGAAGGGCGCGCGGTTCACACCCTTTGCGCGTCTCCGCTGCCCGCGAGCTGGTCGAGGCCGTCGTCTGCACCGGCTTTCCGTACGGCGACCGCGACAAGCTTCCGCAGATGATCGCGGCCTTCGGCAAGTTCACCGAGCTGGCGCGCGGCTCGCGCCGGCTGGGCAGCGCGGCCATCGATCTGGCCTGGGTCGCGGCCGGACGGCTCGACGGGTTCTGGGAGATGGGCCTCCGGCCCTGGGACGTCGCCGCCGGTCAGCTCCTGGTGAAGGAAGCCGGCGGCCGCGTCACGCGCTTCGACGGCTCGTCACACCAGCTTGCGGGGGGCGAGATTGTCGCCGCGCCGCCCGCGCTGCACGCGAAGATGCTGGAGGTGTTGGCTACCGCTGTGCCGTGACGTCGTCGCGCCGGTTCTGTTTCCAGGCGTCTTCGTCGTGACCCGTCGCCTTCGGCTTCTCTGCTCCGAAGCTGATGGCAGTGATCTGGGGCGACTGAACACCGAGTGTAGCGAGATACTTCTTCGCGGCGTCCGCGCGGCGCTGACCGAGCGCGAGATTGTACTGTCCGGAGCCGCGCTCGTCGCAGTTCCCCTCGATGCGGACCTTCAGGTCGGGATGCGCCGTCAGTACGTTGGCAACGGCGGTCAGCTTCTCCTGCGCGTCCTTGGTCAGCGTCGCCGAGTCGAACTCGAAGAAGACGCTGACGTTGCGGAGCTGCTCGAGCGCCTTGTCCAGGTCCGCCTGTCCCTGCGCCCGGTACTGGTCCGCCGGCGTAGGCTTGGTGTCGGCCGTCGCCTCCTGCTTCGGCTGCACTTGCGCCAGGGTGTTGTCCGGCGTGGGTTGGTTGGTGGAGCAGGCGACGAGGCCGGCGAGGCCGACAGTGACGAGATGTCCGGTGATCTCCGATAGCTTCATGCAGTACCTCCAGAGTTTGGACGAGAACAGCGGGCGCGCCCGGCGTATGCCCGCTCGCCCTCCTTCGCGCAAGCGAATCTTTTGTCCGAACTTCGTTGGAGGTCAAACGAATTATCGCAGCGGGCTAGACCGTCTTTCGCCGTCCTGCGAGCGCCATGTACGCCCAAAGCACGACGACCGCGCCGACGATCGACGAGATCCATCCGCCAGGAGTGAAACCCCATGAGCCGTCCGCCTGGGAGGCGCCGCCAAACAGCGCGTGTCCGATGAGGCCGCCGACGAGCGAGCCGATCATTCCAAGGATGGCCGTCGCGAGCCAACCCATGGCCTGCCGGCCGGGATAGATCGCTCTAGCCAACAGGCCGATCACGAGTCCGAAAATGATGAAGCCGATGATGTGCATAGGTCGTTTCCTGTCTTAGAGGATTGAAAACAACCGTAAGCACGTCAGCTCAGCGAAGGTAGCGTAAGCGGGCGAGCGAGATCAGGGCCGCCCCTACTGCGGCGCCGAGCGCCCAGCCGGCGATCACGTCGGTGGGCCAGTGCACGCCGAGATAGACGCGGGAGACACCGACGAGCAGCGCCAACCCGATGCCGATCGGCGAGAGCCGCGGAGCCGCCCAGGACAAGACCACCGCCGCAGCAGCGGTGTCGCTCGCGTGCGTCGAGGGAAACGATTGCCCCGCACCACAGCCGAGCGGGTGCGGCACCCGCGCGGGATCCGCGTTGCAGGGACGGACCCGGCCGAACTCTGGCTTCACCACCCGGACGCTGAGAAGGTCGGCGACGCCAATCGCCGCCCAGAGGAGGATGGCGGCGAGCGCGCGGTGGGGCGACTTGATCCAGAGGTAAATGGCCGCAAGCGCCGCCACGGCAAGAAGAACTCCGCGATTCGACGCCGCCCCCATCACGGCGTCGAGCCACCCCACGCCGGGGCGGTTCAGCAGCGAAAGCAGCTGCAGGTCGATGACGGGGGGCGCGACCAACCTGAAAACCGTAGCACTTACCGGGCGCTGGCAGGAAGGCGATCGACCGCTTCACAGCCTGCCCGCCCGCAGCCACGCCGGCGCACGGGGTTGGGTTATACAGGTCGCCCACACGGGAGTTCGCATGCCGCGGATGGTGAAGTGTGCAAAGCTCGGGAAGGAGCTCCCGGGCCTCGACTTCAAGCCCTGGAACAACGAGCTGGGGCAGCGCATCTACGAGACCATCTCCCAGGACGCATGGAAGATGTGGCTCGAGCACTTCAAGATGGTCATGAACGAGTATCGGCTGGCGGGCGGGTCGGAGCAGGCAAACCAAGTGCTCTTCGATCAGGCCGAGAAGTTCTTCTTCGGCGAAGGCGCGCAACTTCCGCCGGACTACAAGCCGCCCGCAGCGAAGGGCTGAGGAGTGCGCGGGCCGGGCGAGATCCTCGTCGTTTCCTGTTACGAGCTCGGCCGGCAGCCGGTGGCGGCAGCCGCGGCGATCGCGGCTCTCGAACGCGCGGGCTTCTCGCCGGCAGCCCAGGACATCTCGGTCGAGAAGCTTTCCATCGAAGCGCTGGCCAGGGCGCGCCTCGTGCTCATCAGCGTCCCCATGCACACCGCGTTGCAGCTCGGCGTTCGCGTCGCCGCCAAGGCGCGCGAGGTGGGCGGGTGCGTGGCGCTGTTCGGCCTCTACGCGACGCTCAACGCGGAGCACCTGCGCGAGCGGCACGGCGATTTCGTCGCCGGAGAGAACCCCGACGAGCTCGTCGAGCTGGCGCGCGCGATGGAGGCCGGGCGGGAACCGGCGCCCGTCGCACTTCGCAAGCGCGACGTGGCGGTCCCGTCCCGCGCGTCGCTCCCGCTGCTCGACCGGTACGCGAAGCTCTCCTGGAACGGCGAGGAGCGGCTGGTCGCCTCCGTCGATGCCTCGCAGGGATGCAAGCATCTCTGCCGGCACTGCCCCATCGTTCCCGTGTATCGCGGCCGCTTCGTCGCCGTGCCGCGAGAAACCGTGCTGGCCGACGTCGCACAGCAGATCGCCGTGGGGGCACGGCACGTCAGCTTCGGGGATCCGGACTTCCTCAACGGCCCGACGCATGCGCTGCGGATCGTGCGCGAGCTGCACGCGCGATGGCCCGAGGTCTCGTTCGACGCGACGATCAAGATCGAGCACTTGCTCGAGCACCGGGCGCTGCTCGCGGATCTCGCGCAGTGCGGGATGATCTTCGTCACCAGCGCGGTCGAATCGCTCAACGACCGGGTGCTCGCGGCGCTGCACAAAGGTCATGTCGCCGCAGACGTTCCCGAGGCTCTCAGGGCCGTGCGCGAGGCTGGAGCAGAGCTGCGGCCGACGCTCTTGCCATATACGCCCTGGACCGCTCTCGAGGATTTGCCGGCGCTCTTCGACTTCGCGGTCGAGCACGACCTCGTCGACGCCATCGATCCCGTCCAGTACACCCTGCGTCTGCTGCTTCCCCCAGGGTCTCTGCTTCTGGACGACTCGGGGCCGTGGCTGCGCGGCTTCGACGCGGACGCCTTCACGTGGCGTTGGGAACATGAAGACCCGAACGTCGACGCTCTCTGGCGCGAGTCGGCCGAGCTGGCGCGCAAAGGCGCCGGATTCGACGAGCTCCGCGCGGTCGCCAACCACGCCTCCCGGCGGCAGACCGCAGCGCGCGCGCCGCGGCGCCGCAGGAGCGTGCCGCGCCTGACGGAACCCTGGTTCTGTTGAGCAGAGCCCACCGCCGGCCAGTTCGGCCGGATCTAAGTCACGGAGAGCCTGGGCGTCACCACCGCCTCGATGCGCGCGGCTGCCTGGCGCAGCGCCTGTTCGACCTGCTCGGGCGTGTCGCCGCGCGCGAAGGCGAAGCCGAGATACGACGCTCCCTCGGGCAAGGGAACGAGCTCTTCGCGCAGATGCGCGGTGATGGCGACGTCCTCGACGAGAGGCACATGCCGCGCCTCCTCGACGCCGCGCACCTCCTCCAGCACGCCGCGCCGCCGGATGGGCAGCATCACCACGCCGGAAGCACGTTTCTCGCGGGGAGGGGGGTCGCCGGTCATGCCCAGCGCATGCCGGAGGATCAGCTCCTCCAGCGTCACGCCGACGCCGAACCGCAGCGCGCGGCCGCAGAGGCCGCCAATGCTGCGGGCCGCGATCTCCAGGATCCGCGGACCCGACGGCGAAAGGCGCAGCTCGGCGTGGACCGGCCCCTCGGCGAGCCCGAGCGCGGCGCAGCCGCGGGAGACCTCGCGCGCGATCGCGTCCTGCAAAGGCGCCGGGTGCCGGGAAGGGGTGACGTAGATCGTCTCCTCGAAGTACGGACCGTCCAGTGGGTCCGGCTTGTCGAAGATCGCGAGGGCATGCAGGTGGCCGCGCATCAGGAGGCCTTCCAGCGCCACCTCGGGTCCCGGGACGAACTCCTCGATCAGCACGCGCTCCAGGTCGGCATCGCGCCGTTGCGCGACGTCCGGCGAGCTCAGCAGCGCCGCAACCCGTTTCAGGGCAGCGCGTAGCGCTTGCGGATCGTCGGCGCGGATCACGCCGCGGCTGCCCGAGAGAACGAGCGGCTTCACCACGCAGGGGTAGGGCGCTCTTTGCAACAGCGCCTCCAGGTCGTCCCCGCCGATGTCCCGGGACGCCACTTCGAAGCGCGGCACCGCGACGTCGGCGTCGCGCATCTTCGCCCGGCTCAGCGCCTTGCTTCGCGCCGCCGCGACCGCTTCCGCCGGATTGTGCGGAAGCCGCAGCCTCGCCGAGGTGAGGGTCGCGACGAGAGCAGTCAGATCGTCCACCCCGATCACGGCCATCGGTTTGCGCTCCCGTACGGCGCGCGCGAGCTCGTCGGCTGCTGCCTGCGCATCGCGGAATCGCAGCGCCACCGGAGCCGCCGCCCACTCGTCCGCGAGCTGGTGGCAGACGTCGCTCGCTACGATCACCTCCGCGCCGAGCCGCTTCGCCGCCGCGAGAAAATCGTCGTTGCGGTAGCCCGACTTGGGTAGGACCAGGACTACGGCGGGAGGCATGGCGCCGGGAATCATAACCGCGATCTCGGTCAGCGATCGGATGTTCTGCGATCCGTGGGTTCGCTAAGGTGATCGCGACCTGAAGCGGAGACGACATGGAAGCGATCCTCGCGCTCGCGGACCGCGTGACGGCAGACTCTCCGCGCGACGCGCCAGCACCCCAGCCGCTCGCCTTGCACTTCCCTGGGGGAGTGATCGGACTGCAGAGCACCGTATCGGTCGGAGCCGACACCACCAACCAGGTGGTGCTCGAGGACCGCTACGTCTCGCGCTTCCATTGCCGGCTGTTGCCGCACGGCGGACGCTGGCTCCTCAAGGACCTGGCCTCGACCAACGGCACATTCCTGGACGGCGCCCGCATCGCGGAGGCCGACGTCGATGCCGGCGCGAGAATCCGCGTCGGGTCGGCGGAGCTGCGCATCGAGCAGACGGCACCGCGGCTGCAGGCCACGCTTCCCGGCCTCGTCGCGCGCGATCCGGCGCTCGCTCCCGTGCTGGAACTGCTCCGCCGGGCCGCTCCGTCGTCCCTGCCGGTGACCATCCTGGGCGAGAGCGGCACCGGCAAGGAGGTGGCGGCGCGGGCCCTCCACGAGCTCTCCGACAGGAGCGGAGGTCCGTTCGTGCCGTTGAACTGCGGCGCCATCTCCCGCGAGCTGGCCGAGGCGGAGCTGTTCGGACATGAAAAAGGCGCGTTCACCGGCGCCATCACCAGCGCGCCGGGCGCGTTCGGCGCCGCCGACGGCGGAACGCTCTTTCTCGACGAGATCGCCGACCTGCCCTCGAGGCTACAGGTAACTCTCTTGCGCGCCCTCGAGGCCGGCGAGGTGAAGCCCGTCGGCGCGCCGAAACCCCGCTGCATCGACGTGCGCGTCGTGTGCGCCACGCACCAGGATCTGCGGTTGCGCGTCCGCGAAGGCGCCTTTCGCGAGGACCTCTTCTATCGCCTCCGCGGCGTGACCCTGGAGCTGCCGCCTTTGCGCGCGCGTCCTCGCGACATCCTTCCGCTGGCCGAGCACTTCCTGCCTCCGGACCGGTCCTTCGCGCCCGACGCCCGGGCAGCGCTCCTCGCCCATCCCTGGCCGGGCAACGTCCGGGAACTCAGGCACGTCGTCCAGCTCGCATCCCTCCTCTCGGAAGCGCAGGTGATCCGGGCGTATGCGCTTCGATTCGACGACTCGCCGCCGCGTGCCTGGGCGCCGCGCGTGTGCGAACCGGGCGCAACGGCTCCAGCCGAGTCCACTGTCGAGCTGCGCGGCCGTACTCTCTACGAGCTGGAGGAGCTGGCCATCCGCGCCGCTTTGGCGCGCCATGGCGGAAACCGCCGGGCGATCTCCGCGGAGCTGGGCATCGCCCGCTCGAGCCTGCTGCGCAAGCTGGACGCGCTCCGGCTGCGCGGATGATCACTCCGTCCCGAGGTAGGTGTACCCGCGCATCGCCTGCTCGTAGAAGTCGGTGAGCTGGACGCTCTCCTTCGGCTTCACCTGGCCTTCGCGGACCTTCCCGTCCAGCGCCTGCTTTACCCGCTTCGCCAGATCGCTCGGCTCGTACTGCACCCGCGCCAGCACGCGCTCCATGGTGTCGCCCGGGATCACTTCCTCGATGTAGTAGTCCTCGGGGTCGTCGTCGTCGACGAAGACGTGCACCTCGTGCACGCGCCCGAAGAGGTTGTGCATGTCTCCCATGATGTCCTGGTAGGCGCCGGTCAGGAACATGCCCAGATAGTACGGGTCGCCGGGGCGGAGCGGGTGCAGCGCGATGGTCTCGTCGACGGTCTCGCCTTCGATGAAGGTGTCGATCTTCCCGTCGGAATCGCAGGTGATGTCCACGATGGTGGAATCGCGCGTCGGCTGCTCGGTGTGCCGGTGCAGCGGGGCGATGGGAAAGAGCTGGTTGATCGCCCAGTGGTCGGGCGCGCTCTGGAAGAGCGAGAAATTCGCCATGTACTGATCGGCGAGCCGGTCGTCGAGGCCGCGGGTAGGTCCGGGCACGCGTTTGCGCTTCTTGTTGATCTCCACCAGGCGGCGGCAGAGGCGCCAGAACAGCCCCTCGACGGCGGCGCGCTCCTCCAGGCCGAGGATGCCGAGCTTGAACATCGTCAGCGCCTGCTCCTTCTTCGCCACGGCGTCGTTGTAGGCCTCGCCGGAGTTCTTCGGCGTCATTCCCGAGATGATCTCGCGCATCTCCCGGACGATGGGCGACTGCGCCGTCCCGTCCGGAACGGGCGCAACCGCATCGGGCGGCGCGTTCGGCCCGGGGCTCGCCGACGGCTCCTCGTGCACCGCGCCGTTCTCTCCGAACTCGATGTGTCCGAAGACGTTCATCAACAGGCAGGAGTGGTGCGCGGTCAGCGCGCGGCCACTCTCCGACACCAGGTTCGGCTCGGGAACGCCTTCGTTGCTGCAGATCTGCTGGACCGTGTAGACGACGTCGGCCGCGTACTCCTCCATCGAATAGTTCAGCGACGAGACGTAAGAAGTGCTGCGTGCGCCGACGTAATCGACGCCCAGGCCGCCTCCCACGTCGAAGTACTCCAGCGCTGCGAGCCCCATCTTCCGCAGCTTGGCGTAGAAGCGCGCGCCCTCGTTGACCACGTCCTTGACGGTGCGGATGTCGGTGAGCTGCGAGCCCACGTGGAAGTGGAACAGTTTCGCCGCGTCCACCTTTCCGGCGGAGCGCAGGATCTCCACCGCGCGGATCAGCTCGGGGGTGGTGAGGCCGAACTTGGCGAAATCTCCCGAGGAGGACTCCCATTTCCCGGTGCCCTTGGTGGACAACTTGCTGCGCAGACCGATCATCGGCTGGACGTTCATCTCCTCCGCAAGGCGGAGCAGGTGCGGAAGCTCGGAGAGCTTCTCGATGACGACGAGGATCTTTCGTCCCAGCTTGCGGCCCATCAGCGCGAGCCGCAGGTACTCCTCGTCCTTGTAGCCGTTGCAGATCGTGAGCGCCTCGGGATCCGTGTTGAGCGCGAGCACGATCAGGAGCTCGCCCTTGCTGCCCGCCTCGAGGCCGAAGTGGTACGGAGCGCCGGCGTCGAGGATCTCCTCGACCACCTCGCGCATCTGGTTCACCTTGGTGGGGTACACGCCGAAGTACTGGCCCCGGTATCCATGCTGGGCGATGGCGTTGCGGAAGACGTCATTGAGCTGCTTCACCCGGCTGCGCAGCAGGTCCTGGAAGCGCACCACGCAGGGAAATCCCAGCTTGCGCTCGCGGATGTCGTCCACGACGTCCATCAGATCGATCGCCGGGCCGGGCTGGCCGAAGGGGTGGACGGCGAGATGACCCTTCGGATTGATGCTGAAGTACCCCGCGCCCCAGCCAGGAATGTTGTACAGCTGCAGCGACCTCTCGATGGACCAGTCGGGATTCGACATTGATCCGACGGATGTGCCACAGCGCGGCGGGCGATCACAAGCGCTCGTGCGCGTGATCGACGATGCGCTGCCGGAGCCGCTGGTCCGCCGCGCCCGCGCCGCCATCTCGCGCCTTGGAGGCGAGCGCTTGCGGCAGAGCTACTTCACGACGTTCTGGCTGCCGCGCGGCGCGACGCCGGCGCATCCGCTAGAGGAGGCCGTGCTGGCCCTGTGGCCTCTCGCGCGGGCACGCTCCGCCCTCGGAGCGGAATGGTGGATCGGACGCGCGCACACGACGTCAATCCCCGTCGACTTCCATTTCGACCAGGACGTCAAAGGCCGGAGGCGCTGCCACCCCCTCGTCTCCAGCGTCTTCTTTTTCAATGCCGTGCGCGGTGGCCAGCTCGCGGTGACAGACCAGGTCCCGGGCCGATCGACCGCGACTCGCCTGGAAACCGTCGCGCCGCATCGCAACCGCTACGCGGTCTTCGCCGGCAACCTGCTCCACGGTGTCCTCGATGCGCGCGGGAGGGCCCCGGGCCGACGCGTACCCGGGCCGGCCGGACGTCTCCGCGTCACGCTCGTCGCCAACTACTGGGACCAGCGGCCGGCGGCGGTTCCGACCTGGCTCGCAAGCGGCGTCTATCGAACGCTGGTCGAAGGTCGCAACCGGGCAGGAAGGCCGTAGCGGAGTTAGAAGGAGCACGTGGATCTCTACGGCATGACGGGCGACGCGCTCTTCGAGTGGGCGCGCGAGCGCGGCGCCACCGCAGGCGCGGCGCGGACCCTGGCGCGCTTTCTTCTCGCACAAGCAGCGGGGCGTCCCACCGCCGGATCGCCTGCGCGCGACCTTCTGGCAGCGTTCAGCGACGCTCCGGTCCGTCCGCACGCCGACGCGGCGAAGTCGAGCGACGGCACCGTCCGCTTCGCGGTCCGGCTCGGGGATGGCGAGCTCGTGGAGACCGTCCTCATCCACCAGCCCGCTTCCGAGCTGCGCCGCAGGGAGCGGTGGACGGTGTGTCTCTCGTCGCAGGTCGGATGCGCTCGCGGCTGCGTCTTTTGTGAAACGGGCCGCCTCGGGCTCGTGCGCAATCTGAGCGCCGCGGAGATCGTCGTCCAGTATGCGCTCGCCGCCCGGCATCTCGGGGCGCGACCCGCGAACGTCGTCTTCATGGGGATGGGGGAGCCGCTGGACAATCTGGAGGAGGTCCTGCGGGCGATTGCCGTCCTCCGCGAGCCGGGCGGGTTCGCCGTGCCAGAGCGGCGCATCACGGTGAGCACGGTGGGGATCGTCCCGCGGATGGACGAGCTGTTCTCGCGGACCAAGGCGCAGGTGGCCGTTTCGTTGCATGCCATCCACCCGGAGCAGCGCCGCGCTCTGTTGCCGGTAGCGAGAAAATGGAGCTTGACGCATTTGCGCGAGTGCATCGCCCGCGCGCCCCGCTCGGTCCTGCTGCAGTGGACGCTGATCGCGGGTGTCAACGACGCCGATTCCGACGCCGACACGTTGGCGCGATTCTGCGAAGGCCTCGACGTCCGCGTGAACCTGATCCCGCTCAATCCGGGCCCCGTGCCGGGGCAGGTGGCGCCGCCGATGGATCGCTGCCGCGCGTTTCAGAGACGTCTGTCGGGACACGGCGTGCGTGCGCTCCTGCGCATGCCCCACGGGCAGCAAATCGGCGGCGCTTGCGGGCAACTCGCTGGCGCGCGTCGTGCGATGGGCAACGCGCCGGCTGCGGGCTGACACCTTGTCGCCCGTGTCCTAGGTTTGCCGCCCTATGAAGCGCTGGCAAAAGGCCGTCGCAATCGTCGTTGCGGTCGTCGTCGTCCTGGTCATCATCCTCTCCTTCGTCCTCGACGGGATCCTTACCTCCAAGGCCAGGGAACAGGCCCAGGAACTGTCGCAGGAGTGGGGACGGCCGGTGCAGATCGGCGGCGTGGCCACGAAGCTCCTCACCGGGCTCGGCGTACGCGTGTCCGACGTCCAGATCGGCGCGGCCTCGGGCGAGGACGTGCCGCTCGTGGCCCTAGAGCGCGTCGAAGTGCGCGTGGCGCTGCTGCGCGCGCTCTTCTCCGGCGGCAAGAGCGTACAGGTCCATTCGGCGGAAGTGCAGGGCTTGACGGTCAACGTCGAGCGCCTGTCCGATGGCACGACGAATCTGCAGCGCTTCCAGGACAAGCTCGCCGAGAGCTCCGAAAAGAAGGCGAAGGACGAGAAGCAGTCCGACCTCTCGTTCCTCCGCGTCGACCACGCGGCGCTGCGCGAAGGAAAGGTCGCGTTCATCGACAAGGCGACGCGCGGGGCAAAGGAGCTCGCTGTCCAGCATCTCGACGTCGAGGTCAACGACCTCCGCTCGGGAAAGCCCCTGGAGGTGTTGCTCAAGGCCGCCGTTCTCGCCGACAAGCAGAACCTCGAGGTCCGGGTGAAGACGGCGCCGCTGCCGGTCACGCTCACGCCGATGCCGACCAGCGTCGCCCTCCACGTCAATCCACCCATCGACATCGGGCCCCTGGGGCCGTTCGCCGGCAAGGACATCGGCCTGGAGTCGGGAACGCTCGACGCCGACTTCGATGCGCAGCTCGGCGCAGCGGTCCCCGGCGGCTCCGGCCCGACTGCCGTGAAGGGTGTCATCAAGCTCGCGGGACTCCGCTTCGCGGGGGCGGAGGGCGGCAAGAAGCTCGACGTGGTGCTGGATACCGACTTGAAGGGCGACGCCGCCGCCGGAGACATGCGGATCGACAAGCTCCGCCTCGATCTCGGGCCTGCCGGAATCACCGGCCACGGCACCGCCAAGGGGCTGACGTCGCCTTCGCCGAGGATCGAGGGACTGGAGATCGTCTCGCACGACCTCGATCCCGCGCGTCTCGCCGCGTACTACCCGCCGCTCCGCAAGTCGTTGGGCGACATGTTCGCGGGCCCCATCGGCCTGACGGTCCGCGCCAGCGGTACGCAGGCAGCCCAAGCGCTGGAGCTGCGCGTCGACTTGACACCCGTGAGAGTGACCGTTCCGGAGCAGATGGCGAAGGCAGCCGGCGCGCCGATGACTCTCGTCGCTCACGCCAAGGGCGCGGCCGCAAACAACGGGCCGATCCGATTCGATGCGAAGCTCGATCTCGCCGGAGTGGATCTGCGACCCGGGCAGTCATTGGACAAGAAGCCCGGTGGTCGCCTCGACCTCTCCGTCGAAGGGACGCGGAAGACGAACAAGTCGAGCACCGACCCGGAACAACGCATCGAGCTCGCCGACGTGAAGGCGCACGTGCTCGACGACGAGCTTCAGGGCAAAGGTTGGGTCGAGATGAAGGGCGCGGGAGCAAAGGCGACGAAGCAGTTCGATCTCGATCTCGCCTCCTCGCATCTCGATCTCGACCGGATGCTCATGCCCTCGACGAAGAAGAAGGAGAGCAAGCCGCTCGATCCCGCCAGCTTCAAGGGCCTCTCCGGACACGCGAAGGTGCAGATCGCGCGCCTGACGATGAAGAAGCAGACCGTCACGGACATCGTCGCCGACGTCGTCGTCCAGGAGGACCACGTCAAGGTGAACACGGCGCAGCTGAAGGCCTTCGGCGGGACGGTGAACGCCGGCGGCACGGAGATGCGCCTCGCGCACCCGGACGATCCCTTCCACCTGGTGACGAAGCTCGACAACGTCGGGCTCGAGAACCTCGTCGCGCTGGGTTCCAGCCACAAGCTGGTCGCCGGCAAGTTCAATGGCACCATCGACCTGCGCGGCGCGGGCGACCTGGAGAAGACGCTGGCCGGAGTGCTCGACGGCAACGTGCTCGACGGCGTCTTCTACGGCAAGGACATCCTCGGCTCGGTGACGGGACCTCTGTCGAAGGCGCTTCCTTCCGGTCTCGCCGGGAAGACGACCCAAGGCGGGATCACCAACCTCGGCCAGAAGCTGCCGTTCGGAGTTACGATCGACAAGGGAGTCGCGAAGCTGAAGAATCCGATCACGATCTCCCGCCCCGAGGCGGAGATGTCGTTCTCGGGCGGAATGCGCATGGACGGGACGCTCGATCTACCCGGCACCGTTTCGCTCTCGCCGGAAACGATCTCCGCCATCACCGGCGGGAAGGTGAAGCCCGCGAGCGCGATTCCGGTCACGCTCAAGCTGGTGGGACCCGCGTGGAGCCCGAGCGTCGCCGATCTCGATCTCAAGCCCGCGGTGAACGAGATCGTGAAGCAGGGCGGCGCCGCGCTCGTCGGTCGCGCCTTCGGCGTCGATTCGTCGAAGGCCCAACAGGCGGCGGAGCAGAAGGCGCAGAAGGTCCAGGATGAAGCACAAAAGCGCGCGGAGGCGGAAGCCGCTGCGCAGAAGAAAAAAGTCGAAGAGGAGGCGAAAAACCGGCTGAAAGGCCTGTTCGGAAAGTAGTGGATACTTTTTCGCTCGCGCCGCGGGCCGGCCCGGGATACAAGGACCCGCTCGACGCCGCTTGCGGGCGGCGTTATCCACACGGAACAATCAATGGCAAATCAGACGAAGGATGCGTCTTTTCGCTCGGTGATCGATCGGTTCACGCGCGAGCTGACCGCGGTCATTGCCCGGCAAGTGGAGGAGCAGGTATCCGCCGCGCTTTCGCGCATGCAGATCGGCGGCGCAACCGGGCGGATGCGGCTCGACGGCAGGCGTTCGGGGAGGCTCTGCCCGGTGCCCGGCTGCGGGAAGCCGGGGGCCGGACCGCGCAACCGGTGGTTCTGCAAGGAGCACGCGAGCAAGCTTTCCGCGGCCGAGCAGCGCAGCATCCTCGAGCGCAACCGCAGACTGGAGGCGGAAGGCAAGCTTCCCACGGCGGTGCCCGCGCAGCGCATCGTGCGGCTTCCCGCCAAGTCTCCGCGGCCGCGCCGGCCCCTCGACATGAGCTGCCGCGTGGAAGGGTGCCCCAACCGGTCCCGCGGCCCGCGCGCCGGGTTCATCTGCGATCAGCACCGCGCCGAGTTGAGCGCCGATGAACAGCGCGCCGCGCGCGAGCGGTGGAACGCCCGGCAGAAGGGCGGCAATGCCGTCGCCGCGCCGGAGCAGCCGAAGCCGTTGCCGGCGCCCGTGCCGCCGATCGTGCGCAAGGCCGAATCCGCCGAAGCCTGACGTAACCGGCGGGGTCGAAACGGCGTACAGAAGGGCGTGGAGGTCACGCATGTCCTCGTCTGAAATCACGCCGAAGCAGCTCTACGTCCGTCGTCGCGAGTTCCTGAAGCTCGGCGCTGGCAGCGCGCTCGCGCTGTCGCTTCCCGCCTTCGCAAAGGCCAAGGTGGAGCACGGAGCGAAGCTCGCCGGCGTGACCGCGAATCCGAAGTACGCGTTGGCGGAGGAGAAGAAGAACGCCTACGAGGACATCACCACCTACAACAATTTCTACGAGCTGGGGACCGACAAGTCGGACCCGAGCGAGAACGCCAGCAAGCTGCAGACGCGCCCGTGGACGGTGAGCGTCGAAGGCGAAGTGGGCAAGCCGCGGAAGTGGGACATCGAGGAGATCCTCAAGTCCTTCCCCATCGAGGAGCGCGTCTACCGGCTGCGCTGCGTGGAAGCGTGGTCGATGGTGATCCCCTGGGACGGGTTTCCGCTGGCCGACTTTCTCAAGAAGCACGATCCGACCAGCCGGGCGAAGTACGTCGCCTTCGAGAGTGCGGTGCAGCCACAGATGCCCGGAGTGAAGGGATATGCGGGAATCCCCTTTCCCTACCTCGAAGGCCTGCGCATCGACGAGGCGACGCACCCGCTCGCGCTGCTGGTCGTCGGTCTCTATGGCGAGGCGCTTCCCAACCCGGACGGCGCACCCATCCGGCTGATCGTTCCCTGGAAGTACGGTTTCAAGTCGGCGAAGAGCATCGTCCGGATCAAGCTGCAGGAGACGCAGCCGGCCACGACCTGGAACCAGTATGGGGGCGGCGTCGAGTACGGTTTCTACGCCAACGTGAACCCGGACGTGGATCACCCGCGCTGGTCGCAGGCAAAAGAGCGGCGCATCGGCGAGTTCGCGCGGCGCAAGACGCTGATGTTCAACGGCTACCCGGAAGTGGCCTCGCTGTACGCCGGGATGGACCTGAGGAAGTTCTATTGAAGAAGGCGCTGGTCCCCGGAGCGTTCGCCGCGTGCTGCGTGCCCGCGCTCTGGCTCGCCGTCCAGCTCGTCACCTCGGGCCTGGGGGCCAACCCCATCGAGGCGCTCCTCAACGACCTCGGGTACATCACGTTCGTGCTGCTCGCGCTCACGCTCGCCTGTACCCCGGCGCAGATCCTGCTCGGTTGGAACTGGCCGATCCGGATCCGCAAGCTCCTCGGCGACTTCTGCTTCTTCTACGCCTGCCTGCATCTGCTCACCTACACGGTGATCGATCAGGGGTTCGACATTCACGCCATCGCCAAGGACGTCCTCAAGCACAAGTTCATCTTTCTCGGGATGGGGACGTGGCTCTTGCTGCTGCCGCTCGCCATCACGTCCACGCAGGGCTGGCAAAGGCGCCTCGGTTTCCGCCGCTGGAAGCGCCTCCACCGGCTGGTGTACCTGGCCGGTGGGCTGGCGAGCTTCCATTTCCTGCTCCGGTTCAAGACGCCGCGGCTCGAGACGCTGGCCTGGATGGGAGTGATCGGCGCGCTTCTGCTGGTGCGCGCGGTGGAAGCGGCGCGGCGGAGGGCGAGGGTGGTAGAGTCGCCATGAGATGTCCTCTCGCGCCGCCAGCATCCTGATCGTCGACGACGACGCGAATCTTCGCCAGAACATCCATTTCATCCTCGAGAAGGGCGGGATGAAGTCGTCGATGGCTTCTTCCGGTGAAGAGGCCCTGCAGCGGATGCGCACCACCGCGTTCGATCTGGTGCTGCTCGACGTGCAGATGCCGGGCATGGGTGGCCTGGAAGCGCTGCGCATCATGCGGGAGCGGCACCCGGACGTCGGCGTGATCATGTGCTCGGTGCTCAAGGACATCGCCGTCGCGGTGGAGGCGATGCATACCGGAGCGCTCGATTACGTCACCAAGGACTTCTCCCCGCCCGAACTGATCGCCCGGATACGAAAGACGCTGGCCCAGCTCCGCGCGGGCCGCGAGCTGGAGCGGCTGCACGACGTCGAGGCCACCCACGTCGGCCGGCCCATGGTGCTGGGGACCTCGCCGCGGATGCGCGCGGTGGTGCAGGTGGCGGAGAAGATCGCCGCCAAGCCCGTCACCGTGCTGGTGACCGGTGAGAGCGGCACCGGCAAGGAAGTGCTGGCGCGCTACATCCACGCCCGGAGCGACCGGAGGACCAGTCCGTTCGTCGCCGTGAACCTCCCAGCCATTCCCGCCAACCTGGTGGAGAGCGAGCTGTTCGGACACGAGCGCGGCTCCTTCACTGGCGCCGACAGGCAGAAGCTGGGCAAGTTCGAGCTGGCGAACGGCGGGACGTTGTTCCTCGACGAGATCGGCGATCTGGCGCTGGACCTCCAGGCGAAGATCCTCCGCGCGCTGCAAGAGCACGAGATCGAGCGGGTCGGTGGAGAGAAGCCCATCCTGCTCGACCTGCGCGTGATCTGCGCCACCAACCGCGAGCTCGCGAAGCTCGTCCAGGAAGGAAGGTTTCGCGAGGATCTCTTCTGGCGTCTGAAGGTGGTCCCCATCGAGCTGCCGCCCCTGCGTGAACGGCGCGAGGACATCCGCGATCTGGCACAGCACTTCCTCGCCCGGAACGCCGCCGAGCACGGCCGCCTCCCGCAGACGCTCTCCGATGGCGCCCTCCAGCTCCTGGAGCGGTATCGGTGGCCGGGCAACATCCGCGAGCTGGAGAACATCATGGCCCGGATGACCGTGGTCTGCGACTCGCAGGTGATCGAGGAGTCGGACCTTCCGTACGACTTCGCGCTCACGGCGGCGGCCACTCCGGAAGCGGAGGCGGGCCAGAGCCTGGAGGCGGCGATCCTCGCCTTCGAGAGGAGCTTCTTGCGCAAGGCTTTGAAGCGGAACCAGTGGAACCGCAAGCGCACCGCCGAGCACCTGCAGATCGGCTACTCGACGCTCAAGGCGAAGCTCAAGTCTTATGGCATCGTGGCGGGCGCCGAAGGCGACGACGACTGATCGCCGCTGAGCGGCAGGGACAGAGTGAACGTGCTCCCGTTTCCGGGGATGCTCTTCACCGTGATGCGGCCGCCATGGGCCGCCACGATCCGACGCACGTTCGGAAGGCCCATTCCCACGTGCGCGCCAGTCCGCTTCGTCGACGAGAAGGAGTCGAAGAGGGTGGCAATCCGCTCGGGAGCGATTCCTCCTCCCTGATCCTCCACCGTAAACAGCGCGTCGTGCTCGGCGCGCCCCACGCGTAGCCGCACCGCCGAGCCGGGTTCTGAGGCCTCGATCGCGTTGCGCATCAGGTTCAGGGCTGCCCGTTCCAACAGGTAGCGGTCCCCGCGCACCCACAGATCGGAAGGCGCGCGCTGCACGTCGATCCCGATGTTTGCCTCTTTTGCGTATCCCTGCCCTCCGGCGCGGACGCTCTCGGCGAAGGCGTTCAGCTCGATGGGAAGGAATTCCGCCGGCTTCGCTTCGCGCGTCAGATCCGAGAAGTCGGAGACGAAACGGCGAAGCGTTCCGACTTCCGCGCCAATCGATTCGCGGATGCGGGGCAGGTAGTCGGCGTCGTTCATGGCGGCGAGCTGCTCGATCTGCTGCAGGACGATGAGGCGATGCCCGAGATCATGAGTGACGCCGACGGCGATCCGGCCCGCGGTCTTGAACCGCTCTTCCAACTCGAGCGCCGTCAGCATCCGCCGGGCGAGCATGTACCCGACCGCGATGGAGATGAGCAACGTGAGGGCGGCTCCGAAGGCGAGGAAGTGCAGCGCCGTGCGAGCTCCTCGCAGCGCCTCGTCCGCGGGCTGCTCGACGGCGATGCTCCAGCCGAGATCGGGGAGTGAAGCCCATCCCGCGATCAAGTCGCGGCCTTCACCGTTGCGTAGCCGCGCGGGGGCGGGCGTCCCCTTCACCAGGGCGGAAGCAAACGGAGATTCCGCCACGGGCTCGCCGCTGAGGACCGCGGCCCGCATCGAACCGGAGCCTGCCGCGACGAGGTGGCCGCTGCGATCGAACGCGAGCGCATATCCCTGCTCGCCGACGCGGATGCGCTGGACCTGACGCTGCAACTCGAGCAGATCCAGCGTGGCGCAGACGGCGCGGCCGGGCTTGCCGGATGGAACGCAGACATCCATCGCCGGCGATAGCTCCGCGATGTACGTCTCGGAGGCGACTTCGGTGCCCCGCAGCGCCGCGGCGATCCGGTCGCGATCGAGCATCCGTGGCACCTCGCGCTGCGGCGTATCCGCGGAGAGGAGACGTAGCTTGCCCAGGCTCGGCGCATCGAGGGCTATGTCGGCGAGACGCCGTACGGCGTCTGACTCGTCCGCGACGGCAGTGCCGATCGCTCGCAGCATTTCGCGCTGTTGCGCGATGTACGTGGCGATGCGTGCCGCGGCCTGAGCGGCGATTGCCTCGAGGGCCTCCTGCGACGCGCGCTCGCCGCGGTCACCGAGGATCCGCAGGCCAAAGATGGCCAGAAGGAGGACCGGGATGACGCCGCTCGCGGCGATCAGCGCAGTGAGCAGCAAGGCGATGCGGCGCCGCGTCACCGCACGATCTCCCATTCGGGCAGTGTTTCGAGTGCCTCGTACGGCCCGAGCCTCGGATTCACGATCCTGACGTCGACGACCGCGATCTGTTCGCGGGTGCATACGAAAGCACCGGGGGGATCCTCGCGAAGAGCGGCATGGGCCGCCCTCCAGTCACCGGCATCGACGGCCCGATCGACCGCGGGATTCGAGTATCCGATGAGGTTGTACGGTGCTCCGGTCCGCCATACGAGAGCGAGCGCGCTCGGTGGCCATCGGAGCGGACGCGCCGTCACCAGATCGAAATCGCGATTCCTCACCCGCGATACCGCCTCTTCGGGCACCAGCTGGGAAACTTCGCCGGCCCGGTCCGCCAGAACACGTCGCGATGCCAGGGCAAGCCGCTCGAACGGGCCCCAGCTCACGACGCGCAAAGGCCGTCCTGCAGGGGGGCCCGGCTCATCGCCGCCGCTCCCCTCGGCGCACTCCCCGCCGTCGTACGCCAGGTCTCGCACGCGTTGCGAACCAAGGATGCGTTCGAGCTGTAATCGTTCGGATCGCGGCAATTCGGGGTTGAAGAGAATGGAGTCCGTACTTCGTCCCGTGCCGCGGATGATCTGCAGCGATGGCACGCCTCTGAAGAACTCGAGCCAGCGCGACTCCACATCGACGATCAGATTCGTGTCTCCTTTGAGCGTGTGCGCGAAAGCATCGCGAGGAGTGTCGTAGGCAATGATGCGCACGTCATTGATCCGTCCAGCCGCCGGGATCCGCCGCGCCAACCGGAGCTCCGTCGGCGTCTGAGACGCAACCGCGAAGGGTCCAGTTCCGAGGAACTTGTCCTGCACGCGGCGGAAGATGAGCGCATTCAGGAGCAACGCGTCTGCTGGCAGGCCTTCCTGGCGCGACTCGATCAGCAGGGCGCCATCCGACTTGATTGCCCGCAAGCCGGCGGGCTCCAGTGATTGGATGACATCCACATCCGTCACCGGCGTCCCGTCGCTGAAGGTGGCGTCGCGTCGGACCTCGACGCGCAGCTCCTTGTTCGACAAGCGATCGACGCTGGCGGCGAGGCTTGGCCTCAGCTCCCCTGCGGCGTCGATCGTGACGAGCCTCTCATATACCCATGGCTGGGCGATGGAAGCCAAGGCGGTTTCGTTGCCCGTGGGGGCCAGTTCGCCCAACGGCCCCCACATGGCAAGCTTGACGACGAACGCCTCGCGTGATGGCGGCGATGTGCAGCCCAGGATGATACTGAACAGCAATAGCCGATACACGCTGCCTGCCACCTTTCGCAGTACGGCTTTGCGGAGTCAAACGCTGCGAAAGGCGCCGCGGTCATGCGACCGGAGGACTTATCACGATCATTCCGCAGACGGTCGGAACGCGCACGGACTTCCTCTTCGACCGGTTGATCTTCATGGGTGTCTCCAGTGTTGGTCAGGCTGTTTCCGTCCACTCCGGTTGCGGGAACTCCGTGAGGTAGCGGTGGACGACGCTCTCGCGGAAACTCGACTCGAACATGTCCTTCTTGCAGGCGACTTCGTCGCGGCGGCCAGTCTTCAGGAACTTCCCGCCCAGGCACCCGCCGACGCACACCGGGAGATACGGGCAATCGCCGCATTTTTCCCAAGGCCTCAGCTCGACGAGCGGCGCCACCTTCTCGGGTGCCGAGGACGCAACGTGCGCGACCTCGAGTCCCGGGAGCCCGGCGACCACCGGGCATTTGTACACGCGGCCTTCGGGATCGATGGTGTAGTTGTTCTTCCAGTGCAGCTCGCAGGGCCCGAGGAGGCCTTCGAGCGTCCTGCCCTGATGAGCAGTCGGCGTCATCTTCCGGCGCTCGATCGACGCGTTGAGCTGCACCAGCGTCTGCGTCTCCTGCTTTTCGCTGCAGCCGGTGCAAGTGCCTTTACTGCGTTGCTGCGTGTCGACCATCGGCCGGAACATCACTCCGGCAAGGAGCGGCGCGACGCCGCTCTTCTCGAACCGATCGAGCAGCGCTTCGAACGAGGCCGCCTGGTCGGGGAAGAAGTGCCCCCCGACGAACACCTTGCACCCGGCCTGGGCGAGCGCAACGACGTTGTCGAAGATCACGTCGAAGGTGCCGCGGCCGTCGCGATAGACGCGCATCCGGTCGTGCGTTTCCTTGTCGCCGTCGAGAGTGACCTTGAAGGCGCCGGGGCCGAAGGAATGCATCTTCCGGGCGAACTCCACGTCGAGCTGGATGCCGTTCGTGGTCATGTCCCAGCGGAACGTGCCGCCTCGGGCCTTCATCGAAGCGGACAGCACCTGCGCGGTGCGCAGGCAGTAGTCCTTGCGCGTGGTGGGCTCGCCGCCGAAGTAATGGACCTGCAGCGTGCGCAGTCCGCGCTCGTCGACCTGGCGCAGGAGCCACTCCAGCGTTGCATCCTCGGTCGGCGCCGACATCTTGGTGAACGACGGGTGCTCCTTCTGGAAGCAATAGTTGCAGGCGAGGTTGCACTGCAGCGTTGGCATCAAGGTCACGTACATCGTGCCGGGGACGCCTTCGCTCGCCTTGTCCAGGTATGCGCGGACCCTGACATCGTCCTCGAGGCGATTGCTTACGAGAAATCCGTCTTCGACCAGCGCGTCCCGCGCTTCGCGCTCGTCCGCCGTCGCCGGCTGATTCCCCGCGGACCACCGAGCGATGGCGCGGAGCGTCGCTTCGTCGATGCCGGCGTAGCGATCCTCGATCACGCTGTAGAGGACGTGCTCGCCCGGCCGAACGTTCTCGTAGGCGACCACGAATCGGGAGAGCTGCATTGCGCGACCCCTACGCAACGGTGGTGCCAGCTCTCTCAGCGTCTCTCCCCCAGAGGAGACGAGCCAGTTTCCGGGCCGGCGGCCAGCGTTCCGGCCGCGCTTCGGGGCTCGGAACCGGGCCTCGACCTGCGCGGTTTCGCGGCGCGGGATCGCGCGGCAACGCCGAAAGAACTCAATCGGTGCGCGCTTCGCCGCGGGGCCAGAGTGCTGGCTGGAGCGGCCAGTTCCCCGGCCCTGAAGGTGGCGCGCGAATTGCTCGCGACGCGATTTCGTGACTCCGCAAAAGCAAAAGATCATCGCGGTGCGCCACCTCCGTGCAGGAGGGCGCTTGATCCCCGTTCACTTCTCCCGGAATGCCGGAGGCTCCGTCGCGGGACGAGCCGTGCTCGGCGCCCAGGATACCCCCATTCTCGACGGGCCCGATCCCGAAGCGGTGCTCGCCGTCCTGCGCGACGTGATCGACGGCCTCTTGATGGCGCGCCGATCCGCGTAGTCGCGGCGACGAGACTACACCTTTCGAAGTCGCCGCGCTGCCGCGCTTCCGAGGATGGCCGCCGCGACCAGCGCGACCGCCAGCAGGATCCATACCGCCGTCCCGTGGACGGCCTCGCCCTGCTCGAGCGCCTCGACGCTGGGCAACAGCGAGCCGGCCCACGAATAGAGGAACGTGCCGGGCGCCATGCCGATCGCCGTTCCCAGCACGAGATCGCGCAGGCGCATGGGCGTCAGCCCCATCACCGCGTTGCTGGGCGTGTAGGGCAACAGCGGCGAGAGCCGGATCAGGGTGACGGTCAGGAAGCCGCCTTCGGCAGCCAGATTCGCCAGCGCCCGCGCTTTCGGCCGCTCGAGCAGCGCCTGCGCGGCCGCCGCGCCGCCCAAGGCGCGGGCAACACTGAACGACGTTGCCGCGCTCGCGACCGCTGCGGTGAGCGAGATGATCGACCCGGCGGGCCCGTAAAGCCAGCCGCAAGCGACGATGAGCGGGATGATCGGCAAGAGCAACAGCGTCATCAGATAAATCGCGCCGAGGGTCGCCACTGCGCCCGGCCACCCCAGCGCTTGGACGAACTTCGCTCCCTCCACGATCCAGCGGAGCAGCGGAAGCTGGCGGACGAGCGCGTAGAGCAGGAACAGGACGGCCAACGCCGCGAGAACGCGCGCCGCCTTGCGCAGCGCCATCAGGTCTTCTTGAACAGCGGGTCTTCGGCGAGCTGCGCGTGCGTTTCCGCCCGCGCCTCTGCCTGGAGTGCCTCCCACTCGCGGCGCTCGGCTTCGTCCATGCGGTCCAGCGCGAAGTTGAGGCGGGCACGCGCCTTGACCGCGCGCGTCCTCGCCTCGTTCGCCTCGCTCTTGCCCTGCGCGAGAAGATCCGCGGCCTGAAGCGGCGGAACCCCTCCGCTGCGGGCACGCTCCTGCTTCTCCGCGGCCGCCTTCTCCGCCGCTTCAGCGGCCGCCAGATCGTGCTGCGATTCCGCAGCGAGACGCTGCGCGGCGGTTCGCAGGCCTGCCACGTCAGCCTGCTTCGTGCGCGCGTCCTGCTGGGCCCGCGCCTGTGCCTCGAGGTGCTGCATCTTCAGGATCAGCTCATCGGCTTCGTCGGGCATCCGACGAGCATACACCTGCTAATCTCGGCCGCGTGCTCTGGATCGTCGGCGCAAGACTCGCGGATCCGGGACCGCAAGCGACGGCCCTTGGAATCGATGGAACGAAGATCGGCGCCCGGGCCGCCCGCGCGCCGCGCGGCGCGAACACGATCGACGCGCGCGGGCTTACCCTGGTTCCCGCTCTCATCGATGCTCATGTGCACTTGAGCGTCGCGGGAGAGCCGGCCTCCGTCGCCCGCGCGCAGGTCAAGGGCGGGGTAGCGGCCGTTCTCGATCTCGGAGCTCCGGAGCGCACGCTGCCGCTCGATCATCCGCCGCTGCGCGTTCGCTTCTCCGGGCCGCTCATGACGGCGCCCGGCGGGTACCCGACGCGATCGTGGGGGAAGAACGGCGAAGGCCTGGAGCTCGCGACCGCCGCCGACGCGCGGGCGGCGGTCCTGCGGCTCTCGCAGCGCGGCGCAAGGTTCATCAAGCTTGCTTTCGATCCGCGATTTCCGTTGCTCGGCCCGGAAGTCGCCCGGGCGGCCGCGGAGGAAGCTCGCCATCTCGGGCTGCGGGTCGCCGCGCATGCGCTCGAAACGGAGTCGGTGCGGCTCGCTCTGGACGCGGGCGCGGACGTCCTCGCGCACACGCCGCGCGATCCGTTGCCACGGGACCTTCTCGGGCGTCTCCAAGGCAAGTGGGTGATCTCGACGCTCCGCGCCTTCGCCGTCGACCCCGCCCGGCTGCGCGCGTTGGCGGATGCCGGGACGCGGATCGCCTACGGCACCGACCTCGGCAACGAGAACACGGCGCCGGGCATCGATGCGGGCGAAATGGCGCTCATTGCCGAAGCCGGCGTCGATCCGCTCGCCGCAGCCACCTCGGCGGCAGCTACCCTGCTCGGATTTGGCGATCTCGGCAGCCTCGCCGTCGGAGCGCGGGCAAGCGTTCTCGCCGTCCGTTCTCTCGCCCCCGAGTCTCTCGCTACGCCCGAATGGGTGATGATCGACGGTAAGATGACGGCATGAAAGTTTCCCTTCAGGCCCGTCTGGCAAATCCTGGCGTCGCTCGCGCACGCGTATCGGCGCCTCGAGGTCGGGAACGAAGCAGCGTTCGAGGTGGTGGAACCGGAGGACCCGCAACCGTTCCTGCGCTTCCTCGGCGACAGCATCGCCGCGCACGGACCCGATCTGCTCGGCGAAGCGGTCGCGCGATACCGCCGTTTCATCCACGTCATCGATCCCGCGCCGCTGCTCGACTCGAACCGGCTGAGGGCCGCCCTGCGAGACTGGCAGCCCGCTCTCGCCCGCTGGATCCCGCCTGCGGAAGCCGCCCTGCGGCCGCTCGCAACACGCTGGCTTGCGCACCGCTTCTCGCTTCCGATGTTGAAAGGCCGCGGCGAGCTACGCGAGAGCTGCGTCGGAATCGTCCATCTTTACGCCGCGTCCCTGAGATACGCCGGCGCGTTCGCGGAGACGTTGCAGCGTCCGCTCGAACGCGCGCTCTACAAGGTCGCCATCGGCAGCGCCGAGTTCTTCTACCGATCGCTACATTTGCCGCGCGAGGTGTTGCCCTGGTTCGCCGCCGCGCGCTGAATCAGGCCGGCTGGAGCCTGAACAGCGTGATCTCCGCGGGCGCGAAGACGCGCATCGGGGGGCCCCAGAACCCGGTGCCGCGACTGACGTAGAGCTGCGAATCCCCGCGGCGATGCAGTCCCGCGAGATATGGCTGCGCCAGCGCGACCAGCCAGGAGAACGGCCAGATCTGTCCGCCGTGCGTATGACCCGACAGCGTCAGCGGCACGCCGCGCCTCGCCGCCTCGGCGAACTGGCGCGGCTGATGCGCGAGCAGCACCAGCGCGCGGGAGGGATCGCGGCCTTCCAGCGCTGCCGACAGATCGGGATTTCCGGTGGGGTCCTCGATCCCGGCGAGCTCGAGTCCCGGCGCCACTTCGACGCGCTCGTTCCTCAGGGGGCGGACGCCGAGCTTCGGCAGGTGCGAGTACCACTCCTCCACTCCCGAGTAGTACTCGTGGTTGCCGGTGACGAAGTACACACCGCGGCGCGCCTCGATCCTCGCCAGCGGAGCGACGTGGTCGCGCAGCTCGTGGACCCGCCCATCGACGAGGTCGCCGGTGATCGCCACCAGATCCGGAGCGAGGCCGCGGATCCGCTCGACGATGTGCGCCACCCAGTCCCTGCGGAGCAAGGGGCCGACGTGCACGTCGGAAATCTGTACCAGGCGGAAGCCGGCGAGCTCCGGCGGCAGTCCCCGCAGCTTCACGTCCAGCTCCTTGATTTCCACGCCGGCAAGCGCGCTGCGCAGTCCCGCCGCGGAAAGGCCAGCCACCACACCGCCCACTCCCGCCGCCAGCGTACGCGCGAGAAGCACGCGGCGGGCGGGATCGGCGTCAGTGGGTGACCGCACCCGCGCGATCGCGAACGCCACCAGGCGTCCGAAATCGGCGATCCCGAGAAAGGCGACCAGCAGGAACCCGACCCCCATCCAGATGAATGCGAGCCAGATGGCCGGCCGCACCATGGACGATCCGAGCAGCCGCGCCGCGATCACCGTCGCGGGCATCATGACGCCGAGCGCGACGATGGCGACGGTGAGCGCGCGCGCCCACGCCTGCGGGAGATGCGGGTCGCGGACGAGGCGAACCCAGATGTAGTAGTGCATTCCGCCGGCCAGGGTGAGCGCGACGAGCAGGAAGATGAGGAAGGGAAGCAGGCGCGCCACGGAAACAGGATGCCCGATCTCAGGTTTCGGTGCTCAAGAGAGCTGCCAGCCGCTCCGCTTCGAGCCGTACGCGCAAGGCCTTTTTCTGGATCACGATCACGGTCCCGGCTGGCGCTCCTTTCGCCTTGCGCACGTGCTTGCAGCGAGTCCAGGCGACCTCGACCCGGTCCTCTCCGCGCCCCGCGGAAAAATGTGCCGCGAGCAACGCCGCATCGCCCAGCGTTCGCGCATCTGGTGAATCGCCAGCACCGGGAACGACCACGTGCGCGCCTTGCAGGCCTCGCGCGTGAAGCCAGAGATCGTTCCCTCGCGCGACGCGAAAGGTCAGCGCATCGTTGTCGCGGGCGCTGCGGCCGACGAGAATCGGCGCGCCCGCCTGCGAAATGAACTTCCGGTACGGCAGCCGCGGGGCGGCGCGGCCGCGCAGTGAGCGCGGCGGGGCTTCGGGAAGCTCCGCCTCCACGGCGGCGAGCTCGTCCGCGGATTGCGCCGTTTCAGCGCGGGCGAGGAGCGCCTGCGTGCGCGAAAGCTCTGCCTGCACTTGCTCGCGGCGCGTGGCGATGCGCTCCGCCGCCGTTCGGTACCGCTTCGCGCGCCGCAGCCACCTCGCCGCGTTCTCGGCAGGACTCAGCGAAGGATCGAGGGCGATCACGACTTCCATCGGCCGACCTTCCTCGTCGAGCCGCGACCAGTCCGGCACGCGCGCCTCGCGACTTCCGCGAGCGAGGCGGGAGGCCAGCGGCAAGAGCAGCTCTGCGCGCGCCCGCTCTTCACCGGCGCGCGCCGCGCGCGCTGCATCCTCCTCCACGGCGGCCGCCGTGCGGCCCAGCTTCCGGACACGGGTCCGCAGACGCGCGACCAATTCCTTGCGCCGCGCGGCGACGCCGGCCTGCTCCTCCGCTGCCAGGGCCTCGCGGACCTTGCGATCGCGCGAGGTCAGCGGCTGCGCGTCGCCGAGCGGGATCTCGTCGGCGCCGGGATATGCGCTTCCCGGCCGGCGCGAGGCGCCCGATGACGCCCAGAGAATCTTCCCGCTCGCGGTCTCGACGCAAAGGAGGGCCTCCTCGGCGATGAGAACGCGCTCCCCGAACTCCAGGCGCGGCGAGGCGACGCGGCGATCGCGCGGCACGACCAGCGCCGCGCCGGACAGCCGCGTGCCTTCCAGCGCGTTCCGCAGCGTCGCCTGCGACCGCGGCGCGCTGTCCGGCGCCGTCGGCCGTTCGGGCACGAGCGCTGCGAATCGCAGTCGCGCATCGATCACGGCGAGGGCGCTGCGGCCGGGGAGGCGGAGCTGCAGGACGCAGAGTCGCGGCGAGGGCAGCCAGAGCCTCTGCAGCGACGCGCCCACCAGAGCGCGCAGCTCGAGGAGCAGCCGCTTCCGATCTTCGTCGTCGATGGTGGGGGGCACTGCAGGACTTCCAACTTCGGGATTCGCGGGCGGCCTCGCCGGGTACGGGAGGCCGCCCGGATACGTCCGGGCTACCTCTTGCGCGAGCTCTTCCGCTTCGTCGTCCGCTTCGCGCCCTTCTTCGAACCCTTCTTCGAACCCTTCTTTCTGGCCATCGGTCCTCCTCCCATCCCAATGTGTCGCTCCCCGG
>Ga0209474_10000955_pt1 | contig 29332 bp, 33 predicted proteins | sample GraSoiAngelo_145_FD_185902 | JGI IMG/M metagenome (GOLD analysis project Ga0209474, IMG submission 185902) | Grasslands soil microbial communities from the Angelo Coastal Reserve, California, USA - 14_1009_05_20cm (SPAdes) (version 2) | ecosystem: Environmental > Terrestrial > Soil > Grasslands...
GCTTGACGTCGAGAAGCGCGAGCTAAACCTCAAGGTCGATGCCGCTGAGCTCGCACGCAGGAAGAGCGCCTGGCGGCCGCCGGAGCGCAAGTTCGCGCGCGGCTACGGCGCGCTCTTCTCGCGCCATATCCGCCAGGCGAATGAGGGCTGCGACTTCGACTTTCTCGAGGGCACCGCGCCGACCGCCGAGCCGGAGATCCACTAGCGAAGAGCGCTGCGCCGTCGTCCTCGCGATTAGAAAGGCCCATCTGCACAGGCTTTGCAAATCTCTAGACGGGGTCCCCGCCTTCGCGGGGACGACGTCGTAGCGGCGATGGACTTACCGCGCAACACGTTTAAGCACGCGCTCGCCGCGGGCAAGCCGCAGATCGGCCTGTGGTCGAGCCTGTCGTCGAACTACAGCGTCGAGGTGATCGCCGGTGCCGGCTTCGACTGGCTGCTCCTCGACATGGAGCATTCGCCGAACGACCTGGAGAGCCTGCTCGCGCAGTTGCAGGCGGCGGCGCCGTACGGCACGCATCCGGTGGTGCGCGTTCCGTGGAACGACATGGTGACGATCAAGCGCGTGCTCGACGTCGGCGCACAGTCGCTGCTTGTGCCCTACGTCTGCACCGCGCAGGAAGCGCGCGCCGCCGTCTCGTTCACACGCTATCCGCCGCAGGGCGCGCGGGGCGTCGCCGGCACGACGCGCGCGACGCGCTTCGGCCGCATCAAGGAGTATGCGCGCCGGGCGCAGGAAGAAATCTGCCTGCTTGTGCAGGTCGAGACGCAAAGCGCGCTCGACAGCATCGAGGCGATCTGCGCAGTAGACGGCGTCGACGGCGTGTTCATCGGACCGGCGGACCTGCACGCCTCGCTCGGCTATGCGGGCGAAATCGCCAACCCCAAGGTGATGCCGCTGATCGACGATGCCATTCGCCGCATCCGCAAGGCCGGAAAAGCGCCGGGCATCCTGACTCCGAGCGAGGGCGATGCGCGCCGCTGGCTCGACTGCGGCGCGCTGTTCGTCGCGGTCGGCGCCGACGTCGGCATCCTCGCGCGCGGCGCCGAAGCGCTGGCGCAGAAATTCAAGCGACCATGAAGCCCGAAATCATCATTACCGCCCGCGGCCACGCCGACACCATGGCGACGCTGCAAGCCGAGTTCACCGCGCACCTGCTGCACGAGGCGTCGGACAAGAACGCCTTCTTCGGGCAGCACGCCGACAAGGTGCGCGCGCTCGCCACCTTCGGCCCGATGGCGGTCGACGGCAAGCTGATGGACCTGCTGCCGAAGCTCGAAATCATCGCCAACTTCGGCGTCGGCGTGGACGCGATCAACCTCGACGACGCGAAGAAGCGCGGCATCATCGTCACGAATACGCCCGACGTGCTGAACGAGACGGTGGCCGACACGGCGCTGGCGCTGATCCTCAACACGGTGCGCCGGTTCCCGCAATCGGAGCAGTACCTGCGCGGCGGCAATTGGGCCGCGCGCGGGGCTTATGCGCTCACTACCGACATCGGCGGCAAGACGCTCGGCGTGCTCGGCCTCGGCCGCATCGGCGAGGCGATCGCCAAACGCGCCCAGGCGTGCGGCATGAAGATCCGCTACCACAACCGCCGGCGCAAGGACTCGCCCTACCCGTACGATGCGGACCCGGTGACGCTGGCGAAGAACAGCAACGTGCTGCTGGTCGTCACGCCGGGCGGGCCGCAGACCAACAACCTGATCAATGCCAAGGTGCTCGATGCGCTCGGGCCGCGCGGCTACCTCGTCAACATCGCGCGCGGCTCGGTGGTGGACGAGCCGGTGCTGCTTCGCTACCTGCAGCAAAAGCGCATCGCCGGCGCGGGCCTCGACGTCTTCGTCGACGAGCCGCGCGTGCCGCCGGAGTTCTTCTCGCTCGAGAACGCAGTGCTCTTCCCGCACGTCGGCAGCGCCACCATCGAGACGCGCAAGGCGATGGGCGACCTGCAGATCGAGAACTTGCGGCTGCACTTCGCCGGCCAGCCGGTCAAGACGCGCGTCGTATAACGCGCGTGCGCGCTAGGAGGGCTCGCCGGCGGCCGACTGCAGCCAGTTCTGCAGCCCGAGGCGCTCGGCCAGCTCGCTCTGCGTCTCGAGCCAGTCGATGTGCTCCTCCTCACCGTCGAGAATGTCGGAAAGCAGCTCGCGCGACACGTAGTCCTTGACCGTTTCGCAGTAGCTGATCGCCTCCTGTAGTACCGGGCGCGCCAGGCGTTCCTGCTCTAGATCGGCTTTCAGTGCCTCGAGCGCGTTCTCACCGATGAGGAGCTTTCCCAGGTCCTGGAGGTTCGGCAGGCCTTCGAGAAACAGGATGCGCTCGATCAGCCGGTCGGCGTGCTTCATCTCGTCGATCGATTCTTTCTTCTCGTACTCCTCGAGCTTCTTCAGGCCCCAATTGCCGAACATCCGGGCGTGCAGGAAGTACTGGTTGATCGCCGTGAGCTCGTTGAACAGCACCTTGTTCAGGTGCTGTACGACCTTGGGGTCGCCTTTCATCGGGGGTCTCCGGGGGAAGGCGCGATTCGACGCCGAAGCATTCGCGGCGTCAACAGATCGGGTACTAGATCAGGCGGCTGCGGCGACGGATTCCGTGGTGCGCGCGTCGCGCAGCACCTCGCTCGCGCAGTCACGGCAGCGACCACAGCCGGCGCCGACGCCGAGCTCGTACGCGAGCTCATCGATCGAGCAGGCCCCGTTGCGGGCGCATTCGCGAACGGCTTTTTCGGTCACGGCATTGCAGATGCAGATGTACAAAGCGATTCCTCCGTTGAGAAGGATTATCACTTCAAAGCCCAGAAATGTGCAACTAGTAAGTGGTCGCTCACGTATAAGCCATTGTGACTACTTGTGAACTACGTCATGAGAACCGTTGACGAATAAAGTGAGAACTATTATCGTCCATCCATGACAAAACGCGCTGCCCCCGTGCAGCCCGCCACCAGCGCGCCCGCCAAGGTGCCAAGCGCCAACCTGCTCGGGCCGCGCAAGGAGCTGGTGATCACGCATAACGGCCGCGAATACCGGCTGCGCGTCACCCAGAACGGCAAGTTGATCCTGACGGCATAACGCATGGGCCAAGTCCTACTGGTGACGCTGCGCGAGGGAATCGAGATGTTCCTGATCGTCGCAATCGCAGCGGCGTACCTGCGCAAGACCGGCCGCGCCGCGCTCCTCTCGGCGGTCGGCTGGGGCGTCGTCGTCGCGGTGCTTGCCTCTCTCGTGCTCGGCGTATGGCTCGCCGAAGTCGCTGTAACGCCGAAATCGGAGTCGCTGCTCGCGCTGATCGCGGCGGTGCTGGTCACCAGCATGGTCGTGTACATGCTGCACGCGGCGAAGGAGATGCGCCGGCATATCGGCGCGCGCCTCGAAGCGGCCGCGCAGCGCCCGGACAAGGGCGCCTGGGCCGCGGTGTTCCTGTTCGTCGTCTTCATGGTCACGCGTGAAGGCATGGAGACCGCCTTCATCACCGCGTCGCTCTTCCGTCAGACCGAGACGGTGCTCTTTGTCTGGGGCGCGGCTGCCGGCCTGGTCGCCGCAGCGGCGCTGGCGTGGACCTGGTCGCGCTACGGTCACCGCGTCGATCTCGGACTCTTCTTCCGCGTGACGTCAGTCTTCCTCCTGCTTTTTGCCGTGCAGCTCATCGTGTACTCGTTCCACGAAGCCACGGAAGCGAATCTGCTGCCGATCGATAACGCCTACTGGCATATCGCAACCGAGCCCTACGGGCCCGAGGGCGAGTACGGCGCGGCGCTGACGTACGCGCTCGTGTTCATCCCGGCCATCTGGCTCGCGTTCTCGGCGCTGAAGCCGCGGTTCGCCCGGGCCCCGTCCGGCCGCACCGCCTAACGCCAGCCAGCGGCGCAGCCACGCCGCAAGCCAGCCTCTCTCACCTCTTACGGAGACTGGCGATGTCACGCCTCAAAGTTGCACTTTTTGCCGGGCTCGCGTGCAGCGCGGGCGTCGCCGCGGCCGGCGAATCCCCGTTTGCCTATGTCTACACCACCGATACGCACCCGCGCGGCACGCGCGAGGTCGAGCAGTGGCTCACCCACCGCTACCGGCAGTCCCGGGGCAGCTATGACCTCTGGCAAGGCCGCACCGAGCTCGAATACGGCGTCACCGACCGGCTGCAGACCGCGGTGTACCTGAACTACGCTTCGCTGAGCACGCTTCACAACCGACCGGAAGGCGCGACCGGCCCGGGCGCTTTCGTGCCGGACAACGTCGATCCGGACGCGCGCTATTCGCGGTCATTTTTCCAATCGTTCTCGAACGAGTGGATTTACCGCGTGTTTAGCCCGTACAAGGATCCGATCGGTGTCGCGCTGTACCTCGAGCCGACCTGGGGGCCCGATGAGCGCGAGCTCGAGACGAAGCTGATCGTGCACAAGAACTTCTTCGACGACCGCCTCGTCTGGGCGGCGAACTTGACGGCCGCGGCGGAAAAGGAGCGCTTCCACGGCGAGTGGGAGCGCGAGGGCGAGCTCGAGCTCACGACCGGGCTTGCTTACCAATTCGCGCCGCGCTGGCACGCGGGGCTCGAGTACCGCCATCATCGCGGCTATGAAGGGCGCGGCTTTTCGGCGGCAAAGCGCCTCTACGCTGCGAATTTCATCGGGCCTTCGCTGCACTACGCGGCGCAGGGCTGGTGGATTACGGCGAGCTTCCTGACGCAGCTCGCGAACGCCAAGGCCTATAAGGACGAGGCACGCGAGGACATCGTTGGCGGGCGCTTCTACGGCGAGCATCACGAGCGCTGCGAGCTGCGCCTCAGGCTCGGCTTTGCCTTCTGATAGCCAACGCTGGCCGCTGTTCCTCGTCGCGCCGCTTGCACTCACGCTGCCCGCCGCGCATGCGACCGTCTATCTGACCGTCGAGCAGGCGCAGCAGACGCTCTTCCCGGGGGCAAGACTGATGCCGCTCGAACGCGCCGGGCGCGAGCGCGTCTGGCGCGCCGACAGCGAAGGCTGGTTCATCGTCGATCAGGTGCTCGGCAAGCACGAGCTGATCACCTACGCGCTGGCGCTCGGCCGCGACGGCCGAGTGCGCGGGCTCGAGATCCTGGAGTACCGGGAATCGCACGGCGGCCAGGTGCGCGAGGGCGGCTGGCGGGCGCAATTCCTCGGCAAGAACGCCGACGATCCGCTGCAGCTTGACCGCGACATCGCCAACATCAGTGGCGCGACGCTTTCCTGCCGGCATGTCACCGAGGGCGTGAAGCGGCTCCTCGGCCTCCATGAACGCGAGCTGCGCCAACGTTAGGCGCGCCCGGCCGCTCCTCGGTACGCTGGTCGAGATCCGCACGGCCGCGGGCGGCGAGCGGGCGCTGCGCGCCATCGAGCGCGCCTTCGTTGCCATCGAACGCGTCCACCATGCGATGAGCGCGCAAGAGAGCACGAGCGACATCGCCCGGCTGCGCGCGGGCCGCTGGGCGGGCCTCGATCCCTGGACGCGCCGCGTGCTCGACCGGGCAGAGGAAGTACGGTCGGCCACCGACGGCCTTTTTGATTGCGCGGCCTGCCGCTATTCGCTCGACGGCATCGCCAAAGGGTTCGCTGTCGATCGCGCCGTAGAAGTACTGCAGGACGCCGATATCGCCGGCGGTGCTGTCAACGCCGGCGGCGATTTGCGGCTCTTCGGCCGCGAGCTGCAGGACGTTTACGTTCGCGCGCCGCACGCGCCGGCGGCCCTCGAGTGCATCGGCCGGGTGCGCGAGGCGGCGGTGGCGACTTCAGCGAGCGTGCTGCTTGTCGCTCCGCGTGGCGCGCGCCTGCGGGCGGGTCTGCGAGGCGCCACGGTCATCGCCGCGGATTGCATGACTGCCGACGCGCTCACCAAGCCGTGTCTGCTTGAGCCAGAGCGCGCGACGGAACTCGCGGCGCGCTTTGCGGCCCATGCCCTGGTTTGGTGAGCAGTGAACCGACTGCATCCGGCGCATCGCGCGCTCCTTTACACGATCATCGTCGTGCTCTTCCTGAGCGGCGCGCTGTGGGAAGCAGGCATCGCCCGCACGCTGCTGATCAAGGTGCACGGCGCGGCCGCCATGGCGAGCCTCATCGTCCTCGGCAGCTTGCTCGCGCGGCATGTCGCGGCCGGCTGGCAAGCGCGAACAAATCGCGCTTCGGGCATCCCGCTGCTCGCCGGCCTGCTCTGGCTCATTGTCAGCGGCTACCTGCTCTATTACGCCGGCGATGAGGCGCTTCGCGCCTATGCCGCGCAAAGCCATTTCTGGATCGGCCTCGCGCTCGGCATCCTTTTCGCCGTGCACCAGCGCCCGCGACACGACCGCCGCTAGAATCGGCGCGTGCTCGCTCGGGAGCTGATCTCGCTTCACGACCACCCACGCGAGGTGCCGCCCTTCAGCGAGCGCTATCGCGAGCTCAGCACGCAGCAGGCCTATGCCGCCGCCCGCGAGCTGCACGAGCATCGTGTCGCCCGCGGCTGGCGCCCGGTCGGGCGCAAGATCGGCTTCACCAATCGCACGATCTGGCCGCGTTATGGCGTCTACGAGCCCATTTGGGGCACGGTCTACGACCGCACGCTGATCGAGGCGCGCAACAACCAGGCGCGAGTCTCGCTTGCCGGCCTCGTCAATCCGCGTATCGAACCCGAGATCTGCTTCGGCCTACGGGCAACGCCAAAGCCGGAGCGCCTCCTCGACGCCATCGCCTGGATGGCGCACTCGATCGAGATCGTGCAGTGCCACCATCCCCACTGGAAGGTGACGCTCGCTGACTCGGCCGCCGACAACGGGCTGCATGGACGGCTGATCGTCGGCGAGCCGCGACCGTTGCCGAAAAAAGTCGAGGAGAAGCTGCGCACGGTGGAGATGGAGCTTTACCGCGGCGCCGCGTGCCTCGACCGCGGCGTCGGCTCGAACGTCCTCGGCAGCCCGCTTGCCGCGCTCGCACACCTGCTTGAGGTGCTGGCGAAGCAGCCGGACGCTCCCGCGCTCGCCGCGGGCGAGGTTGTCACGACCGGCGTTATCACCGATGCACATGCGGTCGCGCCGGGCGAACGCTGGCACACGCGCATCTCGGGGCTCGACCTGCCCGGTCTGAACATCGAGTTCTCCTCATGAGGCCGCTGGAGGGCATCACGGTGCTCGCCCTCGAGCAGGTGATCGCCGCGCCTTTCGCGACACGCCAGCTCGCCGAGCTGGGAGCGCGCGTGATCAAGATCGAGCGGCCCGGGGTCGGCGATGCGGCGCGCGCCTATGACCGCACGGTGAAGGGCCTGTCGTCGCACTTCGTCTGGACCAACCGCTCGAAGGAAAGCATCACCCTCGATGTGAAGCACCCGGCGGCGCAGCCGATCATCGAGCGGCTGGTCGCCGCCAGCGATGTCTTTTTGCATAACCTCGCCCCCGGTGCGATCGAGCGGTTGGGCTTGGGCGCCGAGCGCCTGCGCGAGCGCAATGCGAAACTCATCTGGTGCGCGATCTCCGGCTACGGCCCGAACGGCCCCTATGCTGAAAAGAAGGCTTACGACCTCCTGGTGCAATGCGAGGCAGGCCTCGTCTCGGTGACCGGTACGACCGACGAGCCGTGCAAGGCGGGCATTCCGGTCGCCGACATCGCGGCGGGAGTGTACGCGTTCTCATCGGTCCTGGCCGCGCTCTTGCGCCGCGTTCGCACCGGCGAAGGCGCGACCATCCATGTCACGATGTTCGAGGCCCTCGGGGAATGGATGGGCTTTCCGGCGTACTTCAGCGCCTATGGCGGCGAGCCACCGCCGCGCTCAGGTGCCTACCACGCGACCATCGTGCCCTATGGACCGTTCCCGGCCGCCGGTGGCGCCGCCGTTTTTCTCAGCGTACAGAACGAGCGTGAGTTCGTCCGCTTCTGCGAGCAGGTGCTCGGCAACAAAGCGCTCGCCGGCGACGCCCGCTTCGCCAGCGCGCCGGCGCGTCTCGCCAACCGCCATGAGCTGCATGCCGAGATCCAGCGCGTGTTCTCACGCCTGCCGGCGGCCGAAGTGACCGCGCGCCTGGAGGCGGCCGACATCGCCAACGCGCGCTTGAACAGCGTGCAGGAGTTCTGGCAGCACCCGCAGCTCGCCGCGCGCGAGCGCTGGGCGAGAGTCGCCTCGCCGGCCGGCGAGATCGATGCGCTGAAGCCGCCGTTCAACCTGTCGGGCTTCGAGCCGAGAATGGATGCCATACCGGCGCTTGGCGAGCACACCGCCACGGTGCTCGGGGAACTCGGCTACTCAGCCGCCGAAATCGAGCGACTAAAGGCCGAGGGCGTGCTTTAGCGCGCCGCGCTCAGTGCGTGCCGCAGCACTCGCTCCCCATGACCCGGGTATTCCACTCGCGATACCCGTCCACCCAACCCGCGAGATAAGGGGACTCGGCGGCCTGCACGCCAAAAACACGGCAGAGGTGTGCGTACTGGTCGACCTGCGGACGCAGCCCGTAGCTGTCAGCATCGCGGTAGCCGAGCTGATACCAGTCGGCGGCGCGGCATTCGCTTTCGCTCATCTGCATGCAGCCCGCCAGCAGCGCGCAGGCGGCAATGAGCACGCTACTCCGAGCCACCGTGCACCCTGCGGCGATCGAATTCGTATTTGCCTTCCTGCCAGCCCTGGACGTAGCGCGCGCCGTCGAGTTGGGCGCCGGATCGGCTGCACAGCGTCTGGTACACGTCATCTTGGCGCTGCATGCCGAAGATCGCATCGCGAAAGCCGACCTCGTACGGGTTGCGACAGTCGCTGGCATCCAGGCTGGCACACGCTGTCAGCGAAACGACAGCGAGGAATAGAACGAATCTCATAACGCCGCGAACAGCCCTGCCGCGGCGCTATTCCAGCGTGCGCTATTGGCGCGCGCGCGGCGTGTCGATGCCCGCGGCACGAGCGAGGTCGCGGTGGACGCGCGCCACGCGCTCGACTTCGCCCTTGGCCGGGAAGCGCTCGTAGAAGCCTTCCTCGCGGAATTGCTTCGCCATCTCGGACCACGGCGCAAGGCGGCTCTCCCAGCGCGCGACCCGCCCGGCTTCCGGCTCGGCGTCATCGCGGGCGAGGTCGGCGCATACCCGCACCATCGCCTTGATGGTGACCGGCTTAGTCACCATGAAGCCCTCCTTGCCCCATACCTCCTCGCCGAAGACGGCGCGGGCCGCCTTGAAGAAGTCGCGGATGACGCCGTAGTAGCGCGGTACTTCCTTCGAGCTGCCGCCGGCCAGCTGGATCGAGCGCCATCGCCCGCGCACCCAGCGGTGCAGCTCGTTGAAGAGCTCGGCCTGCAGCACCCACTTGTCGCGCTGGCTGCGGCCGCCGAGACGATTGATGCGGTAGCGAAGCGGGCTGTCGCCCTCGCCGTAGAGCTTCTCGACCAGGCGCGCGGCGAACTTGCGGTCGGGTGCGGCAAACGAGACGCGATCGTAGAGGTCGACCAGGTGGCTCTTGTTGATGCGCGTCGGCGTGGAGTTGATGATGACGAACATCTCGGTGGCGAAGTCCTCGCTTCGCCCGTCGAAGATGATGCACGGCACATTGATCGTCGCGGCATCGTCCGGGCGCTCCTGCATGTAGAAATGCAGCGCCGCGAGCCGGTGCTGGCCGTCGATGATCAGGTATTTGGAAGAGGGCTCGTTGAGCGAGCCTTGCCCGCCGTCGCCGTCCGGGCGGAAGGTGAGCCGCTCGGACGTGAACAGCAGCACCGTGCCGGGGATCGGCGGCTGCGACACGGCGGTCTCGTAGAAGTTCTTCAGCTGCTTCACCTTCGAGCGCGAGACGGAGCGCTGGAATGCCTCGTCGTTGCGCTCGATCTTGGCAATGAACTGCGCGATGTCGTCGTCCGCACCGACGCGCGAAGGAGCGATTTCCTCGCCTTCACCGTAGAAGCGGCTGATGAACCGCACTCTGGACATGAGGTCCTTGGCGCGGTAGCTGACGAAGTAAAAGACGCCGTCCTTCTGACGGATCTGCGTCGCTTGCATGGACGCTCCTCAGTGCCCGCCCCCCCGGCGGGCGTACCGGCGCGAATATAAAGGAAAACCGGCGATCAAGCGGCCGCTTTTCACGCCTAGGGCGAACAGGCGCCGAGCGCGAGCGCCTGGAGCACCTCGGCGGTGCCCCGGTTTTGGACGAAAGCGACGACGCCGGAATCGGCCGCCTTGCCCTTGGGCAGCAGCGGCAGGCCGAGCTCCCGCTCCCCGAGCCCGTAAGGGCCCTGCCACTCGAGCGCCACGTAATCGTGACGCAGGACGCGGCCGCGGTTCTCGCCCGCGCCGACGCGGCTTTCCAGCCGGTTCTCATAGGCGGCGACATACAGCGCGGCTTGGCGCGCGAGAGCCGCATCGGCAACCGCGGCGCGCACACGCAGGCGAAGCGCCTGCGCCGATGTGGCGACGATCTCGAGCTCGAGCGACGCCCGTGCCGGCTGCCCGTTGATGGCGGCAACGGCGCCGTCGAATTGCGAGCTGGCCCAGGGCGCAAAATCGCGTCCTTGCAGCAGCACCTGCGGCGTATAGACGAGGGCCGAGCGCTGCAGCTGCGAAAGGCGCCGCTGGCGCTGCGAAAACTCGCGCTTCGCGTAAGGGTCCTTCCAGCCGATGTAGTCCCAATAGTCGACATGCAAGGCGAGCGGCACCAGGCTCTCCATCGGGTAGCGTGACCCAAGCCCCGAAAGCCAGCGGTCCGCCGGCGGGCAGCTGCTGCAGCCTTCGGAGGTGTAGAGCTCGACCAGCGCTGTCGTGCGCGCTCCCGAGCGCGCCGAGCATGAGCCGCCATAGGCCGGTGTCAGGAAGACCGCCGCCAAAAATGCGAGCGCGATTCGCACTTGCGTGGGTCGAAACGCGGGGCGCGGCCTTACAGAGCGCGCCGATAATGGGTGGTGCAGCACGGGCCCTTTTTTCTTGCCTCCGCCGCCTGGAATTTCGGCCTGGGCATGACGTGGCTCGCGGTGCCGCTCTACGCGCACGCGCAGGGGATGTCGAACGCCCAGATCGGTGCGCTGTTCGCCGCGCCGGTGCTGGCGCAGGCGCCGCTCAACCTGGTCGGCGGCGCGTATACCGACCGCATCGGCGGCCGGCGCATCATGCTCGGTTCCTGCTTCGTGGTCATGGCGGCGGGCCTGTGGTTCATGGTCGCGGCGGGCTTCTGGATGCTCATGGTCGGCCAAGTGGCGCTGATTCTTTCCCGGGCAGCATTCTGGCCCGCGACTTGGGCCATGGCTACCGAATTACCCGGCGAGCGCGGCGTGCAGCTCGGGCGCCTGAACGCCGTCACCAATTTCGGCCAGATCGGCGGCACGGTGCTTTGCGGCTTCGTCTTGGCCGCCGCCGGGTTCGGCGCCACCTTTCTGGTACTCACAGCGACCGGCGTGCTGTCGCTGTTCGCCGGGCTCGCCACGCCGAGGCTGCACAAGCGTCACGCGGCCTTGTCTGCGCGCCACCCGCTCGCCGGCTATCTGCCGCTGCTGCGGCGTCGGATCATCGTCTACACGATGCTCTGCGCTTATCTCTCGGCGCTGCCCTTTTCGCTCACCATGTCGTTTTACCCGCTGCTCTTTGCGCAATTCGGCCACAGCGAAGGCGCCTCCGGCGTGCTGCTCGGGCTGCGCGCTGCAGGCTCGATCCTAGCGAGCCTGCTGACCGCGCGCTTCGTGCGCACGGGACCGCAGACGCTCTGGCCGGTGACCTGCGGCGTCGCGGTTGCCGCATCGGTCGGCTTCGTTCCGATGATCAACCACGTGGCACCGATTGCCTTGTGGATGCTGATCGTGGGCGCGGCCACGGCGGCGATGACACTCTACTTCCAGATCACGATCTCGGAGGCGAGCGGCGTTGGCGAGCGCGGCTCGGCGCTTGCGCTCGGCGGTCTGGGCTGGAGCGTGTCGCATCTCAGCACGCCACTGCTCATGGGTTTTCTCGCCGACCGCTATGGCATCGTGGTCGGGTTCTACGTGCTCGGGGCCTTTGCCGCCGCCTGCGCGATCGTCATTGCACTCACGCGGCACTGGGCGTTCCAGCGCTCTTGAGTCACTTCTCGCGCCGGCGCAGCTTTTCCTCTCGCTCGAGGATGCCGCGCTCGATGCCGCGCAAGGCCTCGACCTGCTGCCGCAGCGCTTCCTCGCGCTTGTCGCGCTCAAGGCGGTCGCGCTCACGCTCACGCGCAGTGCGGTCGAGCTCGCGCGCGAGGCGCACCTGCTCCTGCGCCTGCACGACGATCAGCGCCGCCATGCGGCTATAGCCGGGCTCGCCGGTCTCAGCAAGCGGCTCGAGAAGCTCAGCCGCGCGCGCCGCGTCCCGCAGCGGCTCGGCAAGCACGGCGAGCAAGGTGCCCAGACGCAAGCGGCTGGCGGCGGTCGGCTCGCGCCGCATCGCTTCCTCGGCACGGGCAAGGGCGGCCTTTTGCTCTGCGGGCGGAGCGCGGCGCACTTGCAGCGCCTCGGCGACGATGCCCTCGCTTGCCACGACGGCGCCGCCACGCGGCTCGAGCGCCGCGCAGGCAGCCACCGCGACGAGCGCTGCGGCGATCAGGCACCGGTGCTGCATGTACTTATAATTTCAACAAAATTAGACGCCGATGTCGAAGCTCGAGCACCCGCAGATCTATCTCGTCGCAGCGGTGGCGTCTAACGGCGTCATCGGGCGCGACGGCGAGCTGCCTTGGCGCCTTCCTGAAGATCTGAAGCATTTCAAGAGGATCACGCTCGGGCACCCGATCATCATGGGCCGACGCACCTGGGAGTCGCTGCGCGGCCCGCTGCCGCAGCGCGAGAATATCGTCGTCACGGGGACGCCAGGCTACCAGGCACCGGGGGCCGCAGTGGCGAGCTCGCTCGAAACCGCGCTCGCCTTGTGCGCCGGCGAGCCCTTCGCCTTCGTCATCGGCGGCAGCCGGCTTTTCGCCGAGTCGCTTCACTTAGCCGCAGGCCTCGTCATGACCGAGATCGATCGCGACTACCCGGGTGACACCTGGTTTCCGGCTTACGACCGGGCCAAGTGGCGCGAGACGCAGCGGGAAAGCCACGTGGCGGCCGACGGCACGAAGTTCGACTTTGTGCTCTACGAGCCTATCGCTTCGACTCGAACACCCGGACCTCGGGCAACGGAAAGCCGTTGAACTGACTCGCGTAGGCTGTGGTGTAGGCGCCCGCGTTACGGATGTACACGAAGTCGCCCTCCTGCAGGTCCGAAGGCAGCGGCTCCTCGCGCATCACGATGTCGACCGAGTCGCAGGTCGGCCCGCCGACAGTCCAGGACGCGTCGGGGCCCGACCGGTCGGTGCGGATCTTGTACTTCAGGCCTTCACTCGCCTCGATCACGCCGCCGAAGAGGCCGGCGTCCCAGTGCATCCAGCGCTTGCCAGCGCGCGTCGCGGTGCCGAGAACGCGGCAGACGAAGTAGCCCGCGTCGGACACCAGGTAGCGGCCGGGCTCGGCGATCACCTGCGTATCCTCAGGGAAGGCCCTCAGGCCTTCGTTCACCACGCCACCGATCATCTCGATCGATGGAATCGGCTTCACGTGCCGCACCGGGAAGCCGCCACCGATATTGAGAAGGCGCGGCCGCAGCCCGGCCTTGGTCATCTGCTCGAAGACGTTCTTCGCCTTCTCGAGCGCAACGCGCCAGTTCTCCGGGTTGCGGCACTGCGAGCCGACGTGGAAGGTGACACCGGCGAGGTCGGCGCCCATTTTGGCGGCCGCCGCGATGATTTCGCGCGCGTCGGCCGCCCCGGCGCCGAACTTGCCGGAAAGCGGCCAGTCGCTGCCGATGTTCGGCGCGGCGATGCGCAGATAGTGCTTCGCCTCGGGCTTGACCTCGAATACCCGACGAAGCTCATCCAGGCTGTCGATCACGAACCACTCGACGCCCTTGGCGGCGGCATAGGCGATGGCCTCGCGCGATTTGACCGGATTGGAATAGAAAACTTCGGCCGCCGGCACGCCGAGCGCCATCAGCAGGTCGAGCTCGGCCGTCGAGGCGATCTCGAAGCCGCAGCCCTCCTGGATCAGCACCTTGAGCACCCGCCGGTCGGGGTTCGCCTTGACGGCGTAATGCGGCCGCACGCGCGGCATGGCGGCGCGGAAGCGTCGCACCTTGCCGCGCACGATGGCCGTGTCGACGATCAGGAACGGTCGGCTGTACTTCTGGCTTGCCGCCTGGCGCACGATCTCGAAGTCGAGGCTGACCTCGGGATGCGTGTCGAAGAGGCTCTCTTGCGGTTGCTGCTTGGTGACTGCGGTCTGTCTTGCACGCACTACGTTAACTGGGCGATCCCCCATCAAAGTCTCCCGGTAGACGAACTAGGTCTCAGGAATGTCCCGAACGCAAACGTCGTAAACCGGATACGAGTTTCTCTTGCTTGTCATGATGACCTCCTTTTCCTCGCAGAAAGTGGTCGCATAAAAAACGCGCCGATTATGGGGCAATGGTCCAGCGCGTCAAGCGTTTTTTGCCCGGTTTGACGGTCCCTATAGCGCTCCGCCGGGGGAAGAACCACCAGATCTAGTGGTGTGGCGGCACGGCAGGGCTAGATGCGCGGCAAGGTGACGCCTTTTTGGCCCTGGTATTTGCCGCCGCGATCGCGGTACGAGGTCTCGCACGGCTCGTCGGACTCGAGGAAGATCACCTGCGCCACGCCCTCGTTGGCGTAGACGCGCGCCGGCAGCGGCGTGGTGTTAGAGAATTCCAGCGTCACGTGGCCTTCCCATTCCGGCTCGAGCGGCGTGACGTTGACGATGATGCCGCAGCGCGCGTAGGTCGACTTGCCGAGGCAGATGGTGAGCACGTTTCTCGGAATGCGGAAGTACTCGACCGTGCGCGCGAGCGCAAAGGAGTTCGGCGGGATGATGCAGACCTCGCCGCGGTAGTCGACGAAGTTCTTCTCGTCGAACGCCTTCGGATCGACGATGGTGGAGTTGATGTTGGTGAAGATCTTGAATTCGGTCGAGCAGCGGATGTCGTAGCCGTAGCTCGAGGTGCCGTAGGAGACGATGCGCCGCCCCGCGGCTTCCTTGACCTGTCCGGCCTCGAATGGCTCGATCATGCGGTGCTCGAGCGCCATGCGGCGGATCCAGCGATCGGATTTGATGCTCACGTGTTCTGCACCACGATGTTCGGGAATTTGGACGTCATATCGCGCTGCGACTCGGCAATCTTGACCGCGCAGCGCCGGGCAATGCGCCGGTAGATCTCGGCGGCCGGGCTGTCCGGCTCGGAAACCACCGTCGGCTTGCCGGAATCCGCCTGCTGCCGGATCGCTTCGTCCAGAGGCAGCGCGCCGAGAACCTCGCTGCCGTACTCGCGTGCCATGCGCTCGGCGCCGCCGGCGCCGAAAATGTGGCTTTCGTGGCCGCACTTCGGGCAGCGATGGTAGGACATGTTCTCGACCACACCGAGGATCGGAATGCCGACCTTCTCGAACATCTTGAACCCCTTGCGCGCGTCGATGAGAGCGATGTCCTGGGGCGTGGTGACGATCACGGCGCCGGTCACCGGCACCTTCTGCGCAAGGGTGAGCTGGATGTCGCCGGTGCCCGGCGGCAGATCGACCACCAGGTAGTCGACGTCGCGCCAGCGGGTGTCCTTCAGCAGCTGCTCGAGCGCCTGCGTCACCATCGGGCCGCGCCACACCATCGGTGTGTCGACGTCGATCAGAAAGCCGATGGAAATCGCCTGCACGCCGTGGCCTTCCATCGGCTCGAGGCTCTTGCCGTCCTTCGATTCCGGGCGGCCGGCGATGCCGAGCATCATCGGCTGCGAGGGGCCGTAGATATCGGCATCGAGCACGCCGACCTGTGCGCCTTCCGCCGCGAGCGCGAGCGCCAGGTTCACCGCGGTGGTCGACTTGCCGACGCCGCCCTTGCCCGAGGCAACCGCGATGATGTTCTTGATCCCCGGGATGAGCTTCACGCCGCGCTGCACGGCGTGCGCGACCACGCGCGAGCTGACGTTCACCGTGACGCCGGCGGCGCCCGCCGCCTTCAGCGCCTGCGTGATCTGGCGACGGAGCGGCTCGTGCTGACTCTTGCCGGGATAGCCGAGCTCGATGTCGAGCGACACGTCGTCGCCGGCGATCTTCAGATGGCGCAGCGAGCGCGTCGCGACCAGGTCTTTCCCGGTGTTCGGGTCGACCAGACTTTTCAGAACGGACTGGACTTGCGCTTCGCTGAGCGGCATGGCGGGGAAAAGCGCTTAAGTGTACCTAATCGCCGCTAGAATTTCCCCTTTTCCACTCGAAGATGTCTGCGCGCACGCTCTTCGTCACGACGGCGCTGCCGTACGCCAATGCGCCCTTTCACATCGGCCACATCATGGAGTACATCCAGGCCGACATCTGGGTGCGCTTTCAGCGCATGCACGGCCATGCCGTGCATTTCGTCGGCGCCGACGACGCGCACGGCGCTCCGATCATGCTGGCCGCCGAGAAAGCCGGCCAGACGCCCGAGGCATTCGTCGCCGAGATCGCGCGCGGCCGGCGCCGCTACCTCGAAGGCTTCCACATCTCGTACGACCACTGGCATTCGACGCACTCGCCCGAGAACACCGAGTTGTCGCAGGACATCTTCCGCAAGCTGAAGGCCGCCGGCCTGGTCTATGCCAAGCCGGTCGAGCAGTTCTACGATCCGGTGAAGCGCATGTTCCTTGCCGATCGCTATATCAAGGGCGAATGTCCGGTATGCGGCGCCAAGGACCAGTACGGCGACGCCTGCGAGAACTGCTCGAGCGTCTACTCCGCTACGGAACTGCGCAATCCCTACTCCACACTCTCGGGCGCGAAGCCGGTGCGCAAATCGTCCGAGCATTTCTTTTTCCGCCTGTCAGACGCCAAATGCAAGGCGTTCCTGCGGCGCTGGATCGACACGCCCGGGCGCCTGCAGCCGCAGGTGGTCAACAAAGCGAAGGAGTGGCTCGACGGTGAGGGTGAGAGCGCGCTCTCCGACTGGGACATCTCGCGCGACCCGCCGTACTTCGGCATCCGCGTGCCCGATATCGCGGACGAGAAGTACCTGTACGTGTGGCTCGACGCGCCGATCGGCTATTTCGCCAGCCTGAAGAATTACAGCGAGCGCAAAGGGCTCGATTTCGAGGCTTTCGTGAAGCCGGGCGGCGGCAGCGAGATGATCCACTTCATCGGCAAGGACATCATCTACTTCCACACCCTGTTCTGGCCGGCGATGCTGGAATTCTCGGGCTACAAGCCGCCCGACCACGTTTACGTACACGGCTTCATCACCGTCTCGGGCGACAAAATGTCGAAGTCGCGCGGCACCGGCATCAGCCCGTTGCGCTACCTCGAGCTCGGCATGAACCCGGAGTGGCTGCGCTACTACATCGCCGCCAAGCTCAACGCCAACGTCGAGGATTTCGATTTCAATCCGGAAGACTTCATCGCACGGGTGAACAGCGACCTGGTCGGCAAATACGTCAACATCGCGAGCCGCGCCGCCGTGTTTATCAACCGCAAGTTCGGCGGCGCGCTCGGCGAGCCAGCGGCTGCGGCGCTTCTTGCCGAGTTCAAGGCAAAGGGCGGCGAGATCGCCGAGCTCTACACGGCGCGTGAATTCGGCAAAGCGCTTCGCGAGGTCATGCACCTCGCCGATGCCGCCAACCAGTTCATCGATGAGCGCAAGCCGTGGGAGCTCGCGAAGCGCGCCGGCGGCGAGGCCGAGCTGCGCGCGGTGTGCTCGGCGGCGATCAATCTTTTCCGCCTGCTCACCGTCTACCTAAAACCGGTACTGCCGCAGACGGCAGCGCAGGCCGAGGCATTCCTCGGCGTCTCGCCGCTCGCTTGGGCCGACACGGCGACGCTCCTGCCGGCCGGGCATCGCATCGAGGAGTATCGGCACCTCCTCGGGCGGGTGGAGCAAAAGCAGCTTGATCAGCTCTTCGATCTCGGCGCCGCTGCCGATAAAAGGAGCGGCGCGGCGCCCAGCATCAGCATCGAGGAATTCAGCAAGCTCGACCTGCGCGTCGCGCGCATCGCGCGCGCCGAGTGCGTCGAGGGCGCCGACAAGCTCTTAAAGCTCACCCTCGAGCTCGGCGACAGCACGCGCACGGTGTTCGCCGGCATCAAGTCGGCTTACGCGCCCGAGAAGCTTGAGGGGCGGCTGACCGTGATCGTCGCCAACCTGGAGGCGCGCAGGATGAAATTTGGTGTCTCTGAGGGTATGGTGCTCGCCGCCTCGAGTGATGATTCGGGCATATTCCTCGTTTCGCCGGACGCCGGGGCGAAACCGGGTATGCGCGTGAAATAAAATAGCCCCATGGAGAGCTCCGGCCGCACGCTCGTCTGCAGCGTGCTCTTCCTCGACATCGTCGAGTACTCGAAGAAGCCGGTTTCCGAGCAATTGCAGCTGAAGCAGGAATTCAATCGCTCTCTGACCAAGTCGCTCGAGCCGGTGCCGCCGCGCGACCGCATCATCCTCGATACCGGCGACGGTGCCGCGGTCACCTTCATGGGCGATCCGGAGGACGCGCTGTTCGCGGCGATGGCGATGCGCGATAGCGCCGGCGCGCTCGCCGTGCGCCTGGGCGTCAACCTCGGCCCAGTGCGCCTCGTGAAAGACCTGAACGCACAGCTCAATATCATCGGCGATGGCATCAACGTCGCGCAGCGCGTCATGAGCTTCGCGCGGCCGGGACAGCTGCTGGTTTCGCGCTCGTTCTACGAGGTGGTGTCGTGCCTGTCGCGCGACTATGCCAATCTCTTCCACCATGAGGGCGCGCGCACCGACAAGCACGTGCGGGAGCACGACGTCTACTCGGTGGTCGGCGGTACGCCGACCAGCCGCAGGCTGTCGGATACCCAGAGCGAGTCTGCCCATGGCGCGACGCGGCTCGACTGGTTCGCCCGTCCCGGGCTCCTCGGCGTGCGCCGCTCGGCGCTCGTGGCCGCTGCGCTCGCTTTCCTCGGCCTCGTGGCCGGTGGCGTCGGCGCGCGTGCGCTGCTCGAACCCGGCGCCCAGCCGCCGCCGTCGCGCGCCGCGCAGGTTCCGAGCGGACAAGCGGGCCCCGGCCCGAGCGCCAGCGCAGCGCCGAGCGCGAGCACCCTGCCCGAGCCGGCGAGAAAGTCGGCGAAGAAACTCGAGCGGCCGCTGCAAGCCGGCGCCGGGCGCCTGGAGCTCGCCGTGGCGCCGTGGGGCGAAGTCCTGGTCGATGGCAAAAGGCGCGGCGTCAGCCCGCCGCTACGCACCCTCGACCTGCCGCCCGGCGCGCACACCATCGAGCTGCGCAATTCGACCTTCCCCGCGCACGTCGAGCGGGTCGACCTAAAAGCCGGCGAGGCAGTTAGGATCAAGCACCGCTTCCGATGAACCCGCGTGCGCTGCCCGTCTTCCTGCTGCTGACCGCGTGCAGCACGCAACCGTTGCGTGATTTCATCGAGCCGAGCATCGGCGCCGCGGCGCTGAAGGCCGGCATCCGCCAGTACGATGAGGGCGCGTACGCCGAGGCCGCGCGCTACCTGCAAGGGGCGATCGACCTGGGCTTAAGCGACGCGGAGCGCGAACGGGCGCACAAATACCTGGCCTTCATCCACTGCGCCTCGCGGCGCGAGCGCGCCTGCCGCGATGAATTTCGCAAGGCGCTCAGCATCAATCCCAACTTTCAACTGAGCGCCGCGGAGGCGGGCCATCCGGCATGGGGGCCGGTGTTCGCTTCGCTCAAGGCGTCGGCGTCGCCCTTCAAGCTCGCGCTGCAGCAATACGAAGCCGGCGAGTACGATGAATCGGCGAAGAACTTCGAGGGAGCACTGCGCGAAGGCTTGAACGACAAGGATCGCGCCAGCGCACACAAGCATCTCGCCTTCATCCACTGCGCCGCGCAGCGCGAACGCCAATGCCGCGACGAGTTTCGCAAGGCGCTCACCGTCGACCCGGCGCTCGAGCTCGAGCCCGCCGAAGCGGGCCACCCGGTCTGGGGTCCGGTGTTCCAGTCGGTCAAAGCCGGCCGCTGATGGCGGCGGCGATGGAGCCCGCCAAGCTCGGCCGCTACGTCATCCAATCGGAGCTCGGCCGCGGCGCCATGGGCGTGGTGTACAAGGCGCTCGATTCAGTGCTCGAACGCCCGGTCGCCGTCAAGACGGTGAATATCAGCCTGGAGCGCGACCACGCTGACAAGTATGAGCAGCGCTTCTACCAGGAGGCACGCGCCGCCGGCGGCCTCAATCATCCGAACATCGTCACCATCCACGACGTCGGCAAGGCGGGTGACGTCGTTTACATGGCGATGGAGTACATCCAGGGCGTCGAGCTGCGCACGCTGATCGGCGAGGGACGGCCGCTGCGCGTAGCGCAAGCCGTCTCGATCGCCGTGCAGGTCGCCGAGGGGCTCGCGTATGCGCACCAGCGCGGCGTGGTGCACCGGGACATCAAGCCCGCCAATATCATGGTGGTGGCCAACGGCCCGGTGAAGATCACCGACTTCGGCATCGCCCGCATGCGCGGCACCGGCGATCTGACGCAGACCGGAATGCTGCTCGGCTCGCCGAAGTACATGTCGCCCGAGCAAGTGATCGGCAAGCGCGCCGACCATCGCTCTGACATATTTTCGCTCGGCGTCATCCTCTACGAGATGCTGTGCGGCGCGGCGCCGTTCAACGGCGAAAACGTCACTGCGCTCATGTATCAGATCGTCAACTTCATGCCGCCCGCGCCGAGCAGCGTCAACGATGCGGTACCGCAGCTTCTCGACTACATCGTCGCCAAGATGATCGCCAAGCCGCTCGAGGAGCGCTATCCGGACGCCACCGAAGTGGCGCGCGACCTGCATGAGTGCGAGCGGCAGCTTGCCGGCGTCGCGACGCAGTCGACTCGGCCCGGCGCGACGAACGCGCCGACGCCCGAGCCAAAGCTCGTCGATGGCGATGCGAAAAACATCGTCCTCGGGCAAAGCGTCAGCCGTACGCGTGAGGCCGACCGGCTAACGCCGGATGATGCGCCGGCCGCCTTGGCGCGCGGGCTGGCACCCGCCTTCGATTCGGTGGAGGCGACGCAGCGCCTTGCGTCGCTCACCGGCATTAGTTCGCCGCAGACGGCCACCCAGGCGATCAAGTCGATCGCGCGCCCGCCGGGCGGTCGCTGGCGGCGGCGCGACTGGCTGGTGGTTGCGGCCGGCGCGCTCTGCGGCCTCTTCGCGGCGCGCGCTATCGTGCGCCGGCGCTAACGACGCCCGGGCCCTAACGGCCGCCGCAGGCGCTCGGCATGACGCTCACCGGATAGCCCTTGCAGTTCCAGCTCACCTTGCCGGCCTGCACGCTCGGGGGGAGCGCCACTTCGAGCGTATTTTTCTCGTTCCAGCCGCGGATCGCGCCGTCCTCGCCACGAGCCACTTGAGCTCGCCGTGCCGGGGATCGGTTTTCGCGGCGATTTTCACGCCTTTGCCGGCGCCGGCGAGATTGCCGCTCTGCTGGACATTGGCGCCCACTTGCTGTTGCGCGGGTTGGGCGCCGCCGACCAGGGCTTGCGCGGCCGCCTTCGCCTCGCTCCCCGCCAGCTGGGGTAGCAGCACGGCGACCACCAGGAAGCCAAGCAACGCGAGTCCTGCCACTACCAGCAAGCCGACGCGCATCTTCATCCCCTTTGTTATGTGACGCTCGCGTTGCTTGGCTTGCTTAACATTGCGTCGATACGCTTGCATGGAGACCCGGCGAATCCGCGTCAAGGGACGCGTGCAGGGCGTCGGCTTTCGCTACGCGCTGCGCGACGAAGCCGAGCGGCTCGGTGTCACCGGCTGGGTGCGTAACTGCGCCGATGGCAGCGTCGAAGCGCTGCTGCAGGGGCAGACGCCCGCCATCGAGCTGCTCGTCGCCTGGGCACGGCGTGGTCCGCCGGCTGCGTACGTCAGCGCGCTCGAGGAACAGGCGCTCGGGCGGGATGCGGATGCGCCCTACGAGCGCTTCGCCATCCGGCCGAATGGCTAGCCGCGGCGCTTCAGGCCATGCACCACCGAGAATTCCCACGGCCGGCACGCCGCGAGCAGCGCCACGCCGATGCGCTTGCCGCCCGGCGCGGCGGAGTCGGCCTCGGCGAGCTCATTGAAGTCGAGCGCCAGGCGCTCGAGGCGGCGCTTGAGCAGTGCCGCCGACTCGGGCGACATCTGGCGCGATTCGAAGCGTAGGAATTCCAGCGGCTGCTTGAAGCGCGCGGCGAGGAATTCGCTCATCACGCGCGGCCCGTAGGTTTTCTTCACCGGGCCGCCATCGCGCCAGCGAAAGTCCCGACGCACGAGCAAGCGCGCCCGCTCCCCCGGGCCCCAGCGGATCAGCTGCAGGTGCTCAAGGCGCGCGTAGGCCGCCGTCAGCTCGGCGCGCGAAATGGCGAAGCCGGCGACGATCTCGGCGAACGACCACTGGTTCTGCACCAGCCAGAACACCGAAAAGAGCCGCTCATCGCGTGCCAGGCCGAGCTCCTGTTCTTGCGTGAGCTCGGCCGGCGCGGGAGATCCTTCGCGCGCAAGGCGCGCGAGCTCCTGGAGGTCGAGCTCGATCACTTCCAGGATCCGCTCGATACGTTCGAGCGTGAAGCTGCCGCGCGAGAACATGCGCTTCACCGTCGGCTCCGACAGGCCGAGGCGTTTGGCGAGCGCGCCATAGGTGAGGCCGCGCGCCTTGAGGCACGCCTTCAGAGCCTCGACCAGCCGGCTCTTCAGGGGCATGGGGACGCACGGTATCAGATTTCGATACTTCGTACGGAGCGCTTGCAGGGCCGCGGCGGGCGGCGCAGGGTGGCAGCGCACTTCAGACGAGGGAGGGTGCGATGCCTGCAAGCAAACCGATTTCCGCGTTGGAACTTTGCGAGGCGCTACGCAGCAAGCGCGCGCCCGATTTGAGCGCGCTCGACCGCATTCTGCGGCTCGACGCGAGCCGGGGTCTCGTCGAAGTGCAGGCGGCAACGCCGTGGCAGGCGATCGCCGCGGCGCTTCGTCCCGGCGACGCTCGCGCTCGGGTTCGCACCACCATGCCGACGGTCGGCGAGAGCATCGCGCGTAATGCCGCCGGCCCCGACGGCACGCCTGCGGTCGCGCATGTGGCATCGCTCGCACTGGTCACGCCCGAGCGCGAGCTGCGCCGCATCAGTCGCGAGCGCGATGCCGAGCTCTTCGCGCTGAGCGTGGGCGGACAGAATCTTTTCGGGACGCTGTACAGCATCACGCTGCGCATCGCCACGCTCGCGCGGGCGGTGGAGCGGGCAAGAAATCCGAGCGAGACAACGCTCAGGCCGGGCGCCGAGCCCGAGCGCATGCTCGAGCTGCTGCTGCCGCCCGAGGCACTCGCCGACTTCATGAAGGACACCGATGCCCGCTGCAACGACTGGCGCGCGCCGCTTTGCAGCGTCGCGGTGCGCGACACCGCCGGCGAAGAGGACACCTTTCTGCGCTGGGCGCGGCGCGACTACGTGGAAGTGAGGCTCGGCCTTGCAAGCGCCACGGGGCTCGGGGCGAGCGTGCGGGCGGCGCAGCTACGACGCGAGCTGATCGACGCGGCGATCGACGCCGGCGGCAGCTTCCAGATCGCGACGACCCGGGATGCCAGCGTCGAGCAGACGCGCGCCTGCTATCCGCAGCTCGCCAATTTTCTTGCCCACAAACGCCGCTTCGACCCGTACGAGCGGCTCTCGAGCGGCTGGTACTGCCACCAGCGCAGCCTTATGGCGCGTGAGCGCTGCGAGGTGCGCTGGGCAACTTAGGCTTAACCTGAGAGCGCGCCGTAGATCAGCTGCACATTCTCGGGCGCGAGCCAGGCGCCGAGCTCGGCAAGGAGCTGGCTGTCCGGGCGTACCCGCCACGATTCGCCGAGCGCCACCTCGCACGCAGCGCTGGCGTTGCGATAGGCGACCACCACCTGGCAGGCGGGCTCGCCAGAGGCGCGGTAGGGGGCGAGCACCTGCTGCAGCCGGCGCGCATCGGCCTGCCCGTTCATCGCGATGCGTAGCCGGGCGGCAAAGCGCGCGCGCAAGGTCTCGAGGTCGAGGATCTCCTCCGCGCTGACGCGCAATCCGCCAGAGAACTCGTCACGCTGCACCTTTCCGGCGACCACCAGCAGCGCATCTTCCTTGATCCTGTCCCGCGCGCGATCGAACAGCTCGCTGAACACGGTCATCTCGACCTGAGCGGTCGCGTCATCGAGCGTCACCACCATCATGCGACCGCGTCGCGTCATCTGCACGCGCGCCTGCGTCACGACGCCGGCCATCCAGACCCGCTCGCCGGGCGCGAGCTTGGCGAGCGCGGTGCGCGCAAATCCGGCGAGCTCGCGCTCGTAGATGGAGAAAAGGTGGCCGGAAATCGAGAAGCCGAGCGCGCTTTTCTCTTCCAGGAGCCGCCGCTGCAAGTCCCAGGGCTCGGCCTCGACATAGGCGTGCGGCCCGCCGCGCGGCACCTCGGCCTCGGCAAAAAGGCTCGATTGACTGGCCGCGCGCTCGGCCTGCTCGGCGGCCTCGAGCGCGCGACCGACCGAAGCGAGTAGACGCGCGCGCTCGCCGTCGATGCTGTCGAAGGCGCCGGCGCGCACCAGCGACTCGACGACCCGGCGGTTCAGCATGCGCTTGTCGACGCGTCGGCAGAACTCGAAGAGATCGGCAAACGGCGCGCTCGCGCGCGCCTGGACGATCGCCTCGATCGCCGCGGCGCCCGTGCCGCGCACCGCGCCGAGCCCATAGCGAATGCGCTCTGCGTCGACCGGCACGAAGCGATACACCGATGCGTTGATGTCGGGCGGCAGCAGCGTGAGGCCGTTGGCGAGCGCATCGTCGTAGAACTGGCGCACCTTGTCCGTGTCGTCCATCACCGCCGAAAGGTTGGCGGCGAGGAACGCCGAGCGATGATGCGCCTTCATGTACCCGGTCTGGTAGGCGAGCAGCGCGTAGGCGGCGGCGTGCGACTTGTTGAAGCCGTAGCCGGCGAACTTCTCCATCAGATCGAATAGCTGCGTCGCCTTGGCGCGCGAAAGCCCGTTCTTCTCGGCGCCGGCGATGAAGATATCGCGCTGCTGCGCCATCTCCTCGGGCTTCTTCTTGCCCATGGCGCGACGGAGCAGATCGGCGCCGCCGAGCGTGTAGCCGCCGATCACCTGCGCGATCTGCATCACCTGCTCCTGATACACCATGATGCCGTAGGTCGGCCCGAGGATCGGCCGCAGGCGCGGATCGAGGTAATCGACGCGCTGCTCGCCGTGCTTGCGCGCGATGAAGTCCGGAATGAGGTCCATCGGCCCGGGACGGTAGAGCGCCACCAGGGCAATCACGTCCTCGAAGCGGTCCGGACGCGCCCGGCGGATCAAATCGCGCATGCCGCGCGATTCCAGCTGGAACACGGCGGTCGTGTTGCCGGCGGAGAGCAGCTCGTAGGTCGGCGCATCGTCGAGCGGCAGCCGCGCCAGCGAAAAGTCGCGCAAGCCCATGGCGCGCACCGAGCGCTCGGCCCAGTCGAGGACGGTGAGCGTGGTCAGCCCAAGGAAGTCGAACTTCACCAGGCCGATCGCCTCGACGTCGTCCTTGTCGAGCTGCGAGATGACGTGCTGCGTGCCCTCGGCTGCGTAAAGCGGGCAATGGTCGGTCAGCTGTCCTGGCGCGATCAGCACGCCGCCGGCGTGCATGCCGACATTGCGCACCAGCCCCTCGAGCTTGTCGCCGAGCTCGAGCAGCTCGCGCACCTCGTCCTCGTTCCTTTCACGCTCGGCGAGCAGCGGCTCGAGCTTGCGCGCCTCAGCCAGCGTGACGTTGCGCCCCGGCTGCACCGGAATCAGCTTCGCCAGCTGATCGCAGAAGTTGTAGCCCAGGTCGAGCACGCGCCCGACGTCGCGCAGCACGGCGCGCGCCGCCATGGTGCCGAAGGTGGCGATCTGCGAGACGCTTTCCTCGCCGTACTTGCGGCGCACGTAGTCGATCACGCGGTCGCGCCCGTCCTGACAGAAGTCGATGTCGAAGTCGGGCATCGATATCCGCTCGGGGTTGAGGAAGCGCTCGAACAGCAGCTCGTAGCGCAGGGGATCGAGGTCGGTGATGCCCAAGGCATAGGCGACGAGCGAGCCGGCGCCGGAGCCGCGGCCCGGCCCGACCGGCACCTCGTTCTGCTTCGCCCAGTTGATGAAGTCGGCGACGATCAGGAAATAGCCGGCAAAGCCCATCTGCACGATGGTGCCGAGCTCGAACTCGAGGCGCGCGCGATAGCGCTCGCGCTCTGCCTCGGCGGTGGCAAGCTCGGCAAAGCGGCGCTCGAGGCCCGAGCGCGCCTCGGCGCGCAAATGCTCTGCCAGCGGCACGCCGGCCGGTGTCGGAAAGGCGGGCAGGCGCGTCCTGCCGAGCTCGATTTCAAGGTTGCAGCGCCGGCCGATCTCCAGCGAATTTTCCAGAAGCTGCGGCGCGTCGGCGAACAGGCGCGCCATTTCCTCCTGCGATTTGAAGTACTGCTCGGGCGTGAAGGCGCGCGGCCGGCGCTGATCACCGAGCAGCGCCCCTTGCGCGATGCACACGCGCGCCTCGTGCGCATTGAAATCCGCCGCATCGAGAAATTGCACCGGGTGCGTCGCCACGGCCGGCAGGCCGAGCCGGCTCGCGAGGGCGATCGAGCGCGCGAGCAGCGCCTCGCCATTGGCATGCCCGGCGCGCTGCACCTCGATGTAGTAGCGGCCGCGAAACACCTCGCCCCAGCGGCGCGCGATCCGTTCGGCGGCCTCGCCATGATCCGAAAGGAGGGGCGCGGCGAGCTCGCTGGCGACAAAACCCGAAAGCGCGATCAACCCCTCCGAGCGCTCCTCGAGCCACGCTCGGGCAATGAGCGCGCGCCCGCGCTGCTGGTTGGTCAGCCAGGCGCGCGACAGCAGCTCGCACAGGCGGCGGTAGCCGGCGCGCGAAGCGCAAAGGAGAAGAAGCCGCGACGGCTTGTCGCGCTCCGCCTCGTTCTCCACCCAGCAGTCGGCGCCGATGATCGGCTTCACGCCCGCGGCGCGCGCGGCCCCGTAGAACTTGACCATGCCGAACAGATTGGCCGAGTCGGTGAGCGCGAGGGCCGGCATGCCGTCGGCCGCGGCGCGCTCGGCGGCCTCGTCGATCCGGACTATGCCGTCGCTCACCGAGTATTCGCTGTGCATCCTCAGGTGAACGAAACGCGGCCGCGCCATGTCAAAAAATTCTACCGGAAAGGGCTCCATGAATCGGCTCGTCCTCGTCCTGCTCGCCGCGTTCTCGGCTGCCTTTTCCATTGGCGTTTACGCGCAAAACCGCGGCGCGCAGCTCGACCAGGCGTACGAAGAAGTGCGCACCGCTTACAGCGCGCTCCAACAGGCGACCGCTCGGCGCGATCAGGGCGTGGAATCGCTGCCCGGCGAGCGCACCGGCAGCGCCGCCGGCGGCAGCCGGCCGAACGAAAACTACTTCGCCCGCCAGGCGATCCTCGAGCAGGAAATCGAGCTCGCGCGCAAGCGCTACGAAGCGGCGCTCAAGCGCTGGAACGACCTCAAGTAGCCCCGCAGGTACCATCGGCAGGCCATGCGGCCCGCCTTGGCGGCATTGCTGACCGGCGCGACCTGTATCGCGCTCTCGCCCATCTTCGTGCGCATCGCCGACGTCGGCCCGAGCGCCAGCGCCTTTTGGCGCGTGGCGCTCGCGGCGCCGCTGTTATGGCCGCTGGCGCGGCTCGGCGCGCGCTGCCGCGCGCCGCGCGCAGCGTGGCCGCTGCTCTTCGCCGCCGGCTTCGCCTTCGCCGGCGACCTCGCTTTCTGGCACTGGTCGATTCGCTTCACCTCGGTCGCGAATTCGACGCTGCTCGCCAACCTCGCATCGCTTTTCGTGACCGCGGCGATGTGGCTTTTCTGGCGCGAGCGGCCGAGCGGCACATTTCTCGTCGGCCTCGCCGCCGCGCTCGCCGGCGTGGCGCTGCTCCTGCGCACCAGCATCGCCTTTTCCGTTACTGCAGTATGGGGCGACGCGCTCGGCGTCATTACCGCGATTTTCTATGCCGGCTATATCCTGGCCGTGAAAGAGCTGCGCGACGGTGGGGCGCGGACGCTCGAGCTGATGGCGTTCACCACCACGGTGACCGCGCTATTGCTGCTGCCGGTCGCGCTCGTCTCGGACGAAGCGTTCCTGCCGCAAAGCGCGCGCGGCTGGCTCACCCTCATCGCCCTTGCCTGGATTTCGCACTGCGCCGGCCAAGGACTGATCGCCTACTCGCTCGCGCACCTGCCCGCGGCGTTCTCCTCGGTGAGCCTGCTGTTCCAGCCGGTGATGGCCGGCCTGTTCGGCTGGCTCATCCTTGGCGAGGCGCTCGCGCCGCTGCAGATCGCCGGCGGCGCCATCGTGCTCGCCGGCATCTACGCGGCGCGGCGTGGCGCGCGCTAAACGATCAGCGCCTCGGGCTCGCCGCTCGCGGTCTCGACCACGCCAATTTCGTAGACGCGCTCGCCTTCGCGTTCCAACAACGCCTTGGCCCTCGTCACGTCATCGCGCGCTACGACGACCACCATGCCGATGCCGCAATTGAATACGCGCCACATCTCCGCTTCGGCGACATTGCCCGCCTGCTGCAGCCAGCGGAAGAGCTCGGGCCGCGGCCACGAGGCGCTCGCGATCCGCGCCCGGGTCCCGGCCGGCAGGACGCGCGGCAGGTTGCCGACGATGCCGCCGCCGGTGATGTGCGCGAGCGCCTTAACCGGCAGCGTCGCCGCGAGCTCGAGGAGCGGCTTTACGTAGATGCGCGTCGGCTCCATCAGCGCTCGCGCACGTTCCGCGGGCAGAGGCCGCTCGCCGATGATGCGCCGGACGAGCGAGTAGCCATTGGCATGGGCGCCGCTCGAGGCGAGGCCGAGGAGCAGGTCGCCCGCCACGATGGCGCGGCCATCGATGATCCCTGTCTTTTCCACCACGCCGACGCAGAAGCCGGCGAGATCGTATTCCCCCGCGATGAACGCCTTCGGATGCTCGGCCGTCTCGCCACCGACCAATGCGCAGCCCGCGAGCTCGCAGCCCGCGGCGATGCCTTTCACGACCTGGGTGGCGACGTGCACATCGAGGCGCTCGCAAACGTAATAGTCGAGGAAGAAAAGCGGCTCGGCGCCCTGGACGACGACGTCGTTGGCGCACATCGCCACCAGATCGATGCCGATGGTGTCGTGCCGGTCGAGGGCGATCGCAATCTTCAGCTTCGTGCCGACGCCGTCGGTGCCGGCGACCAGCACCGGCTGGCGATACTTTTTCGGGATCTCGCAGAGCGCGCCGAAGCCGCCGATGCCGGCCAGCACTTCGGGCCGAAGCGTCTTGCGCGCGTAGGGCTTGATGGCCTCGACCAGCGCGTCGCCCGCTTCGATGTCGACGCCGGCGTCGCGGTAGGAAAGACCGTTCGACATGCTAGAGTCCAAAATTCTACGTGATGCAACA
>Ga0209474_10000956_pt1 | contig 29309 bp, 20 predicted proteins | sample GraSoiAngelo_145_FD_185902 | JGI IMG/M metagenome (GOLD analysis project Ga0209474, IMG submission 185902) | Grasslands soil microbial communities from the Angelo Coastal Reserve, California, USA - 14_1009_05_20cm (SPAdes) (version 2) | ecosystem: Environmental > Terrestrial > Soil > Grasslands...
TGACGCGGGCCGGAGGTGGCCAGGGCGGCAACATCACCCTGATCAGCTCGCCCAACGGCCGTTGGATCCAGCTGACATACGACACCTCGAACCGCATCACCCAGGCGACCGACAACATCGGCCGTGTCGTGGCCTACACGTACGACGTGTACGGCCGGCTGGCCACGGTGACCGACGCCAATGGTGGCGTCACCCAGTACACGTACGATAGTTCGCATCAGATGGTCACGCTCACGGATCCGCGAGGCATCGTTCACGTTACGAACGTCTACGATGGGAGCAGCCGGGTCGTCCGGCAGACACAGGCCGATGGCACCACGTATCAGTTCAGCTACGTGGTCGATGCCGGCAAGGTCGTGCAGACCGACGTGACGGACCCGCGGCAGGTCGTTCGGCGCGTGACATTCAATGGCGACGGCTTCTGTCTGAGTGACACCAAGGCGTCGGGTGCGAGCGAGCAGCAGACGACGACCTACGAGCGACTGGTCGAGAGCAACTTGCTTAGTGCGGTGATCGGTACCCGCAATCGGCGCACGGAGGTCACCTACGACGCCATGGGGAACGTGATCGCCACGACGCGCCTGGCGGGCACGGCTGGCGCGGTCACGACGACCATGACGTACGAGCCCGCGTTCAACCAAGTAACAAGTCTGACAGACCCCCTCGGCCACACGACACGCTTCACGCATGATTCCAGGGGCAACCGCACCGCCATCATCGACGCGCTCGGAAAGCAGACGACGTTCGACTACAATGCAGCGGGCCAACCCGTATCCATCACCGATCCGCTCGGCAACCGCACCACGCTATCGTACGAGGGTGGGACGCTCGTCATGCTCACGGACCCAGGCGGCAAGACGAGCCGGCGATTTGCGGACGCCACTGGTCGCGTGCGCTCCGTCAGCGATGAACTTGGGCGAGTCGCACGCTACGAGTATGATGGCGCCAATCGGTTGATCAGAGCGACGGATCCGCTCGGAGGAACCACGCCCTATGCCTACGATCCCGACGGGAACCTGACAAGTGTCACGGACGCACGGAACAATGCCATCACGAAGACGTATGACAACATGAACCGCCTCACGGCGCGGCAGGACGCCCTTTTGCGTACGGAGACCTTCACGTACGACGCAGGTGGGAATCTCATGACGTTTGTTGATCGACGGGGGACGGTCGCGGTGTATACGTACGACAGCCTGAACCGGCGGACCTTCGCGGGATTCGGCAGGACCGTAGACGGATCGGGAACGCCCAGCTACGAGAGCACGATCAGCGACACGTACGACGACGGCGGTCGGCTCATCCGCACCGAGGACTCTGCCGACGGGACGATCACCCGGACATATGACGAGCTCGATCGGCTAACTTCCGAATCCAGCCCCCAAGGGACAGTCGGTTATACGTACGACGCGAGCGGCCGCCGTGCCACGATGACGGTGAGCGCGCAGCCGCCTGTGACCTACACCTACGACGACGCCAATCGCCTTGTCCAGGTGGCGCAGGGAAGCGCGATAGCTGCGATGGCGTATGACGACGCCGGCCGGCGAACGACGCTGACCCTCCCGAACGGGATCGTTGTGGTCTACAGCTATGACGGCGCGTCCCGGATCGGCAACATCACGTACAACCTCGGGCCTCAGGTTCTCGGCGATCTCACCTATTCATACGACGCCGCCGGTAATCGCGTTGGCGTGGGTGGGAGCTGGGCCAGGACCGCGCTTCCCGACGCCGTGAGTTCGGCCACGTACGATGCGGCGAACGAACTGACACAACACGAGACGACCATGTTGACGTACGATGCCAATGGCAACCTCACGACCGATGGCCTCAACAGCTATGTATGGGATGCAAGAAACCAACTCGCAGGGATGACCGGTCCAGCGGTAACCGTGAGCTTCCAGTACGACCCCTTGGGCCGGCGGACGCGAAAGGTCGTCAATGGAACCCCCACGGAGTTCCTGTACGACGACCTCAACCCCGTGGAAGAGCTCTCCCAGGGAACGGTGCAAGCCAGTCTCCTCCACGGCCTCGGCTTGGATGAGCACTTCGTGCGCATCGACGCGGCGGGCACCCGGTCCTTCCTCACGGACGCCTTGGGATCCACCCTGGCCCTCACGGATACCAGCGGGGTGGTAGAGACAGCGTACACCTATGAGCCATTCGGCGCAGCAACGGTCAGCGGTTCGATTGCCGCCAACGCGTTCCAGTACACCGGGAGAGAGAACGATGGGACGGGGCTCTACTACTACCGGGCGCGGTACTACTCGCCGACATGGCAGCGATTCGTAAGCGAGGACAGGCTACCGTCCGCACCTTTCCGGATGATGCACAACGACCTGCCCGTCGTTTTCGTGGGGAAGAATCTCTACGTGTACGCAGAGAATTCGCCACTGATGTTCACCGATCCGCTCGGACTTGTATCCCATCTGCCCGCCGGGAAGCCACGCGAAATTCTCCAGCGATCTCCTCTTAGCAGAGAACATCTACGAGAACAGGAGCCGCTTCTGGTTCCTCGGACTCTCATGCCTCGTCGTGAGCCCGGCCGACGCTCCGATTCTCACCCCGATTTTCTGCGGCAGCTTCGGAGCAACCGTTGGTAATTGCGTCAACCAGTCCTACGTTTGCGTCCAAGATCACCCATAGGACATACCAATGAAACAGAAGGCCTATGGTCGGCTGTTGTACGTCCTGGCCATCGTAGGCACGCTGGCAGGTGCAGTGATTGCGTTTGGAGATGCCATCACGGGAGATATGGCACGACTCGTTGACCCCACGCTACCATCCGGTGAGCGTCTCGCATTTCTCGGCATTGAATTACTTGCACCGGCGTACCTGTCGTATGTCGCTTGGACTCATAGCGGGGTCGTTAGACGTTCAGCGGTAGTGCTGGCCATAGCCTTTGTCGTCGCACTGTCCGGCAACGCGTTTGCAGCCATCTGGCCTGCGGTTCAGAGACCAATCAGCATCGGTGAAGGATTCGGATACGTTGCGTTGTTCGCCTACACGTGGCTTCGCGTCCGCCCACTGGTAGGAAGCACCGTTGACTCCTAACGACGGCGGCTCGGCACGCGACGGTCAGAGACGCAGAGCGGAGCAATGGACCGGCGTAGCCTTCATTGGGCTTGGACGCATCGCTGAGTCGCTGGGTATGTGGGCCATGAAGGTCGCCACGAGGTACCAAGCGACTGGATGATTGGCTACATGCAGAAACGGACATTCGTCGCGTTATTATAATCTGCGGATCGTGTGCCTGTCTTTGCCGCCACCGCCCGCACCCCGCTCTCTACGCCCGCGCCGCCGAGCGGAAGCGGCCGCGATACGCGCTCGGCGGCACGCCGAGCAGGCGGAGGAAGGCCCGCCGCATCACCTCGGCGCTCCCGAAGCCGCACTGCGCGGCGACGGCGTCCACGCCGTCCGTCGACTCCTCGAGGCGCCGGCGCGCGCCCTCGACGCGCGCGCGCTCGACGAAGCGCGCCGGCGTGAGGCCGACCTCGCGCGTGAACACGCGCGCGAAGTTCCGCTCGCTCATCGCCACCTCGGCGGCGAGGGTGGGCACGGAGAGATCCGTGTCGAGGTGATCGGCGATCCAGGCCTGCAGCTCGCGCAGCGGGTCGCGGTCGGCCGCCTGCACGGCGAGCTGGGCGCTGAACTGCGACTGGCCGCCGGGGCGCTTCAAGAACATGACCAGCTGGCGGGCGACGCGGAGCGCGAGCTCGCGCCCGTGGTCCTCCTCGACGAGCGCGAGGGCCAGGTCCATGCCGGCGGTGACGCCGGCCGAGGTGTAGACGCCGCGGTCGTACACGAAGATCGGGTCGCGCTCGACGGTGATCTTCGGGTACCGCCGCGCCAGCTCGTCGCACACCAGCCAGTGCGTGGTGGCCCGCCGGCCGTCGAGCAGCCCGGCCTCGGCGAGGAGGAAGGCTCCACTGCAGACGGACGCGAGCCGGCGTGCATGGCGCGCCGCGCGCCGCAGCCAGCGCAGCAGGGCCCGATCGCGCACGGCGTCGAACACGCCGCGACCGCCGGCGACGAGCAGCGTGTCGACGCCGCCGTGCACCTCGTGGATGCTCCGGTCGGGGACGAGCTTCACACCCGAGGAGCAGACGAGGGGAGACGCGCCGCTGGTGAGGATCTCGACCGTGTAGCCCGGTGCGCGATCGGGTAGGAACCCCGCCGCCTGGGCGAAGACCTCATGCGGCCCGGTGACGTCGAGCACCTCGGCGTCGGGGAAGGCGACGACGGCGACCCGGCGTGCATCTCGTCCGGCGGGCCGCGTGCGGCGCCGGACGAGCGGCAAGACGCGAGCGCCGGGCATCGTCTCAGGCGCCGGATGCGGCGTATTGCGCCCGCTTGAGCTCCAGCGCCTGGCGCACGAGCTGCACCACGTGCGCGGGCGCCTTGCTCGGGGAGCCCGCGTCGAAGGGTGGGGCGGGGTCGTACTCGATGCCGAGCTGGATGCCCCGCGCGAGGTCGTCGCCGCCGACGCGGGCGACGAGTCGGAGCGCCATGTCGATGCCGGCCGACACCCCCGCAGCCGTGATGATCTTCCCCTGCTCGACCACGCGCTCCGCCACCGGCTCGGCGCCGAGGTCACGCAGGCGTTCGAGCAAGGCCCAGTGGGTCGTCGCCCGCAGACCGCGCAGGAGCCCCGCGGCGCCGAGGATCAACGAGCCGGTGCAGACCGACGTCGTCCACTCGGTGGTTGCGTGGATGCTCCGGATCCAGTCCAGCGTGCGTGTCTCCCGCATCACCCGCTCCTGGCCGAAGCCCCCGGGGACGACGAGGATGTCCGCCTTCGGCACCTCGCCGAGCCCGCGATCGGCGACCAGGCCGAGGGGCTGCTGCTCGGTGTGCTTCACGCCCGCCGTGTCGCCGACGAAGACGACCTCGGCGCCGGGCAGCTGGCGGAGGACGTCGTAGGGGCCGATGGCGTCGAGCGCCGTCATCCCGTCGTAGAGGAGGATCGCGATCCGCATGGGTTGGCTCCTTTCGGCCCGGGAGTCTCGCATCGGAGGCGCCTGGCTGCAATGACATTTAGCCAACGATTTCTGCCAACCGGCCCTCGGACCCGCGCCGGCGACCTTCGCGCTGGATGGGCCGCGGGACCGTGAAGTGGTAAGCGTGGACGTGCCACACGGGAGGACGCATGGCCACCGACACGCACGATCTCCAGTTCGCGGTCGAGGATCGCGTCGCGATCCTCACGATGAACCGGCCCGACAAGCTGAACGCGCTCTCGGACGCGATGATCGACGCGGCCGTCGCCCACCTGCGGCGCTGCGCAGCCGATCCCGACGTCGGCGCAGTCCTGCTCACCGGCGCGGGACGCGCCTTCTGCGCCGGCGGCGACGTCTCGGCGATGGGAGGGGCGGCGGCCGGCAAGACGTTCGAGGGGCACGTCGACCGCCAGCGGGAGATGCACGAGCTGCCGTGGCTCCTGTCCGACATCCCCAAGGTGACGATCGCGGCCGTCAACGGCCCGGCGGTGGGCGCGGGGCTCGGTATCGCGCTGTCATGCGACCTCTGCTTCGCCTCGGATCGCGCGCGGTTCGGCACCGCGTTCGCCAGGGTGGGCTTCGGCGGCGACTTCGGGACCACCTGGCAGCTCACGCGCCGGGTCGGGCCGGCCAAGGCGAAGGAGCTCTTCTTCCTCCCCGACCTGCTGTCCGCCGAGGAGGCGGCGCGCGTGGGCCTCGTGAACCGCGTGTTCCCGCACGACGCGTTCGTCGCCCAGGTCCGGGAGCTCGCGCGGCGCATCGCGCACGGCCCGCTGGTCAGCTACCGGTACATGAAGCAGAACGTGAACCTGGCCCTCACCAGCGACTTCCGCGCGCTCCTCGACCGCGAGGCGATCACCCACCTCCGCTGCGGCCAGACGGCGGACCACCGGGAGGGCGTCGCCGCGTTCCTCGAGAAGCGCGAGCCCCGGTTCCAGGGGAGGTGAGCGACATGCACATCCGGCAGGTGGCGCTCGTAGCCCGCGACCTCGAGCCCGTCGTCGCCGACCTGTGCGCGGTCTTCGGCCTCGAGGTCGCGTTCCGCGACCCGGGCGTGGGCGAGTTCGGGCTCCACAACGCGGTGGTGCCGGTCGGGGAGACGTTCCTCGAGGTCGTGTCGCCGGTGCGCGAAGGGACGACAGCCGGCCGCTTCCTCGAGAAGCGTGGCGGTGACGGCGGCTACATGGTCATCCTCCAGACCGCCGATCTCGAGGCCGCTCGCGCGCGACTCGCCGCGCTCGGCGTCCGCACCGTGTGGCAGATCACGCTGGACGACATCGCGACCGTCCACCTCCACCCCCGCGACGTCGGCGGCGCCATCGTCTCGCTCGACCAGCCGCGGCCGCCCGAAGCGTGGCGCTGGGGCGGCCCCGGGTGGGAGGCTCGGGTCAACACCGACGTGGTCGGCGGGATCGTGAGCGTCACGCTGGAAGCGCCCGACCCGGAGCGCCTCGCGGGACGCTGGGCGGAGGTGCTCGGCCTTCCCCCGCCCCGTCGCGCCCGCGCGGCGTTCACGTTGCCGCTCCAGCCGGGCGTGATCCGCTTCGTCGCTGCCGGTTCCGGGACCGAGGGCATCGCGGCGGTGGGGCTTGCCGCCACCAGCGCGCCGCGTGCGCTGGCGGTCGCGCGCGACCGTGGACTCCGCACGAGCGGCGAGAGCCTGTGGCTCGGCGGCGTGCGTTTCGATCTGGAGTCGCCGGCTGCTGGCCGCTGATTTCCGCGCGCCGCCGCGCGGAATCGGTTTACTGCTCGTCGGGCGGTTCGAGGATGTCGTGCTCGCCGGCACCGCGGTAGTGGCCGGCGACGGCCTCGAGGATCCGTTGGGCTGCCTCGATGGCTTTGTCTGCGGTCGCCCTTCCGTAGAAGGCATGCGGGTAGCCGCTCGGCAGACCGTTCGGGTACCTTGAGGGGATGTAGTGGAGGTCGAGTTCCCGGGCGTCCTCGATGAATCCCTTCAGGCCCGGGATCTGCTTCGCGGCGTGCGTGATCATCTCGACGAGCGAGTGCGTCAGGAGAGCGGCTCGCCGCGCGCCCACGTAGTACAAGAGCGACTTCAACGCCTTCTCCCCGGCCTGCTGCGACAGGAAGCAGGCGGTGTCGTGAAACCCACCCTGCACGTTCCAGCGCGCGGCCCTGAGGTCGTGCGCGGCCTGCTGGAACCACCGGGTGGCTTCACCCTTGCGCTTTTGCGTCATAGACGAGCCGCCCCTCCTCGGCGACCATCTCCGCAAACGCGTTCCCGGCGGCGAGCATCGCCGCGAACTCGCCCGGCGAGTAGACGAGCAGGTCGATGCCCCCGAGCTCGGCGGGAAGCAACCGTCCCACCTCCCGCATCCGCTCCAAGAACGGCGCCGCCGTATCCTTGATGATCACGAGATCGATGTCGCTCAGCTCGTCCTCCTCGCCGCGCGCGTACGACCCGACGAGGTAGATTCGCTCCGGTCGGTAAGATCGAAGCGCCTCGAGAAGATCCGTGATGTTCGTTTCAGCCATTGCGGGCCACTGCTACAACAGGGCGCGCCGCCATTCCACCGAAGTGCGGCGCTTCGGCAGACCTCTGCTCGCCGTGAGGCGCCGTCCGGCCGATCAGCTGCCCGGGACGATCCGGTAGATCTCCCCGTCGGACGTCCCGCCCCCGCCGTAGTCGGCGATGTAGAGCTCGCCGCGCGTGTCCTCGCCGAACGAGGTGACGCTGTCGATCGCGAGGCCGCCGCCCGGCGCCAGGTCGGCCGTCCGGTCGGCCAGGTTCTGCGCGTCGCCGCCGCTCACGCCCTTGAAGGTGCGGATGAACGCCGAGCAGTAGTCGGAGTAGAAGTAGGTGCCGCGCAGGTCCGGCATCCGGCAGCCCCGGTACACGAAGCCGCCGGTGATCGAGCAGCCGTTCGAGTGATCGTACTCGAGGACCGGGAGCGTGAGCCCCGTCATGTTGCAGCCGGTCATGGGGTTGAAGCAGTGGCGGCCCTCCATGATGTGCCAGCCGTAGTTGACGCCCACGACGGTCGGGGCGGGCTGGACGTCGACCTCCTCCCACGAATCCTGCCCGACGTCGGCGATGTAGAGGTCGCCCGTGCCGCGATCGAAGCTGAAGCGCCAGGGGTTGCGGAGCCCCTTCGCCCAGATCTGGACGGCCTCGGTGACGGGGTCGATGCGCAGCAGCTTCCCCAGGAGGGAGGCGTCGTTCTGCGCGTTGTTGTTCGGGTCGCCCCCGCTGCCGCCGTCGCCCATGCCGACGTAGAGGAACCCGTCCGGGCCGAAGACGTTGTCGCCGCCGTTGTGGTTCGCGAAGGGCTGGGCGATGGTGATCAGGATGTGCTCGCTCATCGCGTCGGCGACGTCGGGGTCGGCGCTCACCTGATAGCGCGCGATCACCGTGTTCCCCGCCGTGTTCGTGTAGTTGACGAAGAAGAGCCCGTTCGACTCGTAGTCGGGGTGGAAGGCGATGCTCAGCAGACCGCGCTCGGTGCAGCACGAGACCTTGCCCGCGATGTTGAGGAAGGCGGTGGACTGGAGCACGTCGTTCTTGATGATGCGGATGCGACCGGGCTGCTCGACCACGAACACGCGGTTCGGGTCGAGCGGGGCCGCCGCCACGTCGACGGGCTTCTCGAGCCCTGCGGCGATGCGCACGGAGCGGATCGCCGAGCCGGCGACCGTCGGCACCCCCGCGCAGACGGCGGACGCGTTCTCGAGCTGACAGGTGGCCGAGCAGCCGTCGCCGCTCACGGCGTTGCCGTCGTCGCACTCCTCGGTGCCCTCCGCCAGCCCGTTGCCGCACGGCCCGGGGGGAATGCTCCCGCAGCTCGACGGCGGCGGCGCATCGCTCCCGAGCACCCGGGGGGGCGCGTTGCGGGAGAAGCTCGTGAAGTGCGCACAGTAGACGTCGGTCGTCCCGACCGTGAAGCGCACGTCGATCGCCACCTGGGGCTGGGTCACGCGGTACGGCCACGCCACGCCGCCGCCGGTCACGACGAGCATGCCCGTGTTCTTCACCCCCTTGCGGAACATGACCCGGCGGATGCCGTTGGTCGCGGCGCGGTCGTCCCAGCGGTAGCCCGCGGCCCCCGCCGGGCGGCCGAGCCCGGTCCAGCGCCCGGGATCGAGCGAGATCGTGCCGCTGGCGCCGTCGCCCGCGCCACTGCCGGCGATCTCGAGGGTCGCGCCCACCGACCGCGGATCGGCGGCGGCGCGGGGATCGATCGCCGGGTCGCGCGCGGCCCGGAACCGGACCACGCGTCGGGCGGGGCTGGAAGGATCCGTCAACAGGAGCCGGTCGCCCTCGATCGGATGATCGGTGGCGAGCGCCGCGGCGGCCATGGCGAGGCCGAGGGCGGCTCCCCGAAGGAGGGATCGTCTCATCCGACACGTGGAAGCAGGATTCCACGGTCGGCGCAACGGCTGCATGGCTGCTGCGCCGCGAGTCTGCTACCGGTCGCCGCAGCACGAGGCCCAACGCCTCGAGGCAGGGGATGGCGAATCGGCTTCTCGGAGGCGGTTTTCAGGACGTCGATCGGACCGGTACACCCGAGGCCTTCGCGAAGTACCTGGAGCACATCGGCACGGACGAGCGCGTCCGCCGGCTGAACCGCAAGCGCGCCGAAGCCGCCGGCATCGCCGCCGGCCACCGCGTGCTGGACGTCGGCTGCGGCGTCGGGTTCGACGCGAGCCTGCTCGCCGAGCTGGTGGCGCCGGCCGGCAAGGTGATCGGCATCGATCACAGCGCGGCGATGGTGGAGCGTGCCGCCGCCCGTCTCGCCGGCAGCGGGCTGCCCGTCGAGTTTCGCACCGCCGACGCACACGCGCTGCCCTTCGACGGCGGCGCCTTCGACGCGGCCTGGACGGAGCGGGTACTGGTGCATGTGACGGACCCCGCGCAGGTCGTGCGCGAGATGATCCGTGTCGTCCGGCCGGGCGGCACGGTCGTGATCGCCGAGGCGGACTACCATGCCTACGTCATCGACTCGCTCGACCCCGCGGTGGCGCAGCAGGTCGTCGCCCGGCACGCGCGCGGGCTCCGCCATGCCGACATCGGCCGCCGCGTGCGCCGCCTGTGCGTCGAGGCGGGTGCGGCCGAGGTGCGGATGCGGCCCGAGGTGCGGCTGGTCTACGACCTCGACTACGCGGACAAGGTGCTCCTGCTGCGCGAGCTCCTCGCGGCCGCGGTTGCCGAGGGCGCGCTCGGCGCCGAGCAGGCGGCGGCGTGGCGGTCCGGCCTCGAGGAGCTGCAGCGAAAGGGCACGTTCCTCGTCGCCCTGCCGTTCTTCGTGGCGTTCGCACGGGTGGGCGGATAGACGGGACCCCTGGCGGCCGCGCGTCGTCGCGCGCCGTTGCACGATTTCTCGTGCGACCGGGTCACCCCGCACCCGGCATGTCTCTCGCATGGCGTCCCTCCAAAGCCGCACCCGAGGACTGCCCGGAATGAGCCCGACGACGACGACCGTCAACGCGCGATGAGGTACCGGGCGCTCGTCTTCGGCGTCGACGCGGCGACCTTCGAGGTGATCGACCCCCTGGTCGCGGCGGGCAAGATGCCTGCGCTCGCCGGCCTCATGGCGCGCGGCGTGCGGGCGGGGCTCCGCTCGACCTGGCCGCCCGTGTCGGCCCCCGCCTGGGTGACGTTCCTCACGGGCAAGCAGCCGGGCAAGCACGGCGTCTTCAACTTCCAGAACTTCGACTCGCGCCACTACTCGGGCTTCAGCGAGACGCTCGTCAACTCCTCGTGGTTCAGCGGCAGGACGCTGCTCGACCATGCCGCCGGGACCGCCGGTGTCCGAACGCTCTCGTATCGCATTCCGATGACCTACCCGCCGTGGGACGTCCCGAACGGCGTGGTGGTCTCCGGCTTTCCGCTCCCCGACCGGCGCCGGACGTACGTCCGCCCCGTCGAGGCCGAGGCGGAGCTCGGGCCGGCGAGTCCGCTCTCGTACGACCAGACGGCGGCGGCGATGAAGTCGCTCGACGTGGCGGCGCTCGAGGCCTCGAACCGCGTCGAGCTCGAGGGGCTCGAGCGCGCCGTCGGGCGCTGGGTCGCGCGTGGCTTCGAGCTGGTGATCGGGTTCACCGGCATCCCGGACACGCTCCATCACGCCTTCTGGGCGTTTCACGATCCGCGCTCGCCGCTGCACGACCCGGCGGCGCCCCCGGCGTTGCGCACCGTCATCGAGCGCGCCTACGTCGAGATCGACGGAGTGATCGGGCGGCTCACGGGCGGGCTCGACGACGACACCGCGGTGATCGTCGTCTCCGACCACGGCGGTGGTCCCGCGCCGTCCCGTCACGTGAACCTGAACGCCTTCCTCGCCGCCCGCGGATACCTCGAGCGGGCCGGCGCCGGCCGGGCGCGCGTCGCGACCACGCTCGGCCACGTGCTCGAGCGCGGGCGGCTGGCGCTGCCCGGGCGGCTGTGGCTCAAGCGTCGCCTGCCCGAGCGCCTCGGACGTTCGCTGCGCGCGCTGCGCAAGGCGACTGGCGCCATCGCGTGGGAACGGACTCGCGCCTATGCGGTCCCCATCCACTATCCGGTGAGTGGCGTCTGGGTGAACCTGGCGGGCCGCCAGCCGAAGGGCACGGTTGCCCCGGGCGAGGACTACGAGCGGCTGCGCCGCACGCTCGCCCGCGAGCTCGCCGCGCTCCGCGATCCGGACACGGGCGCGCCCCTCGTCGCGCGGGTCGCGTTGCGCGAGGAGGTGTACGCGGGCCCGCACGTGGCGAGCGCTCCCGACCTGATCGTCGAGACCGTGACGGGCTACCACGGCGGGCCCGACCTCGACCGGCTGGTGAGCCCCGTGCCGCCGGCGGCGCTGCGCCGCAACAACGGCTCGCACACCTTCGAGGGCATCCTGGTCGCCGCCGGCGGTCCCTTCCGCAAGGGCGCCGTGCTCGACGCGCCAAGCCTCGCCGACGTGCTGCCGACGGCGCTTCACCTGCTCGGCGTGCCGCTGCCCGACGACCTGGACGGGCGCGTCGTCGAGGAGGCGCTCGACCCGGCGTACCTCGCCGCGCACCCGGTGAGCCTCACGGCGGCGCGCCACGGCGACGGCGGCATGACCCACGAGCAGGACGACGAGGCGGAGATGCGGAGGTTCCTCCAGGGCCTCGGCTACGTCGAATGAAGGTCTGCGGCCGCCCTTGCAGGATCGCGTCGCGCTGATCACCGGAGCGGGCAGCGGCATCGGCCGTTGCTTCGCGGAAGCGCTCGCCGCCGCCCGGAACGACCTCGTCCTGCTCGATGTCGATGCCCGCGGGCTTGCAGAGACGGCCGCCGCCCTCAGCGCGGGAATCGCGACGGCGGTGGCCGATGTCGCCGACCGGCCGGCGCTCGAGCGGGTGGTCGCGCAGCACGTGGCGCCCAGGGGCCGCCTCGATCTCCTCGTCAACTGCGCCGCGATCCTCGGGCCCGGCACCTGGGCCGCACAAGCGCCGGAGGACTTCGAGCGCGTGCTGCGAGTCGACCTCGTCGGCACCGCCAACACGATCCGGACGACACTTCCGTGGCTGCGCGCGGCGGGCGGCCAGGTCGTCAACCTCGCCTCCACCGCCGCGGTGCACGGCTGGCCCGGACTCGCGGCCTACTCGGCCGCCAAGTTCGGCGTCGCCGGGTACTCGGAGGCGATCCGACCCGAGCTGGCGCTCGAGGGGATCGGGCTGACCGTCGTGTTCCCGTTGCTCATCGACACGCCGCTGCTCAGCCGGCCCGGGACGCCGCCCATCCTCCAGCGCGGCCGGCGCATCCCGCCCGCGGTCGTGGTCCGCAAGGTGCTGCGCGCCGTCGAGCGACGCCGTCGCCGCGTGTACGTGCCGGCCACCGTCCGGCTGATCGCCGCGCTCGAGGGCGTCGTGCCGTCGCTGCTCGACTGGTACGGCGCGCGCTTCGGCATCGCGCGGCGCTGACGCCGCAGACGCTGCGAAGGTGTGCCGCCGCCGGCACGGCGTGTGCCGCCGGCGTCACAGCGCACCATCGGGTGCCTGGGCGAAGCTCATGCCGCCGGCCGGCCAGGCGCCGCACGCTCCGCTACCGCATCCGTCAGCCCCGGTCGAGCGGCTGGTTGTTTCCCAGTCAAACTCCGTTCGCGGCACGCATCTTGGACTTGGCCCCCCGCCATGAAAGCCGACTGGGAAACCGCCGTCGTCGTCGACCCGCGCACGCTCGAGACGCTCGGCCAGGACTGCCGGAGGCTGCGTCGCGCCACGCGCCTGCTCAAGGGGACGCTGTACGTGACGCTCGCCAGCGCCGTCGTCTGCGGCGCGAAGCTCGAGGCGTCGTCGCGGCGCCTCGGTGAGACCACGCAGGGGCTTCGGGAGTGCCGCAAGTCCGTCACCCGGTCGAGCGGAGTGCTCTCCGCGCTCGCGCGCAGCCAGGAGAAGATCCTCCTGGCGACCGAGCAGGCCCCCTCGGTGGGGACCAAGTCCTGGGGACGCCGCTTCACGGTGACGAAGTACACGCCGCGGAGCGCGGCCTACGGCAAGTTCGACGACGGACTCACGGCCACCCTCACCAAGGCCGACCCGAAGAACCGTATCGTCGCCGTCGACCCGCAGCTGATCCCGTACGGCTCGTGGGTGTGGGTCGAGGACCTCGGCTGGTTCCGCGCCGAGGACTGTGGAGCGGCGATCAAGGGCTTTCGCCTAGACCTCCTCGCCGCCACCGAGCAGGAGGCGATGGGCTTCGGCAAGCAGCAGCGGTTCGTGATCGTCGTGCCGGCCGAAGCGTAGCGCGCGGTTGCAGCGTCCGAGGGGTCTGCGCGGGATTCTTCGGTGGCCGGGTCGTGCATGCGGATGCGTCTCCGAGCGACCTAGCAAGCTGGGCCGCCACGGCCTATCGTAGCCGAGCGCTCCAGTAGCCTGGGCGTCGGCGATGATGTGCGAAGGCCAGGACTCGAATCTCAGTCTTGAGTTCGAGGAACACGACCGAGTACGGGAATCGTCGCAGGACCAGTTGCCGGGCGGGTACCTGGTCCTTGACGCCCGGCACCCGGCTGCCACCGTCCGGGTGCTGTTGGATGAGTTCAACCGCGGCTCCGATCGCAGCGAGAGTAGCTCGTCGACCGCCTCCGGCTCAGTCCGAACCGGTTTGTTCACCGACCCGAGATCTCACGCTCGATCCGGCGTCGGACCTCTTCCCAGGGGGTTCCCTCGCTCTCGCCTGAGAGGACTTTGGCGGCGCGCCGCTCGATCTCGGCCGCCCATGCTGCTTCCACGTCGGTGTCGGCCGGACCGTCGAGGCTGGCGATCAACTCTGCCGCGAGTTCCGCTCGCTCTTCCGTCGGCAACGCGAGAGCTTCATGCAGCAGCTTCTTGGCGCCCTTGCCCATTTGTGGGTCCCCTATAACACCCTCGAGGGCCTGTCTCCATCATCTTCATGCTCTGGCCAGGATGCGTGTCGCCCAACATCAAGGCGCTGCAGCGGCCCCGCCCGCGCACGCTTGATCGACGGTCGTGTCGTCTGCGAGTCTGCGTCCGGGTTCCGGACGACCCTCGCGTCGGGCGGGCCGCTGCGCGTCAAGACCGTTGCGCGGCAAGCGATCCCGCCGCCCTGGTGAGCAGGGTCGGGTTCCCGTATCGTTAGCCCGGTGCCGCTCGTCATCGACGAGGCCGAGCTGCGACAACTCCGGGTCAGCGCCGATCCGAAGGTCGTCGGTGGTGCGCTTGTTTTCCGCGGCACGCGCGTTCCCGTCGATGCCCTGATCGACAACCTCGAGGCCGGGCTCAGCCTCGACGAGTTTCTCGACAACTTCCCGGCGGTGAGGTGTGAGCAGGCCGTCCAGGTGCTCGAGCACTGGCGGGGTACCCTGCGGCGCCTCGCGAAGAGCGGTTGAAGATCCTGCTCGACGAATGCACGCCCCGGTGGTGAAGACCCGGCTGTCGCAGCGTGCGATCTCGACGGTGCAGTCGTCGTATGAGCCGACGCGTAACTCGCCCTCGCAGCGACGCTGGCTCTCGGGCTGACTCAGAGCCATGATCACAGCGCGCGCCGACGTCGTGGGCAGCCTCCTCCGCCCCCCGGAGCTGCTACGCGCGCGCGCCGACCGGGCGGCGGGCCGCATCACGGAGGTGGAGCTTCGCGCCGTCGAGGACGCGGCGGTCGACGCCGCCATCCGGCTGCAGGAGGAGGCAGGCCTCGAGGTCGTAACCGACGGCGAGATGCGGCGCCTCTCCTTCCAGAGCCGGATGACGGAGGCGGTGGACGGGTTCGGCGGCAACGACCTCGATGCCTTCCTCTGGGGCGAGTGGCGCGGCGACCCTGAGGTGGGAGATTGGAGCCTCGAGCGGCCGAAGTCCCTCGGCGTCGTCGGCAAGCTCACCCGCCGGCGCCACCTCTCGGTGGACGAGTTCACGTACCTCGCGGCGCACACCACGCGGACGCCGAAGATCACGCTGCCGAGCCCGAGCCTGTTCGCGAACTTCTGGTCGCCCGAGACGTCGCGCGGGGTCTATCCAACGCTCGAAGCCTTTCTCGCCGACGTCGTCGACATCTTGCGCGCCGAGGTCGCGGAGCTGGTCCGGCGTGGTGCTCTCTACATCCAGCTCGACGCGCCCCACTACGCGCTCCTGCTCGACGACCGGACGCGCGCCTTCTACGAGACGCGGGGCTGGAGCCGCGCGCGGTGGCTCGCCGAGGGCATCGCGATGGACAACGCGGTGATCGGCGATCATCCGGGCGTCACCTTCGGCTTCCACGTCTGCCGGGGGAACCAGGGAAGCCGCTGGCTCACCGCCGGTGCGTACGACCCGATGGCGCGCGCGATCTTCCGCGGCATCCGTGCCGAGCGCCTCCTCCTCGAGTACGACGACGAGCGCTCCGGCTCGTTCGACGCACTCGCGGAGGTCCTGGAGGACAAGACAGTGGTCCTCGGCCTCGTCACGACGAAGTCGTCGCGGATGGAGACCGTCGAGTGCCTCGAGGCGCGCGTCAGCGCCGCCAGTCGCTTCGTGCCCCTCGAGCGCCTGGCGGTGAGCCCGCAGTGCGGCTTCTCGACGTCGGTCATCGGCAACCGGCTCTCGGTCGAGGATCAGCGCCGCAAGCTGGAGATCGTAGTGCGGGCGGCGAAGGCGATCTGGCGCGCCGCTGATAGTTGAGCGTCCCAGACGCGCGCCACCTTGTTTTCGCGGAGACCGCGAACGCACGCCGAGCCGCGGTGCTCAAGCGGGCGCATTGCTAGCCCGTCGTACTTGATGCCGACCAGCCCCACATCGTCTCCGGTGGGAGCTCGCGGCGCTCGCCCGGCGCACGCGATCGATCGAAGGCGACTCCACCGCCTCCCGGGTTCCACACCGCGTGCGGGACTTCGCCGGGAATGCTGTCATGAAATTTTCGTCTCGCTCTTGAGGTAGTGCGGCGGTGTTGATAGGCGCCCAACGTGGGCTCGGCAACCGGGGCGAGCCGCACCCTCCGAACGTGGCAGCTTCACGTTGAGGGAGGGTTATCTCGCGCCAGCACGAGTGCAGCAGCGCACCTTCTGCGCGTGGACGCGAGCGCACTCGGGTGCCCGCAGCGTCCTTTCCAGGACCTTCTTCGTACGACATCCGGTCGGGCACGAACGCCAGAGCTAAGCCCCTCGGTCCTCGCTGTGTCGCAAGCGTGAAACGCGCTTGCATCGCTGCGTTCAGGGGTTCGGGAGATGGCCGTCTACTGAGCGCTGGCAGGCCACCGCTGCTCCCGCGCGCGAAGGAAGCAGCTCGGGCACGATCCGCGACGATGCGTCGTGCCCGTACATATTCGTAAAGCTCGCGACAGCTTCCTGACGCGCCCGACCTAGCCGTCCGTCCGTCGCGTTGCGCCCCGGGGTGAATCGCCCTCCGGGACAGCGACGGGCCGCCAGGTGCGGAACTTGCACGGTGCGGGGGCCTAACCGACATCCCGGGAGACTACCCGCTCGTGACGGGCGAGGTAGGCGGAAAGAAGGCTCGCCTCCCGAAAAGTGTGTTGAGGGACTCGGGCCTGCTGAACACTCGGAACCGGCGGCGACACCGAGCGCCGTGGAGTGATTATGACCAGTAGCCGGAACATCCAGCTGATTCTGATTGCGGGTCTTCTGACCCTGGCGCCCGCGGTGACGCAGGCCGCGCCGGCCGCTCCGTCGTCCCTCACGGCCACGGCAGCCTCGAGCACCGCGATCGCTCTGCGGTGGGTTGACAGCAGCAGCAAAGAGGCCGGCTTTTCGATCGAGCGGAGTCTCAGCTCGACGAGTGGCTTCGTGGTCGTTGCCACTACGGCAAGCGGCGTGGTCAGCTATCAAGACGCCGTGCTTGCCAGCGCCACGACGTACTACTACCGCGTCCGGGCGATCAGGACGGGGGTCTATTCCGCATACTCCAACATCGCCAGCGCCAAGACCTGGCCTGACGCGACCGCGCCGTCCGTTCCCGCAGGGTTAACCGCCTCTGCCGCGAGCTGCAGCCAGATCAACCTCGCATGGATCGCCTCGACCGACACCGGCGGCTCGGGGCTCAAGGGCTACAACGTGTATCGCAACGGCGTCTTCGTGAAGCAGGTGCCGTCCACCCCGACGTCCGACACCGGCTTAAGTGGCTCGACGAGCTACTCGTACGCACTCGCGGCGGTCGATAACGCCGGTAACCTTTCGGCCAAGAGCACCGCGGTCGGCGCCACGACCTCGGGGTGCTCCCCCACGACTACGACGCAGCCGCCGACAACCACGACCACCACGCTTGCGACGACCACGACCACCAAGCCCCCGACAACCACGACCAGCACCACCTCCACCACAACGACGACGCAGCCGCCTTCAACTACGACGACTACGACGACCTCGACGACGACCACGACGCTCGACACGATAGCGCCGTCGACACCGACCGGGCTGACGGGATCGGCCATGAGCTGCAGCAGCATGCATCTCACGTGGACTGCCTCGACCGACAATTCGGGGCTGCCACCGCAGTACTACGTCTACCGGAACAACCAGCCTTTGCCCGGACCGGTCAGCGCCACGGCCTTCGACGATAGCGGCCTGGTGGCGTCGAGCCTGTACCAATACAATGTGAGGGCCGTCGATGCCCGGGGCAACCTGTCGGGCATGAGCCCCACGTTCAGCGGGAACACGCCGACGTGCCCCGCGGCTGGCGGCGGTCAGTACCGCTGGGCCCGGCAGTTCGGGGCCGCGGGCTTCGACGGCGGGTCGGGGGTGGCGGTTGACGGCAGCGGCAACACCGTGGTGGCGGGGTACTTCGCGGGCACCGTCGACTTCGGTGGCGGGCCGCTCACCGCTGCCGGCGCCAACGACATCGTCGTGGCCAAGTATTCGGGAAGCGGGGCTCATCTGTGGTCGAGACGCTTCGGGGGCACGGGTGACGATCAGGCGGAAGCGGTAGCCGTGGACGCCGGCGGCAATATCGTCGTGGCGGGAACCTTCTCGAATACGGTGGACTTCGGGGGCGGCCCGCTGACCAGCGTCAGCTCCGCCGATATCTTCGTGGCGAAGTATACGCCTACGGGTGCTCACCTTTGGTCGAGGCGGTGCGGGGGGGCGGGCGCCGCAAACGCGGCGTACGGAGTAGCCGTTGACGGGAGCGGCAACGTCTTCATGACGGGGTACTTCAAGGGGACCGTGAGTTTCGGCGGCGCGACCTTCACTAGCTCGCTGGGTGGGCTCGACGTCTTCGTCGCGAAGTACGCGGCGGCCGACGGGTCGCACCTCTGGTCCAAGAACTTCCCGAGCGGTGCCAATGAACTAGGAGCCGGCATCGCGGTGGACGGGAGCGGTAACGTCGTCATAACGGGGTGGTTCGACGGGTATATCAACTTCGGCGGCCCGCCTACGGTGCTGGGAAGTCTTGGCGGAAGGAACGTCTTCGTCACCAAGCTCTCGGGCAGCGACGGGTCGCACATATGGTCCTTCCTGGTTGGCAATGGTGGGGATCAGGCTGCCAACGCCGTCGCCGTCGATCGCAGCGGCGACGTGGTGCTGACGGGTTACTTCATGGACAGCATCGATTTTGGGGGTGGGGTGCTGAGCACGCTGACCACTATGCAGCAGGTCTTCGTGGTGAAGCTCTCGGGGGCCACCGGCGCCCACCTGTGGTCCAAGGCCTTTCCCAGCACGAACTGGGCGCAGGGCTACGGCATTGCGGTGGACGGGGGAGGTAACGTCCTCGTCAGCGGCGCCTTCCAGGGATCGATCAATCCCGGTGGTGGGGCGCTGAACAGCGCGGGGCTCGAAGACATCTTCATCACCAAGCTCTCCGGCTCGAGCGGCGGCTATGTTTGGGCGAAGCGCTTCGGCGGGACCAACAACGATCGGGGCCTCGCCGTCGCGGTCGATGGCGGCGCGAACGCGGTGATGGCTGGCTTCTTCCAGAACACCGCGGACTTCGGCGCGGGCTCGCTCACCAGTGCTGGGGGAAGTGACGGCTTCGTGGTGAACCTCGGGCCGTAGCCCCCCGTTTGTCGGATGGAACCGCGCGAGCAGGGGGGAGTTCGGGAGGTTATGACAACTTCCCCTCTCGGTTGTCGTTCCTACAGCCTGCGATACGACCCGCACGACGCCGCGTAGACGGCGGCCGAGCCACACGGGGTACACGCGCCCGGGCGTGCCAGTCGATCCCGTGCCGGCGAGGATGGCCCGGGCCAGTCGATCGTAGCCGGGCTTGTCACCCTCGAGCTCCCCGGGTGTCGTTCCCGGAGCCTCGCCACCCCGGGCGGGGCGATCCGCTGCTGCTAATTACGAGCGACGCCCTTGGCGCCCGGGCAATCGCCTTGACCCACGCGGAACCGACGAGCGGCCTCTCCGTCATTCACGTCTCCGACGGATTCCGACCGACGCTCGTCGAGCACCTCGTCGTGCCCGGCATCACGCGCACCGTTGCGGCGACGAGCAATTTCGTCTTCGCGAGCGATTCTGCGAGCATCATCGACGTCGTCGCCCTAACGCCCTAAGCGTAAGAGCCGGAAAGAAGAGGCCGGACGCCGTCGGGCACCGCGAGTGCCCGCGTCCCGGTCGCTCGGCCGGTCCGATCGGTAGAGCGTCCCGGAACGCGAGCCCGACGCCCTGCCGCGCCGGGACCCGGCGTGACCTTCAGGCTGACGCCGGGCCATGACTGCGCCCGCGATCAGGTCCCGTGCGTTGCTAAGCGGTGCCCCCAATGCGGCTCAGGGAGTGGGCGACCGCGCGCCGGGAGCCGCCCCGCGAAAGCGCACCCCGCCCTTGGTGCGAGGTGGCGCCCTCCAGACGTGACGGGCCGACCGGCTTCGGACCCAAATCGAACATCTTGACAGTTCGTGCGTGCAGGGAGTAGGCGACCAGGCGACGATCCGGTATTACCGGATGCCTCTTGGCGGTAGGCGCGGCCCAGGGAGGGTCGCACGGGGAGACAGCCATGGATCGGCGGAGCGGATCTGCAACGGGTTCTGTGAACGGGGGCACCGGCGGTTGTCTTGCGGCTCGTGAGCCGGAGGACATCGGGAAGGTGCCCCGGCCTAGAAGGCCGAATGCACCCCCGAGTGTATTCTCGCTCGCCCCCTAGGATGTCGGGGCGAGGGTCGGAGTTCGGGAGGTTATGACTATTCTCCCGGTTGTCGAGCCTACAGCCTCCGGGCGTCTGGAACACGGGCGCAGCAAAGGGGAACGCTCATGCGATGGAAGCCGGCCCTCCTGCTCGCCTCCGCGACCCTGGCCGTCCGCTAGGCCGTTACCGCCTCCTCCGGCGACCCTTCGGCGGAGACGTATCCCGCCGACGGCAGCCGTCGTGAAAGTGCGAGGACGACTGGGTGGCAAAGGCAGTGACGAAGTATGTCCAGGCGATCCTGAAACGCCATATCAAGGTTAATCAACTACGTGCTTGGCTTCGAACTAGGGAGGTCACGGATGATAAAGATCAGGGTGGTTAGGTCTATCGTAGCATGCTCTCGCACGGGATCGCTTCTCGCCACGCTTGCGGCGGTGGTCGCGGCCGGAGGCGCGGCCTGGGCGCACCAGGATCCAGCGGGGTGCCAGACGGGCGTCACGGTCGGGCTAAACATCTTCCGTGCCGACGGCGTGACGCCAGCCCAAGGAAACCAGGTGACGCCGTGCGAGACGCTCGTCTTCCAGGCGACGGTGTCGAATCCCGGCAAATGCGCCTTCCAGGGAGGGGAGCTGTTCGTCCTCTTCCCGACGAGGACTTGCACCACGAGCGGCGACTGCAACGACGCCGCCGGGGGCGTCTGTAGCAACGGTGCGTGCGCGTACGACGTAACGCCGACCGGCGGCATCCCTTGTCTCGGGGGGACCGGGGCTTCGAGCTCCTGCCCCGCCGGCCAGACATCCGCCGACGGGAACAAGATTTCGATTCAGCTGTCGTCTAACTTCGCCTGCGTGGACGGGAGCGGCAATCCGGTGAGCTGTCAGACGGCCGGTGGGATGCTTCCCGTCCAGGGTCGTTACGGGTTGGTGACCTCGTTGGGTACTTGCGCCTGCATTAATGCGAGCGGCAACGTGGTGAGTTGTGGGACGGGCGGTGCTATCCCCACTTGCGGGCTCTCACACAACAATTCGAGCGACACTCCGAACAGCGCGGGCGGATTTATCCCCGGCTCGGTCGACGTTGTGCCGTGTGCTGCGTGCGAGTTCTGCAACGCGAACAAATGCACGGACACGGCCGGGACCGTGGTCGACTGCAGCTTAGCACCTTGCACAACGGTTGTCAGTACGAATTGTGTCTCCCGCAAGGGGCTGTGCGACGCGAAGGACTGCGGACAGAGTGACCAATGCACGGATAGAGGCTGCGACCCGCAGACCGGGCAGTGCTTCGTTACTGACACCTCGGGGCGCTGCGGCAGCAGTGACCAGTGCGCCATGAGAGGCTGCAATCCAGCTAGCGGGTGCTTCGAAACGGACACCTCGGGACGGTGCGGCAGCACCGACCAGTGCGCCATGAGAGGCTGCAATCCAGCTAGCGGGTGCTTCGAAACGGACACCTCGGGACGATGCGGCAGCACCGACCAGTGCGCCACCAGAGGCTGCAATCCAGCCAGCGGGTGCTTCGAAACGGACACCTCGGGACGGTGCGGCAGCACCGACCAGTGCGCCACCAGAGGCTGCAATCCAGCCAGCGGGTGCTTCGAAACGGACACCTCGGGACGGTGCGGCAGCAGCGACCAGTGCACCACGAGAGGCTGCAATCCAGCCAGCGGGTGCTTCGAAACGGACACCTCGGGACGGTGCGGCAGCAGCGACCAGTGCGCCACGAAAGGCTGCAATCCAGCCAGCGGGTGCTTCGAAACGGACACCTCGGGACGGTGCGGCACGTCTGATACCTGTCACGTCCGCGGTTGCGACCCAGCAACCGGGTGCTTCGCGCGCTCGCCTGATCCGCTACCTCCCGAGTGCCTACCCGGTTGCCGCATTACCGGGGGAGGCATTGCGTGCGATCCATCCAAGAATCCCAATCAGTGCGTGGCAGAGATCGTGAGGGCTACCTTCGGCGGTCAGGTGGGTGCTCCCTGTGCATGCATTGGCTGCTTCGACGATTTCGATCACATTCAAGGATCGTGGACGCATAACCGGAAGCAGGCTCAGGGCTCCTTCCACGCCAAGGACTACAATAGTCTCATTTGCGGGTGCGACGGAGACTTCACAAACGGGCTCTGCAACCCAGGAAACCGTCCGCCTGGACCGGAGCCGCGGCCAGCGCCGGCAAACATGGCGTGCTTCTCTGGCATCGGAGACTATGCTCCGGCCGGGGGGAGGAGGACTCTGACCGTGGCGTTCCGGGTCGAGGTGGAGGACCGCAGTGAGCCCGGAGGCACCAACGGCACTCCTCCGCCGGACGTCTATCGAATCCGCATCTGGATCCCCAACCCCACTGCCGGGGAAACCGCGAACGACCTGGCAGCCGGGGCGTGTTGCACCAACGCCAGTCCCACTGGACAAGCGGCCCGTGCTCCCAACATCGATGACGGAGGGAGCCTGATCCGCGGCAACATCCAGATTCATCCCCAGACCCCGAACTCGGCGGACGGCCGTTGCCCCATCCCAAGCGGCCGTTGCACCCCGTCGCCGTAAGCGTGGTCTGAGGCTTATGAAGGCGAAGGGGGGCGTTCGAGACGCCCCCCTTCGTTTCTATTCGGGGAAGGACCTACCCTCTCGCGCGCGCCGGTCGAACGCCGCCGCGATTCTCCCTGGCCGCGGCGAAATTCGGCTTCAGCCGCACCGCCACCTGGAAATGAGCGATCGCGTCGTCGAGCTGCCCCTTCGGCCAGCAGGGCGCGCGCCAGGTTGTTGTAAAGGCTAGCTAGCTAGAGCCGCTTCGGCAACCAGGGGGGTGGGTGCGATGACCGGGCGGATTCATCTCCGCTCGAAGACGCGCGGCCGCGACATGCCGGCGTCTGGCTCGGCGCGCGGCTGCTCGGAGGCGCGGCCGCAGAGCCGGCCGACCACGGCTACCAGCTCGCGGAGATCCACTGGCTTCGCCAGGTGCGCCTGGTATCCCGCGGTGAGCGCGCGTGCCCGGTCTTCAGCGCGCGCGTAGGCGGTGAGCGCGAGCGCCGGGATGCGACCCCCGGGTCCCGCGTGGCGTGCGCGGACCGTGCGAATCAACGCGTAACCGTCGTCCTGCGGCAGGCCGATGTCGCTGACCAGCACGTCCGGTGCCCATGCCTCGATCAGGCCAAGCGCGTCGCGGGCGGATCCCGCCGTCCGGGCGTTCGCTCCGGCGAGCCCGAGTGCCACGGCGATGGCCTCGCAGGCGTCGACCTCGTCATCGACTACGAGGATCCGGAGCCCCTCAAGGTCAGGCATCCCGTCGCCGCCCTCGCACGCCCGCGGGGGAGTCGGTTGGGGCGACGCCGCCGGCTGCGGAGCGGGCGGATCCTTGCGGGGTCCCGCGAGCGGCAGGGTGACGGTGAAGGTCGCCCCGCGACCGGGCCCGGGGCTCGCCGCGCGGACCCCGCCGCCGTGTAGGTCGACCAGGTTCCTGACGATCGCGAGCCCGAGGCCGAGGCCGCCATGGGAACGGGTACTTCCGCTCTCCGCCTGTCGGAAGCGATCGAAGATGTGGGGCAGGAATCCCGGGCTGATCCCCACCCCCGTGTCCTCGATGGTAATCTCGGCGTCGCCATCGGCGCGCTCGAGGCGCACTTCGATACGACCCTCTCGCGGCGTGAACTTGATCGCGTTGGTCAGCAGGTTCCACACGATCTGCTGCAGGCGGTCCGGGTCGCCGCGCACGGGCACGGGGGTCGAGCCACAGGTCGACCCGAGGGCGATCGACTTGGCCTCCGCCGCAGGGCGGACGGAGTCCAGAGCCGCCTCGATGACGTCACGGAGCTCCACCGGGCGCACGTCCAGGCGCACCTTGCCGGTCACGATCCGCGACATGTCGAGCAGATCGTCGATCAGCCGCGCCTGGACCTTGACGTTGCGCTCGATGACCTCGATGCCGCGCGCACGAGCCGCGGCATCGAGCGTCCCCCGGCGCAACGTTCCCGCCCAGATCAGCATGGACGTGAGGGGTGTTCGCAGCTCGTGCGAGATCGTCGCCAGGAACTCGTCCTTCAGCTCGTTCGCCGCGCGTTCTTCGCTGTAGAGGGTGTTCTGGATCGCGATAGAAGCCATCTGAGCGAGCTGCACCAGAAGGGCCTCGTCCTCCTCTGTGAACGCGCCGTCCGGTCTTCCAGAGAGCTCGAGCGTGCCGAGGGGCTGGCGGTCGCGCCCCGGGAGGGGCGCGGTACAGGTCCCCGGGTGGCCCGCCGGAACGCCCGACGTGGCACGGCACGTCCGCGTGGGCCCCAGCCGGACCTCCGCCACCGCATGCCCGGCGCGGATGATCTCGCGCGCCCGGTCCGCCGCGATCTGCAGGATGCTCTCCACCGACGTCGCGGCATTGATGGCGAGGGACGCCTCGGTCAGCTGCTGGAGCTGGGCGGCCCGCTGCGCGAGGCGCGCCGATTGTCGCCAGAGCTCCACGAAGACGGAGACCTTGGCGCGCAGCACCTCCGGCACGACGGGCGTCAGGATGTAGTCCACGGCTCCGAGCGAGTAGCCTCGCGCCACGTGCGTCTCGTCCCCGTAGCCGGTGATGAAGATGATGGGGGTGTGCTCGCTGCGCGCCCGCCTCCGGATGAGCGCCGCCGTCTCGAAGCCGTCCATGATCGGCATGTTGACGTCGAGGAGGACGACCGCGAAGTCGCGCTCCAGCAGCCTCCGGAGGGCTTCCTTGCCGGAGCCCGCCTTCACGACGTTCTGGCCGAGGTCCGAGAGGATCGCCTCGAGCGCGATCAGCTTGTCCGGGTGGTCGTCGACCACCAGGATGTCCGCCCTTCCGCTCACCGCCCGACCCTAGTGCGTCAGCCAGAGCCGGAGGGTCGAGAGCAGCCGTTCGGTGTCCACCGGCTTCGCGACGTAGTCGGAGGCACCGGCCTCGATGCACTTCTCGCGATCTCCGCGCATCGCCTTGGCGGTGAGCGCGATGATGGGCAGCCTCTGGAAGCCGTCGATGTCGCGGATGGCCCGCGTCGTATCGTATCCGTCCAGCTCGGGCAGCATGATGTCCATGAGCACGATGTCGATATCGACCACCCTGCGGAGCACGCCGATCGCGTCCCGGCCGTTCTCTGCCGACAGCACCTCCATGCCATGGCGCTCGAGCAAGCTGGTCATGGCGAAGATGTTCCGGATGTCGTCGTCCACGATGAGGATCCTGCGGCCGCGGAGCGGTTCGTCGGCATCGTGCCGCCGCATGAGGATCGCGCGCTTCTCCTCCGGAAGCGCGGCGGCGATGCGATGGAGGAAGATCGCCGTCTCGTCGAACAGCTCCTCGAACGAGCGCGCCTGCGTGACGTTCGCCGCTTCGGCCAGGCGCCGGAGCCGCTCCGCCTCCGGCGAGGGCAGCTCCGCGGCCCCGTAGACGACGATCGGGAGCCCGGCAGCCGATGGCTCCTTCAAGAGAGCCTCGACCACCTCGAGGCCCGACATGTCCGGCAGGCCGGCCTCGACCACGACACAGTCGAACGACCGGCCCCGCAGCGCTCCCAGGGCCTCGCCCCCGGTCGCGATCGCCGTCGTCGTCACGTCGCCGTTTCCGATGAACTCGACCATCCGCTGGCGCTCGAGCTCGTCCCCCAGCACGACGAGGAGGTCCTTCATCGGCCGGTCGAGGAACTGCTTCATCCCCACGAGGGCCGATTTGATCGCCTGCGCGTCCGCGGGCTTCGACAGGACCGCGCGGGCGGCGCGCCGGACCCGGGGATCCAGATCGCCATCGATCGAGATGACGTGGATCGGGATGTGGCGCGTCTCGAGGTCCTCCTTGAGCCGCGTGAGGACCCTGTGGCCGTCGATGTCAGGCAGGCGGATGTCGAGCGTGATCGCGTCAGGCGTGATGTCCCGAGCCAGCTCCAGGGCGGCCGCGCCCCGGGGCGCGATCACCGCCTTGAAGCCGCTGGCGTGCGCGGCTTCGAGCAGGACGTCGGCGAACACGCGGTCGTCCTCGACCACCAGCAGCACGCGATCCCCGGGGAGGATGCCGGCGCGATCGTCGGCTGGCTCGGCGTCCGCGGCCGCGAGGGCGATGGGTGTCGGGGCCGGCCGCTCGCGTTCGAGGCTGACCGGCATCCGGTATCCGCCGTACGCCGTCTCCCTCCGCCCGACGCGGGGCGGGACGAACGTCTGCGGCAGATAGAGCGTGAACGTGCTGCCCTCGTTCGGACGGCTGGTCACCGCGATCTCCCCGCCCAGAAGCCGTGCGATCTCGCGGCTGATGGCGAGCCCGAGGCCGGTGCCCCCGTACCGCCGGCTGGTGCTGCCATCGGCCTGCTGGAATGCCTCGAAGATGATCTGCTGCTTCTCGGGCTGGATGCCGATCCCGGTGTCCTTCACGCAGAAGACCACGACGGACGGCGACCGGTTGAGGACGAAGTGGTCCGGGCTCCAGCCCCCGTTCGCGACCCCGATCTCCAGCGACACGCGCCCGCGCTCCGTGAACTTGAAGGCGTTGGACAGCAGGTTCCGGAGCACCTGCTGCAATCGCTTCGAATCGGTCTGCATGGCCTTCGGAAGCCTCTCGTCAACCTCGACGGAGAACTCGAGCGCCTTCGACCCCGCCAGGGGTCGGAACGTCCGCTCGACGTACTCCTGCAGCTCGCGGAACGGCAGCTCGCCGACGTCGACGGTGACGGTTCCGGATTCGATCTTCGCGAGGTCGAGGATGTCGTTGATGAGCTTCAGGAGATCGTTCCCGGACGAGTGGATCGTCCGGGCGTAATCGACTTCCTTGCCGGTGAGGTTGCCGTCGGGGTTTGTCGCCAGCTGGTCGGCGAGGATGAGGAGGCTGTTGAGCGGCGTGCGCAGCTCGTGGGACATGTTGGCGAGGAACTCCGACTTGTACTTCGAGGTCAGCGCCAGCTGCGAGGCCTTCTCCTCGAGCGCCTGGCGCGCCTGCTCGACCTCGGTGTTCTTGCGCTCCACCTCGGCGTTTCGCTGGGCGAGGAGCGTCGCCTTGTCCTCGAGCTCGGCATTCGTCGTCTGCAGCTCCTCCTGGCGGCTCTGCAGCTCCGTGGCCAGGGATTGCGACTGCTCGAGGAGGCCCTCCGTTCGGGTGTTGGCCTGGATCGTGTTGAGCACGATCCCGATGCTCTCCATCAGCTGATCCAGGAAGACCTGGTGCGTGGCGCTGAAGCGGTCGAAGGCGGCCAGCTCCATGACCGCCCTGACCTGCCCCTCGAAGAGCACGGGCAGGACGATGACGTTGAGGGGCGGCGCCTCGCCCAGGCCGGACATGATCTGGATGTAGTCCCGCGGCACGCTGGTGAGGAGGATCTTCTCCTTTTCGAGCGCCGCCTGACCCACCAGGCCTTCTCCCAGCTTGAACTCGTTGGCGACGTGCTTCCGGTTGCTGTAGGCGTAGCTCGCGAGGAGCTCCAGCTTCGGCTCGTCCGCGCCGGCCGTCATCATGTAGAAGACGCCGTGCTGCGCGCCCACGACGGGCGCCAGCTCCGAGAGGATCAGCTTCGCGACGGTGAGCAGGTCGCGCTGGCCCTGCAGCATGCGCGTGAACTTCGCCAGGTTGGTCTTGAGCCAGTCCTGCTCGCTGTTCTTGAGCGTGGTGTCCTTCAGGTTGCGGATCATCTCGTTGATGTTGTCCTTGAGCGCGGCCACCTCGCCTCGCGCCTCCACGGTGATGGACCGCGTGAGGTCGCCCTTGGTGACGGCCGTCGCCACTTCGGCGATGGCGCGCACCTGCGTCGTCAAGTTGGCGGCGAGCTGGTTCACGTTGTCGGTGAGGTGCTTCCAGGTGCCCGCCGCGCCCGGGACGCTCGCCTGGCCGCCGAGCTTGCCCTCGACGCCTACCTCGCGCGCCACGGACGTCACCTGATCCCCGAAGGTGGCGAGCGTGTCGATCATGCCGTTGATGGTGTCGGCCAGCGCCGCGATCTCGCCCTTCGCCTCGACCGTCAGCTTCCGCGTGAGGTCGCCCTGCGCCACCGCGGTGACCACCTTCGCGATGCCGCGGACCTGATTGGTCAGGTTGCCGGCCATGAAGTTCACGTTGTCGGTCAGGTCCTTCCAGGTGCCGGCGACGCCCTTCACGCCGGCCTGGCCCGCCAGGATCCCCTCGGTGCCGACCTCGCGCGCGACGCGCGTCACCTCCGAGGCGAACGAGCTCAGCTGATCCACCATCGTGTTGATGGTGTTCTTCAGCTCCAGGATCTCGCCCTTGACGTCGACCGTGATCTTCTTCGAGAGGTCGCCGGTGGCGACGGCCGTCGTCACCTCGGCGATGTTGCGCACCTGGCCGGTCAGGTTGCCGGCCATGGAATTCACGCTGTCGGTCAGGTCCTTCCACGTGCCGGCGACCCCGCGCACGTCGGCCTGCCCGCCGAGCTTCCCCTCGGTGCCGACCTCGCGCGCGACGCGCGTCACCTCGGCGGCGAACGACCGGAGCTGATCGACCATGGTGTTGATCGTGTTCCTCAGCTCGAGGATCTCGCCCTTCACGATCACGGTGATCTTCTTCGAGAGGTCGCCGGTGGCGACGGCCGTGGTCACCTCGGCGATGTTGCGCACCTGGCCGGTCAGGTTGCTCGCCATCGAGTTCACGCTGTCGGTCAGGTCCTTCCAGGTGCCGGCGACGCCCTTGACGTCGGCCTGGCCCCCGAGGATCCCCTCGGTGCCGACCTCGCGCGCGACGCGCGTCACCTCCGAGGCGAACGAGCTCAGCTGATCCACCATGGTGTTGATGGTGTTCTTGAGTTCCAGGATCTCGCCCTTCACGTCCACCGTGATCTTCTTCGAGAGGTCGCCGGCGGCGACGGCCTTGGTCACGTCGGCGATGTTCCGCACCTGGGCCGTCAGGTTGCCGGCCATGAAGTTCACGTTG
>Ga0209474_10000958_pt1 | contig 29293 bp, 30 predicted proteins | sample GraSoiAngelo_145_FD_185902 | JGI IMG/M metagenome (GOLD analysis project Ga0209474, IMG submission 185902) | Grasslands soil microbial communities from the Angelo Coastal Reserve, California, USA - 14_1009_05_20cm (SPAdes) (version 2) | ecosystem: Environmental > Terrestrial > Soil > Grasslands...
TCCGAAGTCAGTTTTAACTTCTGCACCTGCGCGAAGCCGTCTTTCGTATAAGCGGGAATGGATGTTGGGTCGAAGTTCGCAGGCTGATCCAGATCCTTAACAAGGCGCAAGGTCTCCAGCGCCCAGTCGCTCACGTTGGCCTCCCCTGGCATCTCAGCCACGTCAGTTAACAGATCCGCACCCTTTTCAAAAATTATCCGTGCGCGCGGCGCAGTCCAAAGCTGGGAGAAAAGCTTTTGCCCATAGTGCTGCATCAGTTCCACCGCCTGCTCGCGAGCTATCGATTCTTCGCGAGCAAGAGTTAGGAAGAACGGAGTTCCGGTTTCCTTTTGCTGGTTGCGGGCCCTGTCAATAACTACTGGGTCGACGTCCGTGAGTGCGGCCGGCGTCTCCGAACAATAAAGATCCGGGTCTCGGGTTGTGACAAGAACGATCTGGCCCTCGCGCGTAAACAGATCGATTGGTTCCTCACCCCAAGATGATCGTAGCAGGCCGGTGAGTTTTTCTTTTGCTATTGCTTGCAGCGCGCGGTTCAACGGAAACAGACTCGTGTTCCCGCAAAAATAAACGTCAGACATCCCTGGCTCCTCTACTGGACTGACTTCTTCAGCCGGAGCCTCCGTGACCGGTTCGCTCCAATCTGGGGATGAAGGCGAAGGGTTCCACCAGTCGTCGGATTGGAAACGCCCCTCATCCCCAACGACCTCCGGCTCCCGTTCGTTCTCTTGCGGAACAGGAGGACTATCCGTCTGCTCTCGCTCTTCGCGCTTCGGAGATTCCATTTGGGCTTCTATTGGCTTTGGTTTGCCGTGTGGTCTCGGCATAATGTTTCCTCGTCCTGGTAAGCAAATCCTATGTGAAGGCTTTATCAAGAACCCAATCTTCGCAACGGATAACTGCGGCCTGTCGTTGAGAATCGCCGCGCCAGGTCGCGTCGGCTAATTTTTCCTCTCTCATTTGTCGGGATCACATCCACGATAAAAATCTGCTTTGGCACTTGCGAGGGGCTCAACCCATGCCAGCAAAATCGCAGCAGATCGCTCTCCGTTACATGCGGTGATGCCACTATGCATGCCGTCACCTCCTCATTGCGCAATGCCGATTGCCGACCGAACACCACTGCCTGCCGTACTCCACTGAAGCGCAGCAAGTACGCTTCTACTTCCGCCGGGTTCACTTTCTTTCCTGCGACGTTAATCACGTCCGAAATCCGGCCCACGATCCTGAACCCGGCGCCGTCATGCGCGAGCAAATCGTCAGGAACAAAGATCTCGCCGCTGAGTTTTTCTTCATCCCGCTCGGGAAAATAACCGTCGCCCACGGCGGCGCTGCGCACCCGAATCTGGCTTGATGGCGCGGTTGGATCGATAAGTTCGACATCGACGCCTTTCATCGGTTGACCGACAAATCCTTCGACTTCGTTCGTCGCGTCGCGATCGTAACAAATCCCGCCGCATTCCGATGCGCCGTAGAATGAGTGAATGGGTAGCCCGAATTTCTCCCGGAATTTTTTCGCAATGCTGACCGGCAACGGCGCACCGGCAGAAATACAGAGGCGCAGTTTCGGAAGCGCCGGAATATCGTCCATCTCCGAGAATGCCTGGTAGAATAGCGGCATGCCGGGAAACACGGTCGCGCCGGTTCGCGCGAGATCGGCGAGCACGGCGCGGGGTGTTCCGTCTCGGCTAACGACCATCGGGACACCGCGGACAATCAAAGGCGTGAGCAAATTGCTGAAGCCGTAGGAGTGTGAGATCGGAATGACGCCAAAATTCAAATCGGCATCGCAGATTCCCATCGTGTCGCAGATCTGATCGCAGTCGGCCAGCAACTGTTCACTGCGAAAACGAACCAGACACGGCTCTGCCGTCGTGCCCGACGTCAGCTTGAAAAGCGCAGGCGGTTTGTCCCCCCAATCGGTAATTCCGCTCTTTGCCGCGATCGAAAACGCTTTGTCAGCCTGCTCCTTGGCAACAGATTCGTCGATTGGAAGAAAAACATTCCGTTTCCGCAACGAAACCAAGAACAGCGACGGCCAATCTTGATGATTGCCAATTTGGATTGCGCTTACATTGTGGGGCTTCGGTGAACCCCCCTTCGCTTCTAGAGCGCTGGCCATCGTCGTTTCAAGGCCTTGCGCGTGTTCCTCGATGCCACGGAACGTTCTCAAAACTTCGCCAGCTGTGTTAAAAATGGCTGGCGCGTCGCCCTTGCGCGCTAGCATTTCTTCCCACGCTACCAACAACGGGTCTTCGGATTTCATCGCTTGCAGAAAGCCGCCCGCGCGGATACATTCCGCGCTCCATTTGGAAGATGAAAGCAGCCATTCATCCAGAATATTACGAGACCGATATGATGTGCGCGTGCGGGGCGGTGTATCACACTCGCTCCACACGCCGCGATATTAAGATCGGTATTTGTGCCGCTTGTCATCCCTTTTTCACCGGCGAACAAAAGTTCGTCGATACCGCCGGGCGCGTCGAGAAATTCGCTCGTCGTTATGGTAGCACCAAAGCGGCGCGGGCTGAGAAGAAAGCTTAGCTGGATTCTGTAGCCGGGGCCGGTGACCCCGGCCGGAGCCGCGATCAGCGATCGCGGCTACAAGGTACTTATGGACTTTAATTCGCTTATTCAACTGAAACGCGAGCGCTTCGAACAACTCGAGCGCGAGATCGCTGATCCGGCGCTTTTTTCCAATCGCCAACGCGCGAGCGAGATCATGCGCGAGCACGCGAACATCAAGCAACTGTTGGCAAAGTGGGGCGAACTCGAAGCGGTGCGCAAGCAATTGGATGACAATCGCGAGCTGGCGATGTCGCGTGACGTCGAGATCGCTGCGATGGCTGATGATGAAATCCCAGATTTGGAAAAACGAGTCGGCGATCTTGAGCGCTCCATTCAGATCGCATTGCTGCCACCCGATGAAAATGAAGAGCGTGACGCCATCGTGGAAATCCGCGCTGGAACCGGCGGAAGCGAGGCAGCTATTTTCGCGGCCGATCTTTACCGCATGTACCATCGTTATGCGGAAGGCGCCGGCCTGAAAACCGAAGATCTAGAATCGAGTCCGTCAGAGATCGGCGGATTCAAGGAAGCGATCTTCCGAGTTTCGGGCGAGTCTGTTTTTCGAAAACTTCGTTACGAAAGCGGCGTTCATCGTGTGCAACGCGTGCCCGCGACGGAGGCGCAAGGTCGTATTCACACATCGACAGCCACCGTGGCCGTATTGCCGGAGGCGGAAGATGTGGATGTGGAATTGAAGCCAGAAGATCTGCGAATCGAAGTTTCGCGCTCGGGCGGGCCTGGCGGGCAGGGCGTGAACACGACTGACTCGGCCGTGCAGGTCATGCACATTCCGACCGGCATGATCGTGCGCTGTCAGGATGGGCGCAGCCAGATCAAGAACAAGGAACGTGCGCTATCGATCTTGCGGGCGCGCCTGTTGGAGCGAAAGCAGCGCGAGGAAGCGGAGAAATACAGCGCCCAACGCAGAGGCCAGATTGGCACCGGCGGGCGCGAAGAAAAAATTCGCACCTACAATTTCCCGCAAAACCGCGTGACCGACCATCGCGTTGGTCTGACGCTTTACAACTTGGACCGCGTGATCGACGGCGATCTCGGGGAATTGATCAGCGCGCTGCAAGCTGCCGATATGAGCGCGCGGCTAAAGGAATCAGTGCTCGCATGAGCTTCCGTCATCCCGAGCGGAGTGCAGTGAAGCCGAGCGGTCCCGCCTTGACTGCTTTACGGTAGCTCAACGGGATTCCTCGACTACGCTCGGAATGACGATGACCGTGCTCGAAGTGCTGCACAAAACGACAATGTATTTCAAGAAGCACAATGTCGAAAATCCCCGACTGAATGCGGAACAGTTGCTCGCGCATGTGCTGGGGCGGAAACGGATCGAGCTTTATTTGGAATTCGAGCGTGTGCTGACGGGATCGGAACTCGCGCCGCTCCGCGATCTGGTGAAGCGTCGTGGTGAAGGTGAGCCGCTTCAGCATCTGCTTGGCAACGTCGAATTTTGCGGATTGATCTTTCTTTGCGACAAACGCGCGATGGTGCCCCGGCCGGAAACCGAAGAACTTGTTGAGTTCTTAAAATCCGAAATCCGAAATCCGAAATCCGAAATTTTGGATCTCGGAACCGGCAGCGGCGTGATCGCACTGAGCCTGGCTGCGGAATTTCCTGAGGCGCAGATTCTCGCCGTCGATATCTCGGACGATGCACTAGCGCTCGCGCAAGAAAATGCGGCGAGGCTAAACCTGGCCGATCGGGTGCGACTTCTGAAAAGCAATCTCCTTGAAAATGTTGAGGCGACTTTCGATCTCGTTGTTGCGAATCTTCCGTATGTCTCGACACAAGAGCGGCACACTCTTTCCCGTGAGGTTTTGCACGATCCGGAGGTCGCAGTTTTCGCCAGCACCCGAGGAGACGAAGTAGTGCGCGAACTGATTGCACAGGCACCATCGCGGCTTCGGCCGGGAGGAATGCTGGCGTTGGAGATCGGAATCGGCCAGAGCGAGGCGCTTCTTTCGGACTTGGCGGAAAAAAATTACCGCGACATTTGTTCGAAAAACGATTATTCAGGTGTGACGCGATTCCTTTTTGCAAGATATGGATAAGATTCTCATTCACGGCGGCCATTCGCTCTCCGGGTCGATCAAGGTGAGTGGCTCGAAAAATTCCTCGCTGCCAATTCTGGCCGCGACCTTGCTCACGCGCGAACCGTGCATCGTTCATCGCGTGCCCGACCTAAGCGACACGCATTACATGCTGCAAATTTTGATCCATCTCGGCGCGCAAGTAGAACGCGCCAGCGGAACAGTCACGGCGGCGGCCGAGAACGTGCAATCGGTCGCGCCTTACGATGTCGTGCGCAAAATGCGCGCTTCGGTTTGCGTCCTCGGGCCGCTGCTCGGCCGTTGTAAAGAAGCGACCGTGTCGATGCCGGGCGGATGCGTGATTGGCGACCGACCAATCGATTTGCATCTGAAAGGTTTCGAGGCGCTGGGCGCGGCCGTGCGTGTGGAAGGGGGCAATATAAAAGTTTTTGCCCCGAAATTGCGCGGCGCGGCGATTAACTTGCGCGGGAAATTTGGGCCCACCGTTCTCGGCACCGATAACGTCATGATGGCGGCGGTGCTGGCGGAGGGAACAACCGTGATCGAAGGCGCGGCGCAGGAACCGGAAGTTGTCGATCTTGCAAATTTTTTGACCAAGATGGGCGCAAAGATAGAAGGCGCCGGCACGCGTCGAATCATCATCGAAGGCGTAAAAGAATTGCACGGCGTCGAGCACGACATCATTCCCGATCGGATCGAAGCGGGAACATTTCTGGTCGCGGGCGCGATTTGCGGTAAGGGAATTACCATAAAGCGCGTAACGCCGGAGCACGTGAAAGCGGTCACGAACGCGCTTGGGAATTGTGGTTTTCGACTTGAAGCGACAGGCGACTCGATTTCCGTCTCACCAAACGGTGAAACCAAACCCCTCGAGCTGGCGACGGAGCCGTATCCAGGTTTTCCCACCGATATGCAGGCGCAAATGTGCGCGCTACTCTCGACGACAGACGGCATCAGTGTCATCACAGAGAACATTTTTCCGCAACGCTACATGCATGTCGCGGAGTTAACGCGGATGGGCGCACATGTCGATCTTGAAGGCGCGACCGCGGTGATCCAGGGCGTCGATCATCTCTTTGGCGCTCCAGTGATGGCGAGCGATCTGCGCGCCTCGGCTGCGCTGGTGCTTGCGGGATTGAAAGCAGACGGAATTACCGAGGTGAGTCGCGTCTATCACATCGACCGCGGCTACGAACATCTCGATGAAAAATTGAGCGAACTCGGCGCGCACATCGAACGCGTAAAAGCAGCGTAACCTGATTTTTTTCTTGCTCTTCTCGCGGCAAGCGGGCAGTCGTTGTTTTAACAAGCGAAAGGTAAACATGGAAACATCGACATCTTCCCGAGACGTTAGGATGTGGAACGTGCTTTGCCACGCCACGGCATTAGCCGGATTTTTCGTGCCATGGGCAGGTCATATTCTTGGTCCGTTGATTATCTGGCTCGCTAAACGCGGCGATTCGCCAGAAATCGATGAGCACGGCAAGGAATCGCTCAATTTTCAGATATCGATGTTGATCTATAACGTGATCGCCGGCGTCCTTTGTCTGGTCCTGATCGGATTTGTTATCCTCGGTATCCTGCACATTCTAAATCTGGTGCTGGTGATCGTTGCCTCCATTCAAGCAAGCGAGGGAAAGTTCTATCGGTATCCAATCACAATTCGGCTGATCAAGTGAATGTCGAATGACGAATCATGCCTTTGAGCTTCATTTAAGCATTCGGATTTATTTCGGCATTCGAGCTTCGGCATTGCTTCCCCGCCAGGGTGCGCAACGTCTTTAGATTCATCACGTCTTCGCGGAGCTCCTTCCCCTTCGGTGTCTCCAGCACTTTCGGGATTTTACGGAAACGCCGGTCACACATGAAGAAGCGGAAAGCATCCAAACCGATCCTGCCTTGGCCGATGTGCTCATGTCGATCAACGCGTGAGCCGCGCGCGGTTTTGGAATCGTTAAGGTGAATGGCAACGAGACGATCCCGGCCGATCACCCGATCGAATTCGCGCAAGGTCTTTCGCGCCGAAGTTTCACTGCCGATATCGTAACCCGCGGCGAAAAGATGCGCGGTATCGAGGCAAACAACTAAGCGCTGCGGCTCGCGCACGTTCGCGGTGATGTAGGCGAGATGCTCGAAACGATAACCAAGGCACGAACCTTGCCCGGCGGTGGTCTCCAGGGCGATTTTCGTTTTCACGTGCGGAATCTTGCGAAGCACTTCGTCGATTGAATTAACGATCTTCTCCAAAGCGGCTTCCTCGCCTGCGCCGAGATGCGCGCCCGGATGCAGCACCAGAAACGGCAATTCAAGTTGATCTGCCCGAACGAGCTCTTCGGAAAGAGCGCGAATCGAATTTGCGTGAAACTGCGGATTCGTCGCAGCGAGATTGATGAGGTAATTGGCATGCCCGAAGATTGACGACAACTCCCCCCGCTGAACATGATTAAGGAAAGCGCGGATTTCCTCTGGCCTCAGCGGGCGCGCAAACCATTGCATGTTATTCTTTACGAACATCTGCATGGCGGTGCAGCCGATTGAACGTGCGCGCTCAATCGCCATGCTCACACCGCCGCGGATAGACATGTGCGCGCCTAAAAGAACTGGATGAGCCAGCGAATCGGCGATAGGGCGAATCAGCGAAGACCCCGTTTCGCCCTTTCGCCGTTTCGGCGTTTCGTTTCTGTTCACCCCTTAAAACACCTTGGGGTGCCAGTCCGGCTTCTTCAAGCTCCCTGTGCCTGCGTATTCGAAAAGTTTGTAAACCGGTGTGAGCAACACGCCCGGCCCTTTCATATTCAACCGCATACTGAAATCGAGTTTGTCGTCGAGAAAATGAATATCGCCGTGACCCAGCATGCTAAACAACGCGCCGGCGGCTTCGAAATCGTCAGTATGAAAAGTGGCCTTTGCGACCTTAAAATTCGCGGTCGCGTTGCGGGCGATGCTGTATCCACTGCCGGGGACGATGGCGTTTAGAATTCCTGAGAGCGGCCCGAAAATTGGGATGGCGAAAACATTGCCATTGCTTACTTCGACTTTTCCATCGCCGCGCATTGTGCGCCAATCAGTGCCCAGACCGGTGAAATCATAGGTGCCGTTCAACACGCCCTGCGCGGTCTTGTAGTTGAAGTACAAATCAGTCAGCGAGGGGAAATTGAGCTCACTAACCGAGACCCTTGCCCGGTAATGGGGATCATTTCGCGCCAGGGAGATGTCAGCATTCCCTCGCAACGTGCCGCCGAGAAGAGCGCCGCGAAGATCAGTGATTTGCAACCGATCGTTTGTGTACAGCAACCGACCGGAGACGCGGTCGAACGACAGCGTTTTTCCAAGAAAGACGTAGTCCATTCCACTGCCGCCATCCACCTTGATCTCCAGACGCGTGTTTTTACCGCCGCGAAATTGATAAACGCCATTGGCGGTAACTGCAGGCGGGCGCCGGAATTTGTATGGCGCCACAGTCTTCGGAAGCTTCGGGTCGATCCAGAAAATCGCCTCGGCCGGATTCAACGAGCTTTTGATATTTGAGACGCGTACCTCATGTTTTTTAAAATCGTAGGCGAAACTGCCGGTGCCGGTGCCTTCATCACGGGCCACATGAAAGTCCTCGCAAGTAAGCGCGCCATCGGCGAAATGAATTTTGGTGTCGGCGCTGTTCATCCATGCGCCCTGGAACCGGCTGCGCCCCAAAGCAACCGTTCCCTCGCCCCGCCAATTCTCTGGATTGCGATCTGTGCCGCGGATTTCGAGCCGGACTGCAGGCGACCGTTGCCACTGCCATTCACGCAGAAATTCACCTAGCTCGACGGAAACAAGCGGGCGAACTACATCTGGAGATATCGTGCTCTCAATGTTCAGGCGAAAGTCGGAGGGCGCATCAAAGAGATCCCCCTTAAGCTGGCCCGTCTGATGGCGCACGCGCAAGTCCCGAACCAACGTGCGCTCGCCGTCCCAGGAAAAATCCGCGGTGAGATCGGAGAAGCGAGTCTTCTTGTACGTGAACTGCCCAAAAGCGGCGTGCCCGATGATTTTTGGCCGAAATCGCTCCGGTCCGAAATTTACCGAGCCGGAAATCTCGACCAAGGGCGGCGACTGAAATTCCGTGCCGGCGAACGGTCCGCCCAAGCCAAAAGCGTCAAGAAATGCCTTTAAATTCAGACTGCTGCGTGCTTCGAAGTCGGCGGTGTTGGTTTTCGAGTTCCAATCAGCGCGCGCGGCAAAACGGCCGTTGCGATCGCTCCATTCGCAATGTGCAATGTTCAAGTGCTGATTATTCCATTCGGCAGCAGCGGACAAATCTCTCATTTCGTATCGGCTGCGTTGCAGTCGGTCCCCGTGCAGGGTTGCCTCTACGTGCGCCTTTTCGATTTCGGCGATGTCTCCGCTGAACTTTAATTGCAACGATGGGGCCGCGACGGGGAACCTGAACTTTTCCAATTCATTCAACACCCGCTGCGCAATCGACAAATGTCTTTGCCATTCTTCGGGTGAAATTGGAGGCGATGGTTGATAATTATCGCGCTTGATTAATTGCCCGGTCGCAGAAATCCGAATTCCACAGAGGATTCCCTCGGCCTGACTGACATAAATTTGTTCCGGCGGAAAATAAACATGGGCGCGGAAGTCTGTCAGTTGTGCTCTATCGGCTCTCCCGCCTGCCGTCTTAAGGGGAAAGGTGATTTGCGCGTCGCGTACATCAAGCGCGCTAAGAAACGGCTGATGATGGATGAGCGCGGCGTAATTGATATCGAGCGAGACTTCGCTAAGAAGGGCAAGCGTGTTTTCGCGATTCTTGTAGTCGAAAATCCTTACGTTTTTTGCGACCAGACCGCGGAACGGATCCAGCGTCAGGCGTCCTATGTACGCTTCAACACCGCGTTTATGTAATTCCTCCACGACTCGGGAACGCCATTCCCGGCCAAATCCCCTCTTAGCGAGATAATAACCGCCGCCGATAATCCCAAAAATTGCCGCGAGGAATGCCAGGCGTAGCAGCTTGAGGGCAATTCGGCGGCGCCGACTGCGTCGTTGATAATGTGTCGAAGGGCGAACCTGCAGTGGCTCAAGGACGGCGGGCATTAGTTTTCGTGGAAGCGTTAAAGCGTTGCAGCGTTGAAACGATAGACCAACTTAACGTCTTAACGGTTCAACGCCTCAACGTGATTTCAACCTCAGACCTGCCCGCTCTTAACGCGTCGTTTAATTTGGTCAGCACCATCTTCATTTCAATGGGCTGGTACTTCATCCGGCATGGCGCGTGGCGGCGTCACATGGCGTGCATGATCATAGCAGTGATCTCGTCGGTAGGTTTTTTGGTCGGCTACATTATCTATCACGCCCGGGTCGGCGAGAAATCTTCGGGATACACAGGTTGGATCGCCGCTATTTACTTCCCGATTCTTGCTTCGCACGTTCTCCTCGCTTTTGTGACGTTGCCTCTGGTGATTTTGACGCTTATCCAGGTTTTTCGGCGCCGATGGGACCGGCACAAACGGATCGCGCGCTGGACGATTCCAATTTGGCTGTACGTTTCTCTCACCGGTGTGCTTGTTTATTTAACGCTCTACAAGTGGTTTCCTCCCGGAACGTGATGCAGAGAATCCTGCCTGTAAGGAGGCAGACTCTTGCGCTTGGCAAATATTTGATGTTTGATCACGATGCGCTGCCGCGCGTGCAAGAAAGATTATGGTGACTATTGCGACATTCAATGAGCCGGCCAAAGCGCGGCAGCTGAAACGACGTTTCCACGATGCCGGACTGAAGGCCGATGTTCACAATGAAGGGCCGTTGCAACAGGTCGGTTTCATGTCGCGTCCGCAAGCGAATGCGAAAGTGATGGTGGAAGACAGCGATTTCGAAAGGGCCCAGGAGCTTATGAAGGAATGGGAGGCCACCGATCCGGACATCTCCGCCGCTCTCATCCGTTGTCCCCAATGCGGCTCTTCAAATATCGAGTACCCGCAGATGACCCGAAAATTCGTGACCCCAGCGCTCGTGATGGTGCTTTGTGCTCTGAAAATTATTCCCAAGGAATTTTACTGCCAGGATTGCCACTTCACCTGGAGCAACCAGGAACAGCCTACCATCGGACGGTTCTGGCATCGGTTTTTCCCAGGCGGGGAAACGAGCTAGTGCCCTGGCAAAAGTCCGAAGGCGGCTGCGGCGAACCAAACTCGGATGAAGAAAGCGTCCAACGCTGAACTCTGAACGCTGAACGTTACACGCTCAAACGGTTGATTCTGAATTGAGCATTGGACGTTGGGCGTTGGGCATTGGACGTTTTGTTTTCAGCCATGAAATGGCTCTTCGTACTACTGCTGGCACTGGTCATCTTCGGCGGCGCTGCCTGGTTCGGTTACAACACCTTTGTCAAAGAAGACATCGCAGTGAAAAAGGAACAGCGTGGCGAAGTTACTCCGCCACCTGCAGTGGACATCAGTCTGCCGGAATTTCAGGCAGCGGCCCAACTGCGACAGGATGGAAAACTGACCGAAGCTCGCGATGCGTTCATCTCGTTAATTCAAAAATATCCCTCTGGAAAGCATCTTGACGAAGCGCGGGATTTGCTCGGGGAAGTGAACGTTGACATTTTGCTGTCCCGTCATCCCTCTCCGGAAAAGACCGAATACGTTGTGAAACCGGGAGACGTGCTCGCGAAGATTTCGCGGAAGCTAAAGACGACACCTGAGCTAATCATGCGCATGAACAATATGAGCGGCACAATGCTGCACATTGGCGAACATCTGCTCATTTCGCATCCCGATTTCTCGATTGTTATTCAACGCAAAATGAACCTGGTTGTGCTCCTCAATCACGGCACCTTTTTCAAGCAATATCATGTGCGCGAAGCAAAACTACAGGGCAAACAATCAGCTAAAATCACGGCAAAAGTTGCCGAAACAATGGCTTGGAAGGGCGGAAAACGCGTCGGCATCGGTAGCAAGGAGTACCTTAGTAGCACCCGGTGGGTCCGACTCGCGGGCGCTCCAAGTTACACTCTGTATTCGCTGTCGGATTCGGCGCATCCGAATCTCGAGCAACCGCCCCCGCCGGCGGGTCTCGGCCTGGCGGCCTCCGATGTTGAGGAGCTAAGCAGCCTTGTAAACAACAAGACCGCTGTCACCATTATCGACTGAGTTAGATTCTACCATGGAATGGCAACCGCTCGATTTTGAAAAACCGATCTTTGAGCTGGAACGGCGGCTGCAGGATTTAAAGAATCACTCCGACCAGCACGATGTTGATCTTGATTCGGCCATCAAAGAACTGGAAACAAAGCTTCGCGAAACGCGTCGCCAGATTTATGGGAACCTGACGGCTTGGCAGCGTGTCCAAATTGCGCGCCATGTGCAGCGGCCGTTCGCTTTGGATTACATCGAACGGTGTTTTACAAATTGGGGCGAGCTGCACGGCGATCGTCGGTTCGCGGATGACAGAGCGATGCCGTGTGGTCTGGCCACGCTTGGCACGCAGCGGTGCGTCGTTATCACTCATCAAAAAGGGCGCAACACCAAGGAAAACGTCTTGCGCAATTTTGGCTGCGCCCATCCTGAGGGCTACCGAAAAGCGCTGCGATTAATGCGGCTGGGCGAAAAGTTTGGCATGCCGGTGATCTCATTGATCGATACCCCCGGTGCTTTTCCGGGAATCGGATCGGAGGAACGTCATATTTCGGAGGCAATTGCTGTCAATCTCCGTGAAATGATGCGCCTGCGCATCCCAATCGTCGCTGCCGTCATCGGCGAAGGCGGCTCGGGCGGCGCGCTGGGGATTGGCGTCGCAGATCACGTGTTGATTCTCGAGAACGCTTACTACTCAGTGATTAGTCCGGAAGCGTGCTCGGCGATTTTGTGGAGGGACCGGCGGCATGCAGCCGAAGCCGCCGAGGCGCTCAAGCTAACTGCACAGGATTTGTTGAAACTCAGAGTTGTGGACGAAATTGTCCCAGAGCCGGAGGGCGGCGCGCATCGGGACTACGATTTCGTTACCGCGAATCTTGGTAAAGCGCTGCGCCACGCTCTCCAGCAGATTTCGCAGGTTCCAGTTGCCGAACTGCTGGAAAGGCGATATCAAAAATTTCGCCAGCTGGGTGTGTTTGCAGGAGGAAAAACCGTCGGCGCCTCGGCTCGAGGTTAATGTGATGTTTGGGACTTCGGGAAAATCAGTGGGTGTTTGCTGGCTCAGTGTAGTCGCTGCCGTCACCCTGACGGGAACGAGTGTTATTGCGTCAGACTTTCGTTTCGATCGCGACACGCTCGCATTCGCTAATCAAACCGTGTTTGAATATCACGACGGACATCCTTCTTTACGGACAGGGTCGTCTGTAAGACGAGACATGTATAAGCGCCACTGTTTCGTGATTTGCCGTACTGCCCTGCAATTTAAAAAGTTCGCGCGCTTCGATCCGCGCAGCGCCCCCCTGGATGACGCCTCATTGGCTGCCCGCATTCGCGCTGTGACACACCGACAGCCGTGGGCAGCGCCGCTGCCAAAAGATCAACGAATTGTTTTTCCGGGATACAAAGATCTGCAGGAAATGAGCAAGGCGCGTCGCGAATTTGTGCAGTTGAAAATAGGTCATGGCTGGCCCAGCTATTTCCGAATCAGCAATGTGCGCATGATTTTCCTCCAGAGCGCCGGGTATCAGGAGGAGACTCACGCTCACTTGGACGCAGCTTTGGCGCGCGGAGAGTTGTTTGCTGGCTTTCTTACTACTTTCCCCCGTTTCACCATCAATCACTCCATCTTGGTTTATAAGCGAAAGTCTTTTTCTCCGAATCCTGGAATTGAACACTATTTGGTTTACGATCCCAACCATCCAGAGTCTCCGCGCGAGCTTACCTGGTCTCCACACACCCGCAGTTTCTCTTATCAAAAAGATTGGGATTTCGTAGGCGGCTACGTGCGCGTTTATCAAGTTTACGGCAAATGGTTGCAGTAAGAACGATTCTCTTACAGGGAGAGCATCGATGCCAGATCAACCGTCACCGCCCCAACCGACTCCGCCGACTCCTATGCCTCCTCCTGAGCCGTTGCCGCCTAACCCATCGCCAGTTCCGTCGGTTGGTAGGTGAAAGCTTATTTTCCAAGCGGAAACAAAAATCGTAACGCCGGTTCGACGCGCGATGCCCACGCAGCTTCGCTGTGGTTGGCGCCTTTCATTTCGAGATAACTAAGATCGACCTCGGGCTGCCAGCCTTTGTCGATTAGGCAATCGCGTAAGTGGCGCGCCAGTTCCCAGCCGGGCTCGTCTGTACCCGTGTCGAGCCAGATTCTCAGCGGCGGCTTTTCGCCGAGAATGCCCACCAGCCGGAGGATCGCGTAATCGTCCCACCAAATCGATGGCGACATCACCATTAAACGCGAAAATACCTCTGAATAAAAAATTCCGATCGCCAGTGTGGCCAAACCGCCGAGCGATGATCCACCCAGTCCCGTAGATTCTGCATCCGGCTTCGTTCGATAGTTTTTGTCGATGAACGGCTTCAATTCCTGAATCAAGAATTGCCCGTAAATGTGGGCCAGGCCGCGGCTGCGCTTTCTGGGATAATCTTTTGGTTCGATCAGACCGGGGGTCGGCGCGTATTCATGAACTCGTTCTTCGCCGATATTTGCCACGGCAACGATGATCACCGGCTCGACTAGTTTTCGATGGATCAGTTGCTGCGCGGTTTCATCCATTCCCCACTCGACTCCGGCAAACGACGTGGCGGCATCGAAAACGTTCTGTCCGTCGTGCATATACAAAACCGGATAACGTCTTGACGAGAAACGCGAATAACCAGGCGGCAAATACACAAGCACATCGCGCCGGTTTCCCAGGAACCTCGAGTGAAACGCCCGATGCCGTTTGATATTGCCAGTAAGCGTATGTTTCGGCATTGAAACCGAGATGCTTTGCGAAGATGAATTCTAGTGCAAGCCTTTCGCTTGCGATTTCAGCGACCCACTATCAAGATGCTCGCTCCAGGTTCATGAACGAACGCTACATCAAATGGTACACGCCTTGGTTCAGCCACGAGTTTGAAATTCTCGGCTATGCCGAAATGACAAGAAGACAATGAAACTGGTACTCGCCGCGACCGGCGCAAGCGGAGCGATCTATCTGCAAAGATTACTCGAACAGATCGATTGCGCCGCGCATGAGATGCATCTCATCATGAGTACACATGCGAGACAGGTTGCGAAACAGGAGCTGGACGATTTGAAAATTCCCTCGGGAGTCCTGCAGCATTCCGAAAACGATATGAACGTGCCGTTTGTGAGCGGGTCGGCGCGTTTTGACGCGATGGTGATTGTCCCCTGCTCAATGGCCACGCTGGGACGAATCGCTTCCGGTTCCAGCGACAGCGTGCTCTTGCGCGCGGCCGATGTTTTCTTGAAGGAACGGCGCAAATTGATCCTCGTACCACGGGAAACGCCGTGGAATCTGATTCATGCGCGCAACGTGGTCACGTTGCTCGAAGCGGGAGCAATTGTTCTCCCAGCTATTCCGTCGTTCTACAGCCGTCCTCATTCGGTAACGGCAATTGTCGATACGGTTGTGTGGCGCATTCTTGATCAAATTGAGCTGCCTAATCCCGCTGCATATCGTTGGGGCGAGGGACGCGCTCCGGCAAAACGCAAAAAAAGTTGAAAATCGAAGGCAGGCTTGCGCGATGGTTGGTCGCGTTTGGATTTCGTTTATTGCAGCTCTGGGGACGTACGCTGCGTTATGAAATCGAAGACCAAGCTGGTGTGGTGGGCAAGCCACCGACGGAAAATTATATCGGCGCGCTTTGGCACAATCGGTTGCTGGTTTTCCCATTGGTCTTGCGGCGTTTTTTTCCGGAACATCATGGAGCCGCATTGATCAGCGCCAGTCGCGACGGCGATTTGCTGGCCGACGCCGTTGAGCGTTTCGGCTACGATGTAGTTCGCGGTTCGAGTTCGCGGCTGGGCGCGAGCGCCATTCTCCAGCTCGGCGAAGTTCTTGCCTCACACGGCGACGTGGTAATCACCCCGGATGGCCCGCGTGGACCGGCTTACGAACTTGGGCCCGGAATTATTTTTCTCTCGCAAAAAACCGGTGCGCCGGTCCTGCCTGTCAACCTGGAGTATTCAAATTGCTGGCGGATCAAAAGCTGGGACCGATTTATCGTTCCGCGACTGTTCGCAAAGGTCCGCGTGATCATTGGCGCGCCACACCGCGTCAGATCGATAAGCACTCCGGAAGAATTTGAAGCCGAGCGTTTGCGCTTGCAGAACGCCATGATGGCGCTGGTTGAAATGCGCTGAGCGGTCTTCTGTAGCCGCTTCCCTGTGGGAAGCGCGACCGAAGTGTTTGCAGCGCGAGCGTTGAGCGTCCCACAGGGAAGCGGCTAGAGCAATGCTTGCGTATTGGGCACCCGCAGGCAGGATTGCCTGCTTCAGTATGGCAAAGTTAATCGATGGACGCGCAATCGCGGAGAAAGTGTATGTCGATCTTCGCCGCGAGATTGCGGAGCTAAAAGCAAAAGGTGTTACGCCGGGCCTTGCCGTCGTTCTGGTAGGAGACAATCCGGCTTCGCGCGCCTATGTACGCTCAAAAGACAAAATGTGCCGCGAGCTTGGACTGCATTCGCTCAAGCTCGAGCTGCCTGCATCGACGACACAGACTGAGCTGCTCAGTCGCGTTGACGAACTCAATCAGGATTCAAGCATTCACGGCATTCTCGTGCAATCGCCGCCGCCCGAGCACATCGACGAACCAGCGATCGTGCGCGCGCTTGATCCGCGGAAAGATGTGGACGGATTTCATCCGGAAAATGTCGCCAAGCTCGTAATCGATGATTCCACCGGTTTTGTGCCGTGCACGCCGCTCGGGGTGCAGCGTTTGCTCTTGGAAAGCAAAATTGAAATTAACGGCGTACATGTCGTGGTTCTTGGCCGCAGCATGATAGTGGGCAAACCGCTAGCGCTCCTTCTGATGCAGAAAAACAAGAACGGGAACGCCACGGTTACAGTGGTGCACTCGCGCAGTCGCGATCTCGCCAAGATTACGCGTTCAGCTGACGTTGTGGTTGCGGCGATTGGGCGCGCGGAATTCGTGAAAGCCGATCACGTGCGCGAAGGCGCCGTCGTCATCGACGTTGGCATTAATCGCATCGAAGACACAGCAAGCGAACGCGGTTATCGCCTGGTGGGCGATGTCGCATTCGATGAAGTATCAAAAAAGGCGAACGCGATCACGCCCGTGCCGGGCGGCGTTGGGCCGATGACGATTGCGATGCTGATGGCGAACACGGTGAAAGCGGCGAGGCAATGGCTGTAGCCACGTGCCTGCGGCACGTCTACCCAAACCCCCAGGGCCGTGGCTACAACTTCGGCGAAACAATTTTTCGCGTGAGCAGACTCATTATTGCCGGCTGGATTTGCGCCGCGCGAACAAGGAACGATCCGGCATGCGGCCACAGTACGGCGATGCGCGCGAGTCGATTGATCCATAGTCGGCCGCGATACATTTCGGCGCAGGCGCCAGCGAATTCGCGAAGCGTTGCTTGTTGATCTTCACCTCGCATTATTTTTGAAATGGCAATAGCCGCCAGTTCGCCTGACTGCATGGCATAATAAATTCCTTCGCCGGTGAAGGGCTCCACCACACGGGCGGCGTCGCCAATGAACAGAACGTTTTCGTGAGCGCAAGGAACCGGTGACCGCGTCAGGGGCGTGATAGTACGCCAGGATTGATTCGCAGTGATTTCAAAATGGCCCTCCGCCCATTTGCGCAATCTGGAAATCGTGGGTGGCGTGCCCACGAGGCAAAGGTTCAGCTCCGTTTCATTCACCGGAGCCTGACCGGAATAACCTTCCGGGAGAAATTGCAGCACGACGCGCCCGCCAAAATTCTGCGGCAGCGCGATGTGCGCTTGCAGCGCCACCCGTTCGCGCGCGGGAGGCGGCAGCAAATTGCACAAGCGTGCCACGGTCGAGTTGCGTCCATCCGCGCCGATCAATATTCGCGCTGAGAAATTTTCGCCGCCGGCAGTTTCGATTTTCCAATTCTCGTCGTGAGCCAACGCGGTGACCGTTGTTTCCTCGCGAACGTGCGCGCCGAGTTCGCGCGCGTGCTTTAGCAGAAGAGCATCGAACAAGCTACGCTTCACCGACAACTCGCAATCGTCACCCGTTGGAAGATCGACAATCACGTTACGCCCGCCGATGGCGATGAACTCGACCGAGTCCAGTTTGTAATGTGGCAAATCCCGGACTCGCTGTGCGAGACTAAGTCGCTGCAGCACCGGCCAGCACGATGGATTCAAGCAGTCGCCGCACACTTTTTCCCGAGGAAATCTTTCCCGCTCAAGAACAAGCGTCCGCAGACCGCCGCGCGCGCAGAACGCGGCGCAACTCGATCCGGCTGGGCCACCGCCAACGATTGCCACATCAAAAATTTCCATCGAGTAAATTGAACAGAAGGTGACGAAGGCAACGAAGATTTATCTTTTCGAATGCGGACTCTTTGTTTTCTTAGTTATCTTCTGTTCGAAATCGTTTTCCAGTTCCGGCTTCGACTCCGCTGGCGTGCGATTCAAAACCAGAGCAAATTGACTTAGATGAGTTGGTCTCTTCCCATTTTCCGCGTCGCAGGCATTCAATTGCGGATTCACATCACGTTCTTGCTGCTGATCGTCTGGCTGGCGTTCGGCTATTACGCGCAAGGCGGTTCCGCAGTTGCGGCGAGCCGAGTCATATTCGTTCTGCTCCTTTTTCTTTGTGTGGTGTTGCATGAATTCGGGCACGCGTTCGCGGCAAAGGCCTTTGGAATTAATACACCAGACATCACGTTGCTGCCTATCGGCGGAGTGGCGCGACTCGAACGCATGCCGGAGGAGCCAGTGCAGGAACTAATTATCGCGGTGGCCGGTCCGCTGGTGAATGTGGTGATCGCGCTCGGTTTGTTTGTGGCTGCCGGATCGCAAGCCCTGCTTAACCCTGCAACAGTTGAAGGCGGCGGTCTCATCGCGCAGTTGCTGACCATCAACATCATACTGGTTCTTTTTAATTTGCTGCCGGCATTTCCGATGGATGGCGGGCGCGTGTTGCGCGCTCTGCTCGCCACGCGGATGAGTTATGCGCGCGCTACGCAAGTTGCCGCGACGGTCGGCCAGGGGTTTGCTTTCGTCTTTGGCTTCATCGGGTTGCTCTGGAATCCGTTCCTGATCTTCATCGCGCTTTTCGTTTACATCGGCGCATCGCAGGAGGCGGCCCTGGCGCAGATGAAAGATGTGTCGCGCCGGTTTCCAGTTTCCAGTGCAATGGTGCGCGAATTCCGCACGCTCTCTGAAAACGCCAGTCTGCAGGAAGCGGTGGACGCGTTGCTTGCGACTTCGCAGCACGATTTTCCAGTCGTGGATGAAACCGGCAGCATCGCCGGTTTATTAACGCGTCACGATCTCATCGCTGCCTTGCGCAAGAACGATCCCGAGCTTCGCGTGGGCGACGTGATGCGGCGCGATATCCCGACGGTGACAACGGGCACACGCTTTGAAGACGCATTTCGCATTATGCAGGAATGCAATTGCCCGGCGGTGCCGGTGCTCGACCGGATGAAGCGCCTCGTCGGCCTGCTGACTCCGGAGAACGTGACCGAACTCATGATGGTCCAATCGGCCATGCCGCGGCGGCGGGTTTTGTGAGCAGCGTTTGGAGTTCCGCGTTTACGCGGCTCCGAGCGAAGACCGCCTAAAGGCGGAACTCCGAACCAAGTGCCGCCGGCTTCTACGTGAAGCAGACAATCCTGTCTGCTCGACTCTGCCCCGAAACCTCGCAGTCAGGATTGCCTGCGTCACGGCTCAGGAGCTGATGCGCATCGGCATTATGACGTAGAGGAATGGCGTTTGAATTTTCACAACACCCGGGCTCATCTCGTCGATGAGATCGAGAAAAACTTCGTCCTCGGTCAGTGCGCGCAAAGGCGCCATGAGGAATTCCGGATTAAAGGCGATGGAAAACTCGCGACCCTTATACGCGACCGCGATTGATTCCTTCGCTTCGCCCACCTCCGGCGTGTTGGCAGTGATGTCGATGTTGTTCTTGCTGAAATTCAGTTTGATCGAGTGCGATTTGTCGCTGGCCAGCAGGGAGACGCGCCGCAGCGAGTTCAGAAACATTTCGCGCTCGAGTTTTATTCGCTCCTTTGCTTCGCCCGGTATGACCTGCCGATAATTGGGGTAATTGCCCTCGATTAGTTTTGAGACGAGCAAAGTTTTATTGAGATCGAACGCGATCTGGCCGCTGCCCATACTCACCTTGACGTCACCGTCATCCGTAAGCAGGCGTTGCAATTCTATCACCGCTTTGGTCGGAATGATCAGGTCTGTTTCGTGGCTGCGCGGGAATTCCAGTTCGATTTCCGCCATTGCCAGGCGTCGTCCATCCGTTGCCACCAGCGTAAGCTTGTTGTCCTTAAAACTGAACAGAACGCCGTTGAGCACGTAGCGGGTCTCGTCGGTCGATATGGCGTAGGAAGTCTTGCGCAGGCCATCGCGTAAATCTTTCTGCCGAATCGTGACCACTTTCGCGTCTTCGAATTTCGGCAACGGCGGAAATTCATCCTCAGGCAACCCAAGAATTTTGAAGAAACTCTGGCCGCTCCGGATGGAAGCAGCATTCTTTCCATCGACATCGACCTGAATTTCGCTCGATGGAAGTTCGCGAACGATGTTGAAAAGACGGCGCGCCGGGAGAGTGGTCGCTCCGGTTTTGTCCACGTGTGCTTCGCAACTGCCGCGCACACCGACATCAAGATCAGTAGTTGTGAGATGAATTTCATCCTTGTCCGCTTGCAGCAAAACGTTGGAAAGAATCGGAAGAGTGGTGCGAGTACTGACCACGTTTTGAACTTGTTGCAGACCGTCGAGCAGTTTTTCTTTTGTAACGCTAAATTTCATGATGATCAGAGCGCTTAAGATGTAACGCCTTGGATTTTATTCGGCAACCGCAATCTCTCTGGCGTAGAAGAGGTTTGTAACTGGCCATGATCGGCATCGCAAGGTGGAAACGGGCGCCGGCTGACAGCTCAACGCTGCAGTGAACTGTCAATGAATGATATCGTCTGGCGAATGTTATCTTGCTCGACCATCCGTTTCTTTACCAGTTTGCACGCGTGCAACACTGTGCCGTGGTCGCGTCCGCCGAATGCGTCTCCAATTTCATTCAAAGACGCTTTGGTCAACTCGCGCGCCAGATACATCGCCACTTGTCGCGGGAAGGCGATGCTGGCCGGGCGCCGCTTACTGGTCATATCGGCGATGCGCACATCAAAATGTTCCGCCACACGCCGCTGAATTTGTTCGATGGTGATTGAATGCCGCGCTTCCTCCTGCAAAATGTCCTTCAGCAAGTGCTCGACCACTTCCTGTGTTAATTCTTTGCCGCTGAGTGACGCGAAAGACGCCACGCGCATCAGCGCGCCCTCCAGACGACGCACATTTGTGCGAATGCGGGTGGCGAGAAATTGGAAAACCTCGTCCCGCAATTTGATCTGCATGGTGCGCGCTTTTTTCCGCAATATCGCCATACGTGTCTCGATGTCCGGCGGCTGAAGCTCCGCGGTTAGTCCCCATTCAAACCGCGACACCAGGCGGTGCTCCAGATTTGCGATTACCGAAGCGGGCCGGTCGCTGGAGAGGACAATCTGTTTATGTCCGTCAAAAAGCGTGTTGAACGTGTGAAAGAATTCTTCCTGGGAACGCTCCTTTCCGCCAAGAAATTGGATATCGTCAATCAAAAGAAGATCGGCCTGGCGATAACGTTTCCGGAATTTGACTAGAGTGCTGTGCTGGATCGCATCGATGAACTCGTTAATGAACAGTTCACTCGACACGTATATCACCTTCACATTTTTCTTCTTCGTCCAGACGTATTGACCAATCGCTTGCATCAAATGCGTCTTCCCGAGACCGACCCCGCCGTAAATGAACAGCGGGTTATACGTGCGCGACGGTGCTTGCGCGACGGCGAGACTTGCGGCATGCGCAATTTCGTTGTTCGGACCAACCACGAAAGACTCAAACGTGTTCCGTGGATTGAGTCCGGGCACGGTTGCGCCTGGCTTTGCGTGGCCTGGGGGTTCAATTAAAACTTCCTTCAGCGGCGCGCTATCCTCCGCAGTCAGCGCATCAGGTCCCGAAAGCGATGAAAATCTTACCGAGCGCGGGGTGCCAAACGTAGTAACAATGGCAGTGTGCAATGCCGGCATATAGTTACTTTCGATCCAAAGCTGATAGATGTTGTTTGGAACGCCGAGAGTGAGCGTTTTATCTTTGGCCTCGATCAATTCGACGGCGGAAAACCAGCGCTTGAAACTGTCGGCGCTAATTTGCGGCTTGAGCGCGGTCGATAGCCGCTGCCACAACTGCTCACATTTCTTGTCCATAGCAAACTTGTTAACAGTGTTACACAAATGCCACACGGGCTGGCACCATGGCCAATTGTTTAAAAAGACCAGCCCGAAATGGAGCCGATCTCCAGCGTAGTGCGCTGGAGAAAATCGCAGGAAAAACGTCCGAAACGCATAAATACGAGGGAAAATTGAGAATTGCATGTTTCAACGCCGCTCTGGCTGCAACCTGCTGCGCACGCGTAGTCAATCGTGCGCTGGGTGAACTTTCGGTGTTGTTCATTCTCGCTGGTAAAAGTCTCTCAGAAATGTTCACAGCTTATTCACATGCGCATTGCCCCGTCCTCGCCAGCGGGCTTGAGACTAGAAACCCGTTTAAAAAGCGACAAGAAAAAAATGAATTTTATTTTCTTGGCCGCGAAAAAATTTTCTTGACTAAAAAAAAGAAACGCGCGTGTCCGAGGGAGAACAAAATATCGTCTTCTCCAGCAGATTTGCCGCGACGCTTCGCCATTGTCGATTGGTTACAGCGGCGGCGAACTGATCTGCATTTTTTCCTTCTCCTGAGTTGACCGGGTCGGTCAGCGGCGCAACTTTTCCCGCCTCCAGAGTGCCGGGTTAAGCGCGTGGCGAATCAAAGAATGCAGGCAAGGCACCCGAAAATAACGACATGGCAGGCAAACCGTATTGCAAATTCCAATAAACCAGCAATGCGTCGAATTTCTTTAATCGGGCTGCTAGTTTCTTTTCTCGCGACGCCGTATGCACTTCCCCTCGATGAGTTGTTGCCACCCTTCGGCTTTCGATGGAACGACTCTATGGCGCGCGTGGAAGGAGTGTTGCATGGTGCAAAAGCGAAAATTGCGTCGCGGGAAAAAAAAGAGAACCGGGAAGTCTGGACTGTGGAAGGACTCGTTCATCCCGGATTAAAACGCACCGTATTTACCTTCAAGCAGAGGGCTCTTGTCGCTGTGGAGCTACAGTATGAATACCCCGACTGGTCGATCGAACGCTACAACCAGCGCATGGGTGAAATTCGCAAATACTTCGACGAGAAGTACGGAACTGGGAAACTAGTGTCGCGCGGTAACGAGCACGATACGGATGTTATCCAAACGCTAGTCGGCTACCAATGGATGGTCGGCGCGACCATGTTGGAGCTTTTTTATTTCTCGGCGCAGCACGACAATTTCGTTTACCGCACGATCAGCGTGGATTACAAAGCGCTGTGACGGCCTCTCCGTTCGCGAGGCCTGCTCTTACGGCAGCTTAAAGTTGCAGTCAGCGATCCACCTCGCCCATAACAATATCGACACTTCCGAGGATTACCATGACATCTGCGACCACGTGGCCGAGACACATGTCTTCGAGAATCGTGAGATTAATAAAACTCGGCGGACGCACGCGGTAGCGATACGGATTCGGGCCGCCATCGCTGATCAAGTAAAATCCGAGCTCGCCTTTGGGCGCTTCAATGCGGCCGTACGCTTCGCCTACAGGCGGGCGAAACGCGCGGATCTTCACTTTCGAATTAAGGATCGGACCGGGCTGAATCAGAGCGAGCGCCTGTTTCAAAATTTCGACGCTCTCACGCATTTCGAGCGCGCGCATCATCAAGCGATCGTAAGTGTCGCCATGTTCGCCTAGAGGAATGCGGAACTTGAAACGCGGATAAAATCCGTAGCCATCCACTTTGCGAACGTCATAGTTCACGCCGCAGGCGCGCAGCATTGGGCCGGTAATCCCGGCGCTAACAGCGAGATCGGCCGAAAGTCTGCCGACGTTCTGCGTGCGCGCGATCACGATTTCGTTTCCAAGGATCAGTTCACCAAACTCATCGAGAAATTTCGGAAAACGATCGACAATCTTCTTCGCGGCGGCAAGCCACTCATCGCTGGCATCAACGCGGCAACCCCCGAACCGCATGTAGTCGCACATCATCCGTGCGCCGGAGAGCGATTCGAATAGGTCGAGAATCTTCTCGCGTTCGCGGAACGCGTACATGAGCGGCGTGCCCCATGCGCCCATGTCGCTTAACAGGAAACCGAGGAGCGACGCGTGATTTTGGAGCCGCGTTAGTTCGGCGAGAATCACGCGCAAATACTGAGCGCGCTCGGGAACTTCGATGGCCGCGAGTTTTTCGACGCTGAGCGCGTAGGCCCAGTTATTGGTCATCGAACAAAAGTAATCGAGACGATCTGTGTACGGCATCGAGCCGAGATAAGTCGTGTGCTCACCGATCTGCTCGTGGTTGCGGTGCAAGTACCCGAAGACCGGTTTGAGCTTGCGTACGATCTCGCCTTCGAGCGCCACGTTCATGCGAAAAACCCCGTGCGTGGACGGATGCTGCGGCCCCATCGACACTTCTAGCAGCTCGCCTTCCAGTCGTGAAGTCATCGTTACCGGCGGGCGCTCCATTGCTTCTAATGTTTGAACCGTTGCGCTCATTTGTCTGGTGTAGCCACGTCGCTATGCGACGTAATTTTTTCCGCACCATCGAGTTCCGGCCGCGCCGTGTAATGTTGCTTTGCTCGTGCCAGCACTTCGTCATGCGGCGTCGGTTCCCATTCAAAATCGTCCGGCTGCACATAATCTTTGCGCATCGGATAATCTTCAAACTCATCCCACATCAAAATCCGCCGCAGATCGGGATGACCATCGAACCGAATTCCATAGAGGTCGAAAATCTCGCGCTCCTGAAATTCCGCGCTGCGCCAGACTGGCGTGAGCGAGGGCAATGGTGCGCATTTCGCGCGACCTTCAGTGCGCATGCGAATGATCACCGGGCCGTGTTTGTGCGCCATCGAGTAAAGGTGATAAACCGCTTCCAAGTAGCCGGGAATTTTCTCCTCGGTTGTCTGATCGACCTCTTTCTCGAAGCCGTCGACGACTGTCTTTATTTTTATCGTTTTCTTCACGACCCGATCGAGCCAATCGACGCCAGTAACGTTTGAGCAGAAGTCGAGGCGCAATGTCGGGTCATCGCGCAGGAAGTGCGCGACCGCGAGCGCGTGCGCGTTATCAATCAAAAGCGAATGCTGCTGCGATGGGGTGCCGTTCGGCACGATATCGGTCTTTGCGCCGGGAACGCTAGATTCGATACGCGCTTTGATTTGCTCCAGCAACTCCACAATCAGACCCGCTCAAGTTTCGGCGGTTGAAAAACGTCACGATTCGCCGGCGGTTCCAGATCGTGCTCCCCGAATTTCGGAACTGGAAATTCGCTTAGTTGCTCTGGCTTAAGAAATTCAGCTTTGTCCGTACCGGTAAGTTTCTGGCCATCGATCTTGCGTTGCAGTTCCATGAACGCATGCAGCAGCGCCTCCGGTCGCGGCGGACAGCCAGGAATGTAAACATCCACAGGGATGTAGCGGTCGATTCCTTTGAGGACATTGTATCCTTGCTTGAATGGCCCGCCCGAGATCGCGCAGGCACCCATCGCAATGACATATTTCGGGTCAGCCATCTGGTTGTAGAGTCGCACAATTTGTGGCGCCATTTTCTTGGTCACCGTCCCGGCAACGATCATCAGATCGGCCTGGCGCGGGGATGGCCGGAAAACCTCGCCGCCGAAGCGCGCGATGTCGTAGCGTGACGCTGCAGTTGCGATCATTTCAATGGCGCAACACGCCAGTCCGAATTGCAGCGGCCAGATCGAGTTCTTGCGCCCCCAGTTGTAAAGTTCTTGCATGGAAGTCACCCAGATTCCCTGGCGTTGCAGCTCGGTGCGAAGTTTTTCGTCGATCTCGCTCATGATTTCGGGTGAAAGGTTACAAAAGTTACGAGGATTACGTCGTTACAACAGCACGGCTGCCAATATCCTTTGTACAATGTAACTCTTTTAACTTTTTTAACCAGCGGCCTAGCGCGCCCATTGCAGGCAACCCTTGCCCCACGCCCAAGCGAGACCTTCAATTAAAAGAAGCAGAAAAATCAGAATGGCAACAAACGCACCGACCGGCAACCCGGTAAAAGCGACCGCAAACGGCACAAGAAAAACCGCCTCGACGTCGAAGATCAAAAAGATGATGGCGTAGAGATAATACTGCGACCGGAACTGAACGTGCGCTTCACCGATGGATTCGACCCCGCACTCGTAAGTCGCGTTCTTTTCCGCGCCGGGCTTCGGCGGCTGGAAAAATCGCCGCCACGCCCACGCCAGGGCCAGCGGCACCAGCGGAAACGCCAGCGCCACACCAATGAAGATGACGATGAATAGATACGGATGCGGATGCATTTCTGTCATGTTGAGCGGAGCGAAACATCCAGCTACTTCAGGCGAATGCGGTCACTGTTTCAATTGGGAACCCCAACTGAAGATAGATGATGCCACATAACCCTAGACTTGCTCGAAGTAGCTGGATTCTTCGCTTCGCTCAGAATGACAATGTTCAATTTGGTTAGGATATTCAAATTCGCTCGGAAAGCACACCTGCCGAGTTTCACATAGCGTTTAGGGTTCGAAGTGGTATCGGCCCCTGCCGATAAAGTCAGGATGGGCTGGGAAGCCCATGCGACTTACTCCTCAGTTGATTTTCGGCCGAACCAGCGACGCTTTTTCGGCTTCGGTTCCTCCGCTGGCACCGGCGCCTCAACCGGCTCTTGTTCTGTCGCCGCCGGCTCTTCTCCTTTTGGCTCTGCGCGCTCTGGTTCTGTTGGCTTTGGTTCGGCCTTTTTCCGTCTCGCCTTTTTTTCTTCTGCAGGCTTTGTCTCTACAACCTCCGCCATGTCGACCCATTCGATGAAAGCCAGCGGAGCGGAGTCGCTTTTGCGTTGGCCAAGTTTTACGATCCGTGTGTATCCACCATTGCGCTCCGCCGATCTTGGCGCGATGTCGTCAAACAATTTCTTGACCGCATTCTTTTGACGCAAAGTCGCCAGAGCGGTTCGCCGCGCGTGAATCGATCCGTTTTTCCCGAGAGTAACCATTCGCTCTGCGAGCGGTCGAACGGCCTTTGCCTTGGCCAACGTGGTCTTGATACGTTGATGTTCGATCAAAGAACAAACCTGATTCGCCAAGAGCGCCTTTCGGTGCTCAGCCGTGCGCCCAAGTTTGATCGTTTTCTTTTGATGTCTCATTGCTCCGCAGGGTTAAGTTGTTGATTCGCTGAACGGAAAAGCGGCGTCAAGCCGCCGCACTCCAAAGCGCGCTACGCGCGCAAAATGATTCGCCGTTTCACGTTGGTTCTTGTCCATTCGTGGTTTAACCGAAGCTTATCTGGCAGCGGGAGGAGCAGCTTCGCCCGCGCCATCGCCGCTTATCGGCACGTCGATCAAGCCCGGCTCGAATTTCATGCCCAGACTCAACCCAAGGTGTTGCAGTTTGTCCTTGATTTCGTTTAACGATTTTTTGCCGAAATTGCGATACTTCAGCATTTCGGCTTCGGTTTTTTGGGCGAGCTGACCAACAGTGGTGATATTCGCATTGTTCAAGCAATTGGCTGCGCGCACACTGAGCTCGATCTCGTTCACGCTCATGTTGAGCAGCTTCTTTAGCTTGATATTTTCTTCGCTCACCCCTGCCGGTGTCTGGTCGAACTCGATCACTTCTTCGTTGTAGTGCACAAAGACGTCGAGGTGATGCCGCAGAATTGCGGACGCCTGGAGTAGTGCGTCATCCGGCGTCAAACGCCCGTCGGTCCAGATTTCGAGAATGAGCTTGTCGTAATCGGTGCGCTGACCGACCCGGGTGTTTTCGACCGCATACTTGATGCGCGTCACCGGCGAAAAGATGGAATCGATCGGGATAATACCGATCGGCTGATCGGCACGCTTGTTTTCCTCGCCGGTGGCGAAGCCACGGCCGACGCGCACATCGAGCTCGGCGTCAAATTTATGTTTCTTGTCGAGAGTGCAGATCACCTGCTTGGGGTTCAGCACTTCAAAACCTTGAATGGCCTGGATGTCGCCGGCGGTCACTTCGCCTTCCTTGTTCACGGTAAGCGAAAGTTTCTTCGGCTCGTGGTCCTGGCCGTCCACTTTGAATTTCACTTTCTTGAGGTTGAGGACGATGTCGGTGACGTCCTCGACCACGCCCGGGAGCGTGGCGAACTCGTGCTGCGCGCCTGTGATTTTTGCCGCAGTGATGGCAGCACCTTCCAGCGACGAAAGCAGAACTCGCCGAAGGGAGTTCCCAACCGTATGACCGTAGCCGGCTTCAAACGGCTCAGCGGTGAATTTTGCGTAGGTATCGGTGGCCGTGCTCTCGTCCTTCGCGAGAGTTTTCGGCATTTCAAAACGACCGTAACGGATTGGCATATTTCTCAGTCAGCGATTTAACGAGTGGGTGATAACGAATGCAGAAAGCAAATCGTCAGATCGCTAAATCATTAAATCGCCAAATTCCTTCTTCGCCGGGTTCCCCCTGGCGAGTGCGGCCTCGCATCCAGCGACGGAGACCCAGGGACCAACGGCGTAATTTCAAAACTCGCTGCGGACTTGGAATAAACACTGAATCCGCGATTTTGCAAACGGCCATTCCTTTCATCAGTGCCCACACAGGCATTCTCATTTTTCGAGTACGTCGTCCGGCAATTCGTTGGCGTTCCCCGACGTCTTGGGAAAGTGCGCTGCTAGCAATTTGCCGATTTCCCTGATCGCCTCGACTAGAGCGTGGCTAAACTTCTCATTTTGAAAATGGGACCGCATTCCGTCCACAATGCGCTGCCAGAACTCGTTGCCGCATTTCTCGTGAATCGCTTTGTCGCCGACTACGGCGAACTTGTGCGCGCGTGGCGCTACAAAAATCAAAACTGCATTGCGCTCCCGCTTCGTATGCATACGCAGTTGATGAAATTTTTTCTGCGCGGCGACTAGCGGGTCGACGGTCATTTTCCCGCGCTGAATGAAAACGCGAATCTCGCCGGAAGTTTTTGATTCGGCTTCACGAATCGCTTGCACGATTCGGTCGTGCTCGACTCTGCTGAGAAAATCTCGCGTTCGCATTTCGGTTACCAGCTCGAGCCGGCGCCACCGCCTCCAAAACTACCGCCACCGCCGCTGAATCCGCCGAAACCGCCACCGCCTCCGGACGACCAGCCTCCGCCGCGACCCATCGGTAAAAAAACTGGACCACGGCCCGATGAGTAGCCGTAGCCGCCGAGTCGCCGCATCATTCGCGAAATAATGATCAGCACAATGACAAAGATGATGAAGGGCAACAGACCTAAACCGCCGCTGCCACGATGTTGTTCGGTGACCGTCTTTCCGGATCCTTTGTACTCGCCACGAATCGCTTTGCAGATCAGATCGATCCCGCTGGCCAGACCTGCCTCATAGTTGCCATTCCGGAAAAGCGGCTTGATGT
>Ga0209474_10000959_pt1 | contig 29275 bp, 29 predicted proteins | sample GraSoiAngelo_145_FD_185902 | JGI IMG/M metagenome (GOLD analysis project Ga0209474, IMG submission 185902) | Grasslands soil microbial communities from the Angelo Coastal Reserve, California, USA - 14_1009_05_20cm (SPAdes) (version 2) | ecosystem: Environmental > Terrestrial > Soil > Grasslands...
GAGAAGAAGTCGAAAAGTTTAAGGTTAAAAAGTTGAAGAGGGAAGGGAAAAGAGAAATTCCTCGACTGCGCAGGCCGACGCGTTCGCAGGAGCGAACGCGGAAGAAAAAGTCGGCCGCTCCGCTCGGAATGACATGTCGAGGGGGCTTTTGAAAGAGGCTATGAAAATCAAAGCTTCAAAAGGGTAGAAATGATTGGAGCGGTGGACATCGGAGGGACGAAGATTGCCGCGGGCATCGTGGACGATGGGGGCAGAGTCCTGGCGCGGCTCGAGACGCCGACCGAAGCGGCACGCGCGTATCCCGACGGGCTTCGCCATATGGTGCGCATGCTGCGCGAAGCGGCGAAGCAGGCCAACACGAAGCTTTCCGGCATTGGCATTGGCTCGACCGGCTGGGTTTATCCCTACACCGGTGAATTCGGCGACGTGGACTTTTTCCCCGGCTGGAAAGGCTGCAATCCGGTGAACGACTTGGCGCGAGAATTCAACGTGCGCGTGGCACTCGAAAACGATGGCGACGCCGCGGCGCTGGGAGAAGCCGCGTGGGGCGCGGGAAAAGGGAAGTCGCGGCTGATTTACGTCACCGTGGGCACGGGTATTGGCGGCGGAATCATTCTGGACGGCGAACTGTATCGCGGCGCGGATCGAGCGCATCCCGAAGTCGGCCATCACGTGATTGATGCTTTCGGCCCGGAATGCACCTGCGGTTTCCGCGGCTGCTGGGAAGCGTTGGCCACGGGGCCTGCGATGGCGGCGTGGTTCCATGCCAACTCGCAGGCAACTTCGCGGCACCCGGAAATTCTCACGGCGAAACAAATTTTTGAACTTGCAAAGCAAGGCCACCTGTTGGCGCAAGAGGCCGTGGCGCGCGAGGCGCACTATCTCGGGCTGGGCCTGGCCAACTTGATTAATTTATTTATGCCGGAGCAGATTGTGATGGGCGGCAGCATCATGAAAAGTGTGCGCCTCGAAGAGATTCGCAAAGTGATTGCGAAGGGCTGCCGCTTCGTTCCATTCGAGAAGACGGAATTGGCACTGGCGTCGTTGGGCGAAGATGCCAACCTGATTGGCGCGGCGCAAGTGTGGCACCACCGCTTCGCGAAAAGCGCTGCCGGAGCTTTTGATTGATTCGGGAGGAGTTGATGAAATATCGCATCGCCGCTCTCGGCCTTCTATTGGCGTTGCCTTTGCTTGTAGCGCAGCAAACAACTGCCCAAGCGACGTTCACGCTGAAGCCGACGCCGAAGACGGTGGCGTGGGGCTACTACGACGCGAAGGTAGCACCCGTATTGCGCGTCAAGTCGGGCGACACGGTGGAGATTCAAACGCTGATCACGAACAGCCCCGAGCGGCTGGAAAAAGCAGGCGTGCCGAAGGACCAAGTGGAGCAATCGCTGCGCGACATCACGGAGCAAGTGAAAGACAAAGGCCCCGGCGGGCACATTTTGACGGGGCCCATTTACATCGAGGATGCGCAGCCCGGAGACGTCCTGGAAGTAAAAATCCTCGGCATCAAACTGGCGATTCCTTACGCCTACAACGCGTTTGGGCCGGGCCGCGGCTTTTTGCCGGACGATTTTCCTTATTCGAAGATAAAGATCATTCCGCTGGATGAAAAACGCATGGTTGCGAAATTCGCGCCGGGAATCGAGATTCCGCTGCATCCGTTTTTTGGCAGCATGGGTGACGCGCCACCAGAAACTGTGGGCAAATGGAACAGCGCGCCGCCGTGGATTATGGCGGGCAACCTGGACAACAAAGACCTCGTCGCGGGAACGACGCTATACATTCCGGTGTTCGCGCCGGGGGCGCTTTTTGAAGTGGGCGACGGCCACGCGGGGCAAGGCGACGGGGAAGTGGACATCACGGCGCTAGAAACTTCGTTGATCGGCACATTTCAATTCATGGTGCGCAAAGACATGCACCTGAAATGGCCGCGCGCTGAAACGCCCACGCACTACATCACCATGGGCCTGAACGATGATTTGAATGCGTGCACGACACTTGCCGTCCGCGAGATGATTGATTTCCTCGTGACGGAAAAACATCTTTCGCGCGACGATGCGTACATGCTCTCCAGCGTCGCCGCTGATTTGCACATTACCGAACTGGTGGACGGCAACAAGGGCGTGCACATGATGATTCCCAAGGCGATTTTTGCCGCGTCGCCGAAAAACTGACAATACATTGGGCAAAAGTCCTACGTAGAAAAAAGAAACAACCGCGCAGGAAACTTTTGCCCGCATGCCCCGGACGCTATACCATAGTTGCACGCGCCCAGCACAATCCAACGAGTCACAACCCGGGGAGGAATTCGTGAGCTTTTGCACAAGACTCGCACGGCTGACGCTGTTTTGTGTGCTGCCGGCTTCGCTGGCGGCGCAGACCAAGGGCATTCCGGACTGGTGCAAGCCTCTGCCGCGGCCGGAATACGAGACGCTGTTGCGCATGCCGGTCAACGATCCATGGTTTGAAGTGTACCGCGTGGCGCCGGACGTCTACGCAATTTACGAGCCGCACCAGGCGGAAGAGACGATTTCCTATCTCATCGTTGGCAGCAAGCAAGCGTTGCTGTTCGACACTGGAATGGGCATCGGCAACATTCAAAAAGTCACGTCACAATTGACGAAGCGCTTCGTAGTGGTGCTGAACTCGCACACGCACAACGACCACGTCGGCGGCAACTGGCAGTTCAATTCAATTTTCGGGATGAACACGGCGTTCACTCGAGCCAACGCCAAAGGTTCGCGCACAGACGCTCAGGCGGAAATTGCGTCAGGCCAGATTTGCGGCGTTCTGCCGGCGGGGTTCAACCCGAAGACGTATGCCACCAAGCCGTGGCGCGTTTCGTTTCTCGTGCACGACGGGTTTGTTATCAACCTGGGCGGCGGGCGCAAATTGGAAGTTATTGCCACACCTGGGCACACGCCGGATGCGATTGCGCTGCTTGACCGCGCGAATGGCCTGCTTTTTACCGGCGACACGTATTATCCCGCGCCCATCTGGCTTTACCGTCCCGAGACGGACATGGACGCGTACGTTGCTTCGGCGAAAAAACTTGCAGCGCTTGCTCCAGAAATAAAGCTGGTGCTCGGTGCGCACAATATTCCGGTGGCGCAGGCGGACGTGCTGCCGAAGCTGGTTGATGCGATTCAGGCGGTACGATCCGGAAAAGGCGAAGTGAAAGCGGCTGGAGCGGGCAAGGCCATGCACACGTTTCAAGACTTCAAGTTTCTTCTCGCCGCACCTTCGAAAGGGCTAGATTAGTAGTGAGAAATATTTCAAATGCAGTGCGCCTGCTCCAAGCCGGTCCTGCTTGTGCCTTTGCTATTTCTTTTTCTGGTTCCCTGCGTTTTCGCGCAGGCGGCCAGACACGGAAGGCACGACGGGCGCGAAAGAACGGTTTGGAATTATGACGGCGGAGTTCTTTTCGAAACGGATGGCTCGCTTCCCAACGGAGTTTGCTTCCGCATCTACGGCATCATGAACGCCGACGGGTTTTTCGACGGCCTCAGGCGCATTGATACAGACAGCGGCACGCAATTCCGCCGCGGCACGGAAACGGTGACGAAGTTTCCCGACTCCGTCACGGTTGCTTTCTCCATTCGCGATCAGCTCTGCCCCCCAGGAATGCAACAGGTAGGAACGCGCAAGTACATGACGCAGAAAATGATCGACGATCTACGGCTTTCGCTGTATTGGAAGCACGGCGTGGAGTTGCGGCCGGTGAAAGGTGCGAAGGAAATTGCGTCGCACGTGGACCGCATTCAGCCGTATGCAGCATCGCTGACCGCGGAGCTGCCGGCGCGCTACGAATGGACGTTTGAATTCGTGGTTCCCAGCGCCGGCGTGCCATTAATGGACAGCCTGGCCTTTGTTTTCCGCACACCGGACGGAAAGATTGCGGCGCGCGTTGCGGCGCGGCTGTGAAGTTATGAGTCCCAAGTGTTAGGTTACAAGTGAAGCTGAAATTGGAAAATCGAAGCTCGAAAACCGAAAATCGAAGATAGAATCCAGCTTGGGCTGAGAGTTGTGCAGTTTCGAGTTTCGTTTTCCAGCCCGACCTGTCAGCCCATGGAGCTGACTTTTTGGGGCTCGATTTTGTAGATGACGCGGACTTCGCCGGGCTGACGGAAGGGATACACGGGATTGCCGAGATATTTTTGCGACAGTTTGTTGATGTGGTCGTCGGCGTCTTTTTCGGTGATTTCGACGACGCGCCCGCGCACTTCGAGGTAGCGGTAGGGGTTGGCGGGATCCTGCAGCGCGATAGCCACGCGGGGATCGCGGCGCATGTTCTTGTCCTTGACGCGGCCCTTGGCGGAATTGATTCGAATGTGCTTGCCGTCGAAATCCACCCAGACGGGCGTAACTTGCGGGCTGCCGTCTTTCATCAGTGTGGTGAGGTTGCCGAAGGCCTGCTTTTCAAACAGGTCGGCGTATTTTTCTGGAATGACTTCGCTCATCTTCTCCTCCTAAAAAGGGCCAGGTGAAAATTATCACAAACGGATTTCGGGAACTTGTCCTTGGGCGATCATCGGAGCCCCGGTCAGCTTCTGCACTTCGTCCGCGGCCCAGCCAGGTGCGACCTCGCGCAGCGAGAGCCCTTGAGGCATAACGTCAATCACCGCGAGATCGGTGACGATGGTGTCTACGCACTCGAGGCCGGTCAGCGGATAAGCGCACTTTCTGACGATTTTCGGCGCGCCATCCTTGGTGACATGCTCCATGCAGACGATTAATTTTTTTGCGCCGGCAGCGATGTCCATGGCGCCGCCGATGCCGCCGGAGCCTTTGGCGCCCGGAATTTTCCAGTTGGCGAGGTCACCCTTCTCAGAGACTTGAAAACCGCCTAACACCGCAACGTCGAGATGGCCGCCGCGGGTCATCAAGTGCGCATCGGCTTGATGAAAAAAGGATGCGCCGCGAATCAGAGTCACCGGGACTTTCATGGCGTCCACCAGGTCGTAATCTTCTTCGCCGGGCTTGGCGCGGCGTCCCATACCGAGGATTCCATTTTCGCTGTGGAAGTAGACGTTGATTTCTTTCGGGAGATAATCGGCGATGAGGTTGGGGATGCCCCAGCCGAGATTGACGTAAGCGCCGTCGGGCAATTCGAGCGCGGCGCGCTGGGCGATTTGCTCGCGGGTCAAGCGCGGCTTGTCTAAGAGAGCTTTTTCCTGAGTGGTCTCAGCCGGCATAGTGGAGCCCCTTTGCCTGCACGATGCGGTGCACAAAAATCGCGGGTGTCATCACGTGCTCCGGCTCAATGGAGCCCACGGACACGAGTTCTTCCACTTCGGCGATCGTCGTTTTCGCGGCCATGGCCATGATGGGATTGAAATTCCGCGCGGCAAGCCGGTAGGTCAAATTGCCGAGTTCGTCGGCGTTCTTCGCTTTTATGAAAGCATAGTCGGCGTGAATAGGCATTTCCAAAATGCAGCGTTTGCCTTCGAGCGTGCGTTCCTCTTTGCCTTCGGCGACTTCTGTCCCCACGCCGACCGTGGTGTAAAAACCTTGCAGGCCCGCGGCGGCGGCGCGCATGCGTTCGCAGAGGATTCCCTGCGGGACAAGTTCGAGCGTGACTTCCCTTGCGGCGAAACGCTCCTGAAAATGATTGGCGTGCGGGCCGGGGAAGGAAGCGATGACATGCTTGATTTGATTGTTCTTGAACATCAGGCCGAGCTCGCCGTCGCGCGTGCCGCAATTATTGCTGATGGCGGTAATGTTTTTAACGCCCTTGCGGACCAGGGCCTGGATCAAATTATTGGGAAAACCTGCGCCGCCGAATCCACCGAACATGATGCGCGCTCCGTCGGGGACGTCGGCCACAATGTCGTCAAGGCTGGGATAGACTTTCTTCTTCATTGCGCTCCTAGAGATGATTTCCGGCGGCAACACCGGTTTCCTTCTTTTTGTCGCTTTGAAACTTTACATCCAAACCGGTTTCGCGCAGCCAAAGGCCGGTCGCGGTTGCGCCGAGATCATGCTCCAAGAGAGCGCGCAAGTCGGATTCATCGTCAACATCCATTTCGAGGCGAGGATTGCGGCGAATGAGAACCTCCGCGCGGGCGTGCGCAGCTTCTGCAAGATGTTTCGCGAAACTTCCTTCTCCAAAGTGAGAAGGAAATAGAGTCGGCGGCGTGCGCAAGAGAGCGTTCGTGCCGGTGCCGTCGCGCGACGGAACGATGGTCATGGAACGCGACTTGCAATCGATGGCAAGCAGTTCATCGATATCGTCCGGCTGAATCAGAGGCAAGTCGAGGGGAAGCCGCAACAATGCTCGAACGCCTCTTTCTTCGCAAATTTTCGAACCCGCATCCACGGAATCGCTTTCGGAGATTTGGCGGCCCTCGCGCAGGATTTCCCAGCCATTTTCCTCGGCCACATCCAACACGGGCGCGTAATTGGTGATTACAAAAATCTTCTCTGCATTGCGAACACGCTGAATGGCTCGGATCGTGTCTGCGAGCATGGCCTGGGTCAGCCCATATCTTTCTTGGGGTGTGAGCACACCCGCGAGCCGCTTCTTCGCATTTCTCAGGTCTTTCACGGGCAGAAGGAGCGCGCGCATAATTTAGCCCTAGTAAGCGCCTTCCGTGTACGGAGCCTGGGCTTCAGTCCGAACGAGACGAAGCGGCGCGGCGATTGGAGGGGGATCGTCCTCGGGGCGTTCGAATATGCGGCGAATCTTATAAGTAGTGGAGCGTTCCGCGGGCACGCGGCCAATCTTTCGGATGTGACTGCGAAATTCCTCCGGAGCAACATACTCCCCAAATGCGGCTCCGGCCGCTTTGGAGATATTCTCCTCCATTAGCGTCCCTCCGAAATCGCTGGCGCCAGCTTGCAAACAGGCGAGGGAAGTGTCGAGACCTAGCTTCACCCAGGAGACCTGAACATTGCGAATGGCTCCGTGGAGCAGAACGCGGGAAAGCGCGTGAACGCGAAGATGCTCTTCGCGCAGGGCTCCGGGCCGGGCGCCGCCATGTTTGAAGAGGCGTGTATTCTGGTGAATGAATCCGAGCGGAACGAATTCCGTGAAACCGCCGGTGCGCTTTTGGATCGAACGAAGGAGGAAAAGATGGCGGACCCAATCGGCGGGTTCCTCGACGTGGCCGTACATTATGGTAGATGTCGTTGGAATGCCGAGTTCGTGTGCTGTGCTGATAATTTCGATCCAGCGCGCGACAGGCAATTTGTTGGGGCTGAGCTGCTGGCGAATGCGGTCGTCCAGAATTTCCGCCGCCGTGCCGGGGATGCTGCCGAGGCCCTCGTCTTTCATCATTTGTAGGTAATCGCGAAGCGGCATGCCGGTTTTCAGCACGCCATAGTCAATTTCCATCGGGGAAAAGGCGTGGACGTGCATGCTGGGAAGAGCGTGTTTGATGGCGCGCAAGAGGTCGCGGTAGAAGAAGCCGTCGAGGTCACGCGGCAGACCGCCCTGAATGCAGACTTCGGTGCCGCCGCAGTCCCAAGCTTCCTGAGCGCGGCGCACCACTTCCTCGAAGGAAAGCGAGTAGGCATCAGCAGCTTGCACGCCGCGGCCAAATCCACAAAAACTGCAACCGACAAAACAGACGTTGGTGAAATTGATGTTGCGGTTGACGACGTAAGTGATGGTCTCACCGACGGTTTCACGGCGCAGATGATCTGCGGCGGCGACCAAAGCTTGCAGATCAGGACCTTCCACGATCGCCAAGCGCAGGCCCTGCTCAAAGGAAAGCTCTTCGCCACGCAGAACAGCTTCCAGAGGTTCCCGCGCATCGGGTGCGCAGCGTGACAGCGTCTTCTCGAGTGTTTCCCGTGGCGCTGATTCGTAGTTCATAGGTGGGGTCGCGTGGTCATTCATTGCGGTTGGCCTGAGGCGCTGGCTTATTTCGCTCCGTTTCCTCTCCATGCTTATGGCCATCCTATCAGAAGCTGGGCCGACAATCGAAATGGCGGCGACCGCGTGCTTTGGGCGGGAAGCGCTGTTGTCCAGTTTCGTGAGGGACGTGCCGCAATATGCGCAGAGAAAATGTGGGAAGTCAGGCTATCATAACCGCCTGAACTAGGAGGCCGGTATGAACGGAAGGAAGAGGGCGCCGCGCTTCGCTGCATTAGCAGGGACGCTGGCGACGCTGTGCGCCACCAACGCCCTGGCCGACGATCGGGTAAAGACGGAGAGCGGGGTCGTTGAGTGCATGGCTGCGGCATCGCCGGGCGTTCGCATCTTCCGCGGGATTCCCTTCGCCGCGCCCCCGGTGAGAGCACTGCGATGGAGAGCGCCACAGCCGGTAAAGCCGTGGAAAGGCGTTCGCAAAGCCGCCGAGTTCGGACCACGCTGTATGCAAGCGACAATTTATCCCGACATGATTTTCCGCGACCGGGCCGACAGGCCGATGAGGGAGGATTGCTTGTACTTGAATGTCTGGACGCCGGCGAAGTCCGCGCGGGATGGCCTGGCGGTGATGGTGTGGTTCTACGGTGGTGGGTTTCAAGCGGGATCAAGTTCCGAGCCGCGTTACGACGGCGAGAACTTTGCGGCGAAAGGCATCATCGTGGTCAGCGTCAATTACCGCCTGGGCGTTTTCGGGTTTCTCTCTCATCCGGAGCTGACCAGGGAATCGCGCAAGCGAGCTTCAGGAAACTATGGATTGATGGACCAGATCGCGAGTTTGCGCTGGGTGAAGAAAAATATCGGGGCGTTTGGAGGTGATCCTGAGAAAGTCACTATCGCGGGCGAATCGGCGGGGTCGCTTTCGGTTAGCGCGCTCATGGCATCGCCGCTGGCAAGCGGATTTTTTCGCGGAGCGATCGGAGAGAGCGGCGCGTTCTTTGGACACCCGCCTGGTTCGGCGATGCAGGCGCTGAGCGAAACGGAAAAGACGGGAACAAAGTTTGTAGAATCCGTCGGAGCGAAAGACCTTGCAGTTTTGCGCGCGAAGACCGCGGAAGAGCTTTTGACCGCGGCGGAGAAAGATCCTTCCGTGCGGTTCTGGCCGAGCGTTGACGGCTATGTGCTGCCGAAAGATGTAGCCGCGACTTTTGCCGAAGGCAAGCAGCGCCACGTGCCGTTGCTTGCAGGCTGGAACGCAGAGGAGGCAAGCTGGGCGGTGGTCTACGCGAAAGAAAAGCCCACGGCGCAGACGTTTCCGGCACAACTGCGCTCGCGGTTCAACGATCGCGCGGCAGAGGTCCTAAGACTCTATCCTTCGAGCACCGATGAGGAAGCGCGCAAGTCCGCCATCGACCTGGCAAGCGATTTGTTTATCGTCTACATCACCTGGGAGTGGCTGGAGATGCAGAATAAAACCGGTAAGGCGGCGGTCTATGGGTATGTGCTTGACAGGACGCCGCCGGTTTCTCCGGATATGATGGTCAACGGAGTTTCTCCGGAGGAGCTTGGCTCGCGGCACGCTTGCGAGATTGAATATGTTTTCGGAGCGCTGAAATCGCAACCGAATCCCTGGGAGCCAGTGGATTTCAAGATTTCGGACGCCATGGCTTCGTATTGGGCAAACTTCACAAAGACGGGCGATCCTAACGGTCCGGGCCTGGCGAAGTGGCCTGCTTACGACGGAGGCCAGGATCCTTCGATGATGCGCTTTGGAGAGGAAATTCAGGCGGCGCCGCAGACGCATCGGGAAAGGTACGAGTACTGGAGCGGGTCCGCAGACACGCCCGGGCCGCACTGAATTTGCTGGCAGGTTGGTGAGGAAACGTTCCGGTTGCGCGGACAACGCTTCGGCTAACATTTTGTGGTTTCCATGAGACGCGGCACACTTCTGATTCTGCTCGGTATCGCGCTCGTCGTGATTGCAATCGCGATCGCCGCCTCCCTACTGCACGGCGGGTTAAGCGCAAAGGCTACGCCGACGAGGCTGGAGGCGTTTGTGGCGCGCAATGCGCGTCACCTGGCAATTCCCAGGAACGCGCGCCTGACGCAAAATCCCGTGCTGGACGCGCCCGAAGTTCAGCGCGAAGCGAGGCTGCATTTTGCGGATCACTGCGCGATTTGTCATGGGAACGACGGCAGCGGGGACACGCCGATTGGGAACGGCCTTTATCCGAAGCCTCCGGATCTGCATAAGCCCGCGACACAGGAATTGAGCGACGGTGAGTTGTTCTGGATCATCGAAAATGGCGTCCGATTCACCGGCATGCCGGCCTTTTCCAGTAATGGAGATCATGATCATGCGATGGGAAATCATGGCGGCGGGCAGGACAGCTGGAAGCTGGTCCATTTCATCAGGCATCTACCGCACTTGACGGTTACGGAACGCCTGGAGATGGAGCGCTACAATCCCAAGGGACCAGAAGATCGCACGGAAGAACAAGAAGAGGATCAGTTTCTAAATGAAGCAACGCCTAAGGCTCGGCCAGAATCACAGACTCATAAGAAGAAATAAGGCGGCACCAGCAACCGCCGGGAGACGATGGAGACGAATATGAAAGTGAAATGGATGACACTGGCGCTGGCCCTTGCGTTTGCGGCAGGGGCGACCTTGGCACACGGAAACAAAGTGCACATCAGGGGGAAGGTTGAAAGGATCGGCGCCGATTCTTTGCAAGTAAAAACGCCCGACGGCAAGTCCGTGGAAGTGAAGCTGGTGGCTTCCACTGTATACATTCAGCATATGCCTGTAAAACCTGGCGAGCCTCCTGATACCAACGACAATAAGCCCGCCAAGCTGGCCGACCTTGCAATTGGTGACGCGGTGGTGATCCATGCCACGCCGAAAGGTGTAAGTCTCGAAGCTGACGAAGTCAAATTCTCATCGCCGGAATCGAACAAGGTAGCGGCGGCGGGGAAGGCGAAGTCCTGAGCAAGTTGCGCGAAACAGGTACTGGTTGGCAGTTTCAGAATTCAGGATCCGGAGTGTTGCAAAAACCCGCTTGCTCTGATTCGAGCCTGATTTAGCCGAACGATCCCCTAGTCCACGAGATGGCAGGAGTGGGTTTTCAATACCAGCCAGACTTGCTTATCACTCGCCAGTTCGAGTGCACGCACCGCGCTGGGCGTGACGTGCGCGACGAATGTCACACCGCAATCCACGCGCGCAATGCACATCGTGCCGCGTTGTTCCAGTGAGAGGATTTTTCCTTCCAGGACGTTCCGCGCGCTCAATCCGCGGGGACGCTGCGACGCCAGCAATATGTCACCAGCGCGGATGGCGATTTGAACGAGGTCACCGGCGGAGGCGTGAGCGAGCGGCGCTTCGATTTCGCATGCGCTCTCGCCGAGCCGGATGCGCATCACGCCATCCGGCTCGCGAAGGTCCAGAACCGTGGCGCTCAGCAGGTTTTCAAATCCCGCAGCTTGCGCCAGCCGTTTTCGCCGCGGCGCGTCGAGAACGTCCATCGGCGCGCCATGGCTCACGACGCGGCCGTTATCGATGGCAATGACGCGCTCGCCGAGAGCGTCTACTTCCTCACGGCTGTGGGTGACATAGAGAATCGGAATGCGTTTTGCGGCGTTCCAGGCGCGCAGGTCTTCGACGATGGAGGCTTTCAGTTCGGCGTCCAAGCCTGTTAGCGGCTCGTCGAGCAGCAAGAGCTGAGGCCTGGTGACCAGCGATCGGGCGAGAGCGGTCCGCTGCTTTTCTCCTCCTGAGATTTGGGAAGGTTTTTGATTTCGCAGTCTTGCGATGCGAAAAGCCTCGAGAATTTCTTCGACGCGCGCGCGGCGATCCTGCTGCCCGATGTCTCTCAGTCCATACGCGACATTTTGCTCGATGGTCAGATGCGGAAACAGCGCCAGGGACTGAAATACATAAGCCATGCGGCGTATTTGTGGCGGGACGTCGATGTGTATCATTGAGTTGAACAAGACATTCTCGCCGATTACAATTTTGCCGGTAGTCGGACGCACCAGTCCCGCAAGGCAATCCAGCAGCGTGGACTTTCCTGCGCCGGAGGGGCCGAACAATATCGTGAAACCCGGGGGCGCTTCGAAAGAAACATTAAGAACAAAGGCGCCGGCGTCGCGACGTTCTTTCCGGATGCTCGCAACGAGCGTCCCGGAACTCACTTTGCTGACCATCGCGTCCACGCCGGCGCCCACACGCGGCGATTGACCGCGTACACGAGGCAAAGCACGGCGAACGCGATTGCCAGGAGAAGCAGTGCAAGGTGGTTCGCTTCGCCGTATTCGAGCGACTGCACGTGGTCATAAATGTCGATGGAAACCGTGCGCGTCACGCCGGCAAGATTTCCGCCGACCATCAGCACGACGCCAAATTCTCCCAGCGTATGTGCGAAGCTCAACACGAGAGCCGTGACCACGCCGGGTAAGGACAACGGCAGAATAATGCGCTGAAACGTCCTCCATTTCCCCGCGCCTAGAAGGGCAGAGGCGTCCAGGAGCTTGCGGTCAACCGCTTCGAACGAAACCATCAGCGGCTGTACGGCAAAAGGGAAGCTGTAGACCGTGGAAGCAAGAACGAGTCCTGTAAAGGTGAAAGCGAGGCCGTGGCCGAAGAGCACAATCCATAGTTTGCCCAGCGGGCCGCGCGGTCCCATGGCAAGCAAAGCGTAAAAGCCAAGAACCGTGGGGGGTAGAACCAGCGGCAGCGCAACGAGGGATTCGAGCAAGAATTTTCCGCGCCAGTTCGAAAAGGCCAGCCAGTAAGCGACCGGCATTCCGATGATCAGCAAGATTGCCGCGACACATCCGGCTAGTTCAAACGACAAGCTCAGCGAATTCATTCCTGCTCCGTAGTACCTCGCACAGATTTGTCGTATGGTGTTTTCAGACTGCTCGTTTCTACTTGCTTGCCGGAATAGCAAATCCGTACTTTTCCAGGATCGCTCTGACCGCTGCGCTCTTTACAAAATTCAAAAACTCGAGCGCCGCAGCTTTATTCTTGCCGCTTTTTAGCACAACAGCGCCCTGTTCGATGGGCGGATGCATGTCCGCCGGAATCTCCCAGATCTCTCCGTCTTTCATTCCGGGAGACACAGCTAAAGAGTGGGCGATAATCCCCGCCTGCGCGTTGCCGGACTGCACGAACTGCACTGCTTGCGAAATATTGTCGCCGTAGACCAGCTTTGCTTTTACCTGCTCGTAAATTCCGGCCTTTTGCAGAGCGGAAACCGCCGCTCGTCCGTAAGGTGCGAGCGATGGATTTGCTATCGCGATTTTCTGGATGCGCTCGTCCAACAATGCATTCCACTTTTCTCGTGCGACGCTTACTTGTGAATTGGCTGGCGTCCAAATGACGATCTGGCCCAACGCGTATTCAAACAGCGTTCCGGGCTCGGCGGAGCCCGAGGCTTCCAATTTCTTTGGGTAATCCATGTCCGCCGAAAAGAACAAGTCGAAAGGCGCGCCGCCCTGAATCTGCGCAAAGAAATTTCCACTCGAGCCAGTAGTGACATCTACCTTTGTTGCCGTTTTGTTTCCAAACTCCTTGGACAATTCCTCCATCGCGAATTTCACATCCGCCGCAGCTGCGACGCGCACGACTTTCTCTTCTTCCGCACGCAAATTCATCGAAACGGCAAGCAGCAGCATAAGAATCGAGCAACAGGCAAGGTATGCAGCAAGGTCTGTTCTTTGACGAGTCATGAGTCACGAACACGAGTCAGGTCGGCGTCACACACGCAAGATCATCACCTCGGTGGATTTAATGAGTGCCGCCGCGCGGTCGCCCGGTTTTAGACGCAGCTCTTTCGCGGCGTCCGCGGTAATAATCGAGGTGATGTGCTGTTCGCCGATGGCCAGGGTCACCTGAGCCAGCAGCCCGCTGAATTTGAGCGCTACCACGCGTCCAATCAACTGATTGCGTCCGCTGATCTTGCGAAAATGCAAACGCCGCGTGGCAAGATCGCCGCGCTCGAACTTTTTGGGAATCAGCCGGTCGATTTCACTCTCGGGCACGCGATGATGGCCCCCGGGCGTCTTCACGGACTTGATTTTTCCGTGGTAGATCCACTGCTTTAGCGTGGGATAGCTGATTCCAAGAATGTTTGCCGCTTCGCGCGGCGGCAGCAGGTTCTGCACGCTATTCTCCGCTTTTCACATAATAGTATGGATAGAATCGTATAAGCAACACGCTTTTATGTAAATATATGCCGCGCGTCTCGATAACTCGCTGACAACGACTGGCGCGGTAACGTTCTCATCACATCAAATTCAGGATTGTCCCTTCACCGCTTACAATACGTTCGAGCATGCCGAATAACGGTGCGGCGCACTGCACGCGAGGGTACCTTGGAAAGGGTCTCGAACGAAGAGATACGCAAAGCGGTCGAGTTTTTCTGGTCCACATTTCTGGCGAAATCGGAAGAGCTTCTGAACTCTTATTACGCCCCGGGAAGTACGGTCTTCCAGATTGCAATGGGGCGGGCCGAACCCGGACGGCTCGGCGCGATGCGGCGCTCCCGCGAGTATTTCGGTCCGGAAACGCGGATGGAGATGAAACTTGGCCCCATCGACGTAGTGCTGATCGGCAGCGACGCGGGCGTGGCGAGTTACACCTTCTCCTTTCAAGCCTCGGGCCGCGATGTCGGAGGCGGCAAGCGGGCGGAAGAGAAACTCGACTTAATCCGTGCGACGCACGTCTTTCAGAGAGACGTTCACGGAAAGATGCATATCCTTCATGAACACTTTTCGGTTCCCGTTGCGGGTTAGGTCTTTTGTATTTGCACGTGGTGACGTTTTTCCTGCAACCGAACGGCCTGGCTCCAACTCCACCTATCTAATTTCGCAGCGGCTTGCCGGTTTTCAGCGTGTGGGCGATGCGTTCCTGGGTTTTCTTTTCACCGCACAGGGAAACGAAAGCTTCGCGTTCGAGATCAAGGACGTATTGTTCGCTCACCGTTTGCGAAGCGGTTAGTGGTCCGCCTGCAAGAATGTTCGCGAGCTTACGGCCAACGTGCGCATCGTATTCCGAAGCGTAGCCGCCTCGCACCATCATGTGTATGACGAGCTTCGCTCCGGCCAGGAATTCTTCGCCCAGCACTTTGATCTGCGTAGCCTGCGCCCCCTCCTGCCAATTCGCTGCGGGCCGTTTGTAGCCGCCGCGCGCCAGCGCGAGCGCAGCCTCCTTTGCGTCAGCAACCAGCCGGTCCCGGTTTATCGAAACACCGTCTTCGCGCCGCAAGTAACCGAACTCGCGGCACTCTTCCGCGCTGGTGCCGACTTTCGCCATGGCGATCCCTTCAAACACCGGTTTCAGCGCATGGAATAAATCCAAGTCTTCTCCGCCCGCCGCGTGTTCGTTCGCGCGAATCAGCATCTCCTTGGTCCCACCGCCTCCGGGAATCAAGCCCACTCCGGTTTCCACCAATCCGATGTACGCTTCCGCAGCGGCTTGAATCTTCGCCGTGTGCAGGCTCACTTCGCAGCCGCCCCCAAGCGCCATCCCTTGCGGCGCCGCAACCACCGGTTTTGGAGCATATTTGATCGCCAGATTGACGTTTTGAAATTGCTTCACCGCCATGTGCAGCTCGTCCCATTCCTGTTCTTGTGCTGCGACGAGTACAAGCATCAGATTCGCGCCAACCGAAAAATTCACCGCCTGGTTCGCAATCACCATGGCATCGAAATCCGTTTCCAGCCGCTTCAACCCTTTGTGCATCATGGCGATCAAATCCGCTCCAATGGCATTCATCTTGGCGTGAAATTCGCAGCAAACCACGCCGTCCCCAAGGTCAATAAGGCTTGCCCCGGAATTCTTCTCGATTTCGCGTCCTGCTTCTTTCAACGATTTCAGGATAATGACGCCTCTAGGCTCTTCGACTTTCTTCGTCCCTCCGGTGCAAATATCAAAAACCGTTGCCGCTCCCTTTTCGGACTCGTAGAAACCTTTACGTCCGCTCGCAAGCACCTTTTCGATAACCGGCGCAATCGCTCGCCCTTCTTTCTGCACTTGCGTTGCGAACGCCTTCACGCCAATCGCGTCCATCATTTCGAACGGCCCAAGTTCCCAGCCAAAGCCCCAGCGCATCGCACGGTCCACATCTACGACGCTATCGGAAATTTCAGGCACGCGCCGCGCCGCATACAAGCACATCTCCGAAAGCCCGCCCCAAATGAACTGCTGCGCCTTGTCGCCTTTTTGCCCTTCGAGCAGCGGCCCAACCAGTGCCCGCAGCCGTTCGTGCGTATCTTCGATGGCTTTGCCCATTTCCAGCGAAGCGAATTTCGCCTTCTGCCGCGGCCGGTATTCCATCGTCTTGACGTCTAGTGCAAGAATTTCCTTTTCGCCTTCGCCGCGGACTTTTTTGTAAAAGCCCTGCCCCGTCTTATCGCCCAGCCAGCCGCGCTTGACCATTTCTTCGACCATCGCCGGCACTTTGTACCGCTCGCGCGATTCGTCCTTGGGAGCGGTTTCGTAAATGTTTTTCACCACGTGAACGAGCACGTCGAGCCCGACGATGTCGGCAGTTCGAAAAGTCGCGGATTTCGGCCAACCCACCGCAGGCCCGGTGCACGCATCCACTTCTTCGACGGTCATGCCGAGCGTGTCCATCAGCCGCAACGCATTCAGCATGGAATAAGTTCCGATGCGGTTGGCGATGAAATTCGGCGTGTCTTTCGCGATGACTACGCCTTTGCCGAGCCGGCGGTCGCAGAACTCGCCCAGCGCCGACACTACTTCGCTCGAAGTCCTCGGCCCGGGAATCACTTCCACTAATTTCAAGTAGCGCGGAGGGTTGAAAAAGTGTGTGCCCGCCCAATGCTGCTGGAACTCCTCGCTCATGCTCTCGGCGATCAGTTGAACAGGCAATCCTGAAGTGTTGGTCGTTACGATCGCGCCGGGCTTCCGGAATTGCGCGACACGTGCCAGCAGTCTCCGTTTGATTTCCAGGTTTTCTGCGACCACCTCAATAATCCAGTCCGCCTCCGCGCAGCGCCCCAGATCATCCTCAAAGTTTCCAATCGCAATCTTGTCCGCCAGCGAAGCGGTAAAAAATGCCGCCGGCCTCGACTTCTTTGCGGCTTCCAACCCGGCGCGCACAATCTTGGTGCGTTCCGCAGGTGGTGCGTCCGAGGGCAAATTCGGCGGCAAAATATCGAGCAAAACGCACGGCAAGCCCGCGTTCGCGAAGTGCGCCGCTATCCGCGAACCCATCGTTCCCGCGCCCAGCACGACTGCTTTTTCAATACGACGTCCCATAACCCGCCTTTTCCCGCGAAGGATTCTCGGAACGACAGGTTACAAAACCGGCAAGCGGCGGTCAAACGCGCGCACGCCGTAAGCCAATGGCGCTAAAATGAGCAGATGGCCGACGAAGAAAAATCCTCGGGACCGCTCGCCTGGTTCAAAACCGCGAAAGATAAGATTCGCGCCTTTGCCTACGGCACTGAATCGCAACGCGCGGAGCGCCCGCGTGTCGGCTTGGCCTTGGCGGGCGGCTTTGCTCGAGGCATCGCGCATATTGGTGTGATTCGTGTGCTTCGCGAGGCAGGGATTCCGATCGACTGCGTGGCCGGGACGAGCGTTGGCTCCCTGATTGGCGCTGGTTATTGTGGCGGCGCATCGCTCGAGGAGATGGAGAGAATTGGCTCGATTACGACTTTCGCGGATTTCGGCCGCTGGACTCCTTCCTGGCTGGGGCTTGCCACAAACCAACGCATGGAGAAATTCCTAGCGCGTCTTACCCACGCCAAGACCTTCGAGGAATTGCAGACCCCGCTGGCCATCGCCACCACGGACATCATTGACGGCGTGAGCGTCTACTATTCGACGGGACCCATTGCCCCGGCGCTTCGCGCCTCCTGCGCCTACCCGGGATTATTTGTGCCGATCCAATATGAAGGCCGTACGTTGGTGGACGGTTTTCTAACCGCGCCCGTGCCCATCGAGGGCGTACTTTTGCATGGCGCGGATCTCGTCATTGCCGTTTATTTGGAATCTGGAAATCTCGGCGAGCCACGCACGCTTACTGATATTCTAAGCCGTTCGTTCAACATCATGCAGCGCCATGCCGACCTGGCCTGGCGCACCCAGGCGGACATCATCATCGAGCCAGACGTGAAACAGTTTGTGTGGGACGACTTCACCAAGACGCCCGACATGGTTGCTGCTGGCGAAATTGCCGCGCTCCACGCCTTGCCCCAGATTCGCGCTGCGTTGCGCGGGGAAAAGCACGACGCGGCCCCTGGCGGCAACCTTTCTCCCGCAGCCTTGAAGTGACCCGCGCTACCCCAGCGTAACCTTTACCACTACCGGCTGCCCGTTGCCTTTGCCGCGCTGCGTCAGCCAGGCGGCCAGACCTTCCGCGAAGCGCTCCGGCGCGAGACGAAAGCTTGCCTCGATCTTTCCATCAGCAACCGGCAAGGTGTCGTCGAAATCCGCAGAATTCGTGAAATTCCGCATACAGAATTGGTCCAGCCATTCGAGCGGGCAGGGCCTCGTTTCGCCCTGAGTGATTACATTCACAGTGAATTTTTGTGCGTACATCGGTCACTCAGAACACGTGGTTATGGCAGAGGGACCTTGAGAAACTTGATTCTTTCGCGCTCCGCCGGGTTCAGGATCAGTCTCTGTGTTTGCCGTTCGTACTCGCCCAGATAGGCCTTGGCCCAGCTCCCATTAGCAACGAGCGACGCCAGGTTGTCATCGGACTTGTATCCCGCATACTTCGCATCGGAGAAGAAGCTCACCGCCCACGTTCTTCCCCAATTTGACCGGCATTGTTTCAGAGATGCCTGAAGAGGGAACAACAACTTACGCGCCTTGGCGGTTGTGTTGATCTGGTCAATTTTGACGACGACAAAGACTCTCTCGTTTCGGTCATCAATCCGGACAATTTTGGCTGAATCGTCGCTCTTGCAACTCTGTTCGGGGGCGGTCTGCGCAGCAACCGTGCCTGCGGACAACAAAGCCGAAGCAAAGGCAGCCCAATATGGCCTACGAGGTCCCAAGATTTTCACCCGGATGGTTTAGGAAACGCGAGGCCGCTTGACCGAATGCGCCAGGCCCACGGCTTCCAGCAAGCAGATGAAATACCAGCCAATGTCCGTCTGATACCAGCGCAGCCCCAGGCGCGCCGAGCCGGCGTGCGTGTGATGATTCTTGTGCCAGTTTTCGCCCCACGCGGTCAGTTGAAAGGGGCCAAGCCACCAAACGTTGACGCTCGAATCTCCTCCTTCTTTCTGCTCGCCCAGATGCGTCAGGCTGTTCACCAGGCATTGCATGTGCAGCGAGTAGACAAGCCGCATCGCGCCCAGCCAGAAAAAGCTCATCCAGCCAAGTCCGAGAAGCGGGCCGATGAAAAGAGAAAGCAGAATGACCGGTGTTTCCGCCCAGCCCCAGATTTTGTAAATGCCGCCCGCCACCTCCGGCGCCCACCGCTTCTTGTCCGCCGGCTCCGTCTGATACAGCCAGCGCAGATGCGCCCACCAGAAGCCGCCCTGTTTCGGGCTCGAAATGTCTTCCGGCAAATCGGTGACCGCGTGATGCAACCGATGATAAGCGACCCAGCTCGCGGGGTGTCCCGAACCGTTGAAGACGGCCCAGAAGATCAAGAATTGCTCGACAATCGGGTGGGTCTTGAGCGTCTTATGCGCCAGCATGCGGTGATAACAAACCGTCGTGCCGAGCCCGCCAAATGCGGTGAAGAGCACCGCCAAACCAAGAACCTTGAGGCTCGGCATGGGAAAAAGGATCAAGCCGATGACGGAAAGAACGTGAATGAGGACCAGGTAAGTGAAAACGCCTTCCTTGCCGTGAACCGGTTTCCAAAATGGCCGTTCCCACGGGTGTACTTGTGGCGCTTGCTGCGTCAAGCTAATTTCCATGTATTCTCCGATGATCTACAAAGATCCGCAAAAATTGAAGGCGCTGGTAACCCCGGGCCGTTCAGCGAGAAGACAACAACCAGAATAACATTGTCCGCGTTGCAATGCTTGGAAACTGTGAAAAAGGTTGTGGAAATGGTGAATGGAAGGCTGACGGCCAACGTCTGACAACCAAATTCCTACAACTTGTGTTCGAAAAAAGCCGTCGGTAAGTGGCTCATGCTCTAGGAACGAAGCTTCCAAAGAACCTGTCGAAGCATGCCGAGGAGGAGTTCCGCATCTGCGGCGGATATGTTCATTCGCCGAATAAAGCGGCGAACTTTTTCCTCGGGGGCCGCGGCCGAACGCGATTTCGCCTTGCCCTGAGAGTTTTTAATGTAACCGCTGGTCTGCAACGCATCCAGCAAGAGGGAAGTGAGGCGTTCGAGATCACCGGCCGCGGCAAGCGCCTGCTTCTCCGGTGCGAACGTAGACTTCTGATCGCGGGCAAGCTCATACAGGCAGACCGCGACGGCCTGCCCGAGATTCATCGAGCGATGCTCTTCGCGTGTAGGGATGCGCAGCAGCCAATGGCAGTGACTGAGGTCCTCGTTGGAAAGGCCGCGCTTCTCCGAGCCAAAGAGCAGGGCCACGCAACCCATACTGAGGCGTTTTCGAATCAACCACGCTCCTTGCCGCAGGTCGCGCACAGTGTGTTGAGGGTCGCGTCGGCTCAGCGCCGTCGTACCAACTACCAGCGAACAGTCCGCGACGGCCTCCTCCAGCGATTTGAACTCTTCAGCTTGCTCCAGCAAAGCTGCGGCTCCCACGGCAGAACGCGCTTCACGAAACGCCAACTCATAGGGACTCACCACGCGCAAATGCCGAAACCCAAAGTTGCTCATCGCGCGCGCCACCGCGCCGATGTTCAGCGGGTTGCGCGGGTTCATCAGCCCCACGCGCAGCCGTTCAAATTCGCTTTCTCGAAACAAGCTTTCTTTGGTCAAGGGGTCTCTAATCTATCAAAATCTATGCCAACCCTCTCGGCGAAGGGCGCGCTCAGCCGCCGCGCGGCAACCATCTGAAGCTATTCAACGATACGCTGAGTTGCAACAAAACCGACCCTTAACTTAGACTGTCCTCGGGTAGAATCATCGCGCCTTGCCAACCCGGGCCGAGAGTTCCCTCCTTAAAGAGGCCTGTTGACATGGCCGAATCCATTTCGCTTTAAGACCTCGCTTTGCGAGGGGCTTCACTGTGAGCGCTATTGGTGTCGCAAAGACTCCGAGCGCCACGCGCTAAGACTATGCAGCAAAAGCTCCGTTGATAGGAGAGCAAGTGGCAACTCCACTGGAAAACTGGGTTGAGGAAGCAGCGCGGCTTACCAAGCCGGATCGCGTCGTGTATTGCGATGGCTCGGAGTCAGAATACCGTCGGATGATCGACCTGCTGCTGCGTGCCGGAGACACTTTCCAGCTCAATGAAAGAACGTATCCCAATTGCCATTTGCATCGAAGCTCGGTAAACGACGTCGCGCGCACGGAGCACCTGACCTTTATCTGCTCGCCGGACAAAGACGACGCCGGACCCACTAACAATTGGATGGACCCGGAGGCCGCGAAGCACAAAGTCGGAGCGCTCTTCGATGGCGCCATGCGCGGCCGTACCATGTACGTCGTGCCCTACATCATGGGCCCGCCCGGTTCGCCCATCAGCAAAGTCGGCGTGGAAGTGACCGACAGCCCTTACGTCGTTGCGAGCATGCGTATCATGTCCCGCATGGGCCAGGTTGCCTTGGATCGTCTTGGGCCATCCAATGAATTTGTTCCGGGACTGCATTCGCTGGGTGACCTCGACCCCTTGCGGCGCTACATTGTGCATTTTACGCAAGAAAGACTGATTTGGAGCATCGGCTCGGGCTACGGTGGGAATGCGCTGCTCGGCAAAAAATGTTTTGCGTTGCGCATCGCCAGCGTGATGGCGCGCCAACAGGGCTGGATGGCGGAGCACATGCTCATCCTCGGTCTCGAATCGCCCGGCGGAAAAGTCACCTACATGGGAGCGGCGTTCCCCAGCGCCTGTGGCAAAACCAACCTGGCCATGATGGTGTCAGCACTGGGAGGCCAGGGGTACCGCGTCTGGACGGTGGGCGACGACATCGCGTGGATGCGAATCGCGGATGACGGCTACTTGCACGCCATTAATCCCGAAGCAGGATTCTTCGGTGTCGCGCCCGGAACCGGCATGTTGACCAATCCCAACGTCATGGGCGCTCTGCGCAAAAACACTTTATTTACCAACGTCGCCATGACCGGGAACCGCGAGCCTTGGTGGGAAGGAATCGGCAGCGATCCCCCTTCCGGACTTACCAACTGGAAGGGCGAAACCTGGGATTCCTCCAAAGGCCCCGCCGCGCATCCGAATGCCCGCTACACCGTGCCCGCCAAACAATCGCCGAGCATCTCGCCCCAATGGGAAGCGCCCGAAGGCGTGCCCATTTCCGCGTTCATCTTTGGCGGAAGGCGCGCGCGCGTCGCGCCGCTCGTCTACGAATCGTTTGATTGGCAGCACGGCGTGTTTGTCGGCGCAACGATGGCCTCGGAGACCACCGCTGCGGCAACCGGCGACGTGGGTGTCACGCGCCGCGATCCCATGGCCATGCTGCCTTTCTGCGGCTACAACATGGCGGATTATTTCGGCCACTGGGTGCAAATGGGGAAGAAAATCCCGAAACCACCGAGGATTTTCCATGTGAACTGGTTCCGCAAAGGCGCGGACGGAAAATTCCTGTGGCCCGGCTACGGCGAGAACGTCCGCGTACTGAAATGGATTCTGGAGCGCGTGGAAGGCCGCGGCGCCGCTCAGGAAACGCCGATTGGCTATGTGCCCGCAAAGAATGGATTGACGCTCGATGGGCTGAAAGTTTCTGGCGAAGCCCTGAACGAATTGCTCCGCGTGAATCCGGCCGATTGGGAAAATGAGCTGGAAGATTCAAAGCAGTTCCTGGTGAAATTCGGCGCGCGCCTGCCGCGCGAAATCCGCGAGGAGCACGGCAAACTCGCGAAACGCTTTGAACCCCTCGTCACCGCATAGGAAAGCGGTTCACGCAAATCGGCCTGTGTTTCCTGCGCGCGGGGAATGTGAAGCCGTTCAACTTCCCGGATGATATTCCCTCTCCGTGTGCCCCTTCAGTTGCTCGCGATAAAAATAAACCTCGCGCAAATCTCCTGTGCTGTACCGCGCCGCTTCGTCGTTGAAGTGCGGAGATGCGGGATGGCCGCTCTCGCCACCGGCCGTTATGGCACGCGCATGAATTTTTGGGCCAAACTCGACCACCGCCACGAAGCTGTTCCCCAGCGTGCCATACCACTTCTTCGTCCCCGGATACGCTCGCGCTCCAAACGCAGCCAGCGAGCCCCACTTCGATGAAGTGAAACCGACAGGAATGCTCGGCCCCGCATCGCTGAAGGGCTGCACGATGTCCCCGGTCAGCCGCTGAAATCGATTGATCTCGCCCCAGGGAGTCTTCCAGCCTCCAAAATCCCCAACAAGCTTGCCGTTTGCGGCGGAGAGCGACTCGAGCAGCAGCTTTGCCGGCGCCTTGGTGCAAATGTAGTCGCTCAGGTACAAGCCGCCGCTTCTTGCATCGCCGCCCACGCGTTGTTGGATGTCTTCGCCCCAGAACACCGCGAGCGAAGTGGGCACGGAGTTCACTCCCCACCGCAAATCCCATTTGCGCAAGGCTTCCATCGGCTCAGCCAATTTTGTCTTCAACGGATCTTCAGCAGGCGCATCGTCCCAGGCTTTGACCAGGCACGGAATCGGTTTCTCAAACCACATCAGGTAGCTGTCGTACGCAGCCGCAATCAGAGAGTCCACTGTGAAGTCTTTCGTGTCCTGCAGGACTCGGATCGCGTGCAATCCTCGCGCGGTCTCCCCGCCCGTTTCGACATACGGAGGAAAATCTTCCCTTTTCGGGCTGTCCGGCCCCGCCGCCGACCATGGCCAGTTGTTCGAGTTGTACAGCCAGCCGACTTTGGGATTCAACAGGTGCGGTGTCTCATCGACCGAAAGCAGCCCGTGCCACTCCGTCGCCGGACTGCTACCGTCCACAGGTTTCGTCCAATCAAAACTTGTATCGCGCCGTGGAATGAAGTTGCCGTGGAAATAAGCAATGTCCCCGTCGGCATCCGCAAAGATCGTGTTGTTCGACGAGTTCGTATGCAATTCCATGGTTTCTCGAAACGACTTGTAATCCTTCGCTTTCGTGCGCGCGTACGACTGCGTCAGTGCCTTCACCGGCTCCTGCATCAAACGGATGCTCACCCATTTTCCCTCCGCTTCACGAATGATCGGCCCATGCTGCGTGCGGTACGCAGTGAATTTTTTCTCCGCCATTCCATGGTCGGTCTTATACGGCACCGTGATCTCCGTCGCGATGACGGGCCGTTCCTCCTTGCCATACTTGTAATAGAAGCGGTCGCCTTTCTTCACCACTGTCTCCAGGTATTCGCTGATCGCATTCACTCCACTCGACGTGTGCATCCATCCGGCCCGCTCGTTGAACCCCTGATAAACGAAAAACTGGCCCCACGTCACCGCGCCGTAAGCATACAAGCCTTCCTCGCTTACCATCTGCAATTCCGAGCGAAAGAAGAAAGATGTGTGCGGATTAATCAGCAGCAGGGCGTGGTGCGCGCTGGTGTTAGAAGGAGCGATGGCGATTCCGTTAGAACCGCTGGGCTCTTCCGTGTCGTCCTCCTCAGAAGGCTCATGCGTCTGGCTCAGTGCAACTTTTCCGTAAAACGCCTCCAGTTGGCTCAGGTTCACGCGCTCGATGTCGCCTCCAATGCTCCCCTCGCTGAACGTCAGCGCCATCCACGGCTCGAATCGCTGGATCACTCTTGGCTTTACTTCGGGATGTGTTGCAAGGTAGTAGTTGAGCCCGTCCGCCCACGCGTTCATCAGTTTCTTCAGCCATTCCGGACTCTTCGCGTAATCTTTCTTAATTTCCGCGGGATCGATAAACAGCTTCATGCGCAAATCCTGATAAATCTTCGATTCGCCCTCCGCTTCCGCCAGCCGCCCCATCGCGTTGATGTAGTTGGTTTCCACGCGATTGAAGTCGTCCTCGGCCTGCGCGTAAGTCATTCCGAACACGGCATCCGCGTCCCTCTTCCCATAAACGTGCGCGATGCCCCAGTCATCGCGAACAATGGTGGCGTTCCGCGCCTCGCGCCCCCACCGCGCGGTTTCTTGATTGGTGCTCCCCTGCGCCGCGACACACGTTGACGCCGCTGCGAAAAGAATTGCGAGAACAAGTTTTTTTCACTAGCCCTCCTCGGGGACCACAGCCGGGACCGCAGAATGTTTCAGAGTTCGCCATTTACTTCTAGAGGATGGTTTCGATTTCGGCGTCGAGAGAAACGTGGGTAGCAGCGATTCCATTGATGCGGAATTTCTGCCCCTCGCCTTCGGAGAAATGCATGAAGCGGCTGATGTGGTAGTCCTCGTCGTAAGAAGAAAAAAGGCATTCGATTTCTGCATGGCCAAGCGGGAAAGCGGAGAGCGCGACGGGCCGGCCAAATTCACCGGCCTGTGAACGATAGTGGCGAACCAGTTCGCTCAACGACATGATGGGAGCGCCTCGCGCTACTTCGGCGCTCATGGAATTCTCCTCGGCAAAGGGTACAGCCAGCGATCCGCTAAAAAAGAATCCCAAAATCCCGCGGCGGAAGCGGCCACCGTGGACTAAGCCGTCGCGGCCTTGACCTGCGACAGCGCCGAAGCGACTTCCTTCAGGTCCGGCACGACAGGAATGTCGTAATTCTTGAACCACGCTACTTTGCCCGCTTTATTGACGATGGCGATGGCGCGGCCGGTGATTCCCTTGTCGGCCAGGTAGACGCCATACTTTTCGCTCATGGCGCCGCGCGGATGAAAATCCGCCAGCAGCAAATACTTGATGCCCATTTTTTCCGCGTAGGCTTTGTGTGACCATACGCTGTCCACGCTCACGCCAAGCACTTCCGCATCCAGCTGGTCGAACTTCTTCATGTCGTTCACGAAGCAAGCGTGCTCGTTGGTGCAAGTCGGGCTCCAGTCCAGGGGATACCAGACCAGCACGACGTTCTTCTTTCCCGCAAAATCCGACAGCTTCACTTCTTTCTTTTCCTGATTCAACAACGTGAAATCCGGCGCAACTTGACCAACCGAAATACTCATGATCCTTCCTCCCGGGGTTCGCAAATTGTCTTGTCCATCTTACCGAATCTCGCAACTTCGGCCAACCGCCCGCTCCCTCGCTCAATTTGTGTTTATCACTGATCGGTGGCTGCGTCGTAGACGACTTTGCCGCCGACGAAGGTTTTCAGCGCACGAATCGAAAGAGTCTCGGAAGGCGGGGTTTTCGTGATGTCTTGCGAGATGACGGTTAAGTCGGCCAACTTACCTTTTTCGATTGCGCCTTTATTGGTTTCCTCAAATTCCGCGTAAGCCGCCTCCGTGGTGTAACCGCGTAGCGCTTCTTCGAGCGTGAGCTTTTGCTTGGGATGCCAGCCGCCCGGCGGATTGCCCTGCGGGTCCTGCCGCGTGATGGCCGCGTAGATTCCATAGAACGGGTTCAGCGTTTCGCCGGGAAAATCGGAACTTAGCGGCAAATGCGCCCCGGAATCCTTAACCGAGCGCCAGGCGTAAGCGCCTTTGATGCGCTCCGGGCCCACGCGCTTTTCCGCCCACGGCATGTCCGACGTGGCGTGTGTAGGCTGCATGGAGGCGATAACGCCAAGTTTCGCGAAACGCGGAATGTCTTCCGGCGACAGCACCTGAGCATGCTCGATGCGCAGCCTCGGGTCATGCGCATCGGGCACTTCCTTTTCGGCTTGTTCGTAGGCGTTCAGCACGCTGCGGTTGGCGGCGTCGCCGATGGCGTGGGTGCAAACCTGAAATCGGGCTTGCAGTGCGCGTCGGGTCAGGCCGTAAACGTCAGCTTCCGGCGAGGTCATCACGCCTTTCGTTTGCGGGGCGTCGCTATACGGTTCGAGCAACGCGGCGCCGCGCGAGCCGAGCGCGCCATCGGCAAAAAGTTTGAAAGAACGAATCGTCAGTTGATGATGAGGATCGATTTCCGGCCCGCGTTTGAGCCATTCGTCGACAAGATTCTTGTCCGCGCCATCGAGCATGGCATAAACGCGCACAGGCATTTGTCCTTCGCGCACCAGTGCGTGAAATGCCTGGACCATAAGCGGAGTGACCTTGGCTTCGTGGACGGAAGTGAGGCCATTACGGACGCATTCGCGAGCCGCGAGCTGCATGGCGCGCTTCGCCTGCGCAAGAGTCGCCTGCGGAATGTGTTTGGAGACCAGTTCTTGGGCATGATTCAGCAGGATACCCGTGGGTTCGCCGGTTTTTTCGTCGCGAAGAATTTTTCCGTTCTCGGGATCCTTGGTGTCTTTGTTGACTCCGGCAAGCTCGAGAGCGCGCTGGTTGGCCCAGGCGGCAAAAGTGTGGAGGCCGACAAGGAATACTGGATTGTTCGGCGTGGCCGCGCTCAATGCCTGATTTGTTGGGTAGTTTGAAGCCCATTTGCCTTCATCCCAGCCCCACCCGAGAATCCATTCACCCGGCGCGGCGGAAGCGGCTCGTTGCTTCACGCGTTCGACGATTTCTTTTTCCGAGGAAATGTCCTTGAGGTTGAGGCGGACGAGGCTCTCGCCGAGATTGATCAGATGCGTGTGCGCGTCAATGAGGCCGGGAAGAACGGTCGCTCCGTGAAGGTCCATGGCGCGCGCAGACGGATACAACTTCTTCCCCTCGTCGGAGTTGCCGACCCACACAATGCGGTCGCCTCGGATGGCGACAGCCTGCGCAGAGGGCTGCTTGTCGTTCATCGTGATGACGTGTGCGTTGAGGAGAAGCAGATCGGTGCCGGGAGTTTGTGCGGAAAGAGATGCTGCAGAAAGGGAGAGCGCCAAAAAGGAGAAGACGATAACGCGACACGCCTTGTGGCCAATACCGAATGCCAGTTTCATCAGACTCCTCCTAGCTCGAAACAGCCCTGGCCCGAATTTGCGATGACCATACCACCGGCTCAACCGGGCCGATCCAAAAAGCCCAGGACAGAGCGCCCAGCAAAGACACGACAGCGGTGATGGCAAAGGCCCAGAAATAGTGGCCAGTGCGCCCAAGGACGAAGCCCGTCAGCACAGGAGCCACCGCGCCGCCCAGATTTCCAACAAAGTTTTCGATTCCCGTCCAGCGGCCGGCGGCGCGAGGGCCCGCGAGCGTCTGTGTGATGGCCCAAACATTGGAGGAACTCACGCCGAGCGATGCAGCCACCAAAACGAGCGTTACTGCGGTGAGTTTGGGGCCAGCAAAAAGGCTGGGAATCACGAAGAGCGCGGCGCCCGCCATTCCAACGCTCGTAAATCCCTTTCGCACGAGAGTGGGAGTCGCCCCAGCGGCAATCCAGCGGTCGGAAAGCCATCCGCAAGTTGCTGCGACAAGAGCGCACGAGACGTAGGCCGCTCCCATGACGGCCGCCATTTGGTCCATGGAAAAACTCCGGCTGCGCACCAAGTAAGTTGGTATCCAGGTGAGGAAGAAATAGGACAAATAGTCCAGGCAAGCGAGAGCTGCGCACGTGCCCCAGGCGGAGCGTAGCTTCAGGATTTCGAAGATCCCTGGTGAGTCCTCTTCGCCATGATTGTGGGCAGATGGCTGCTCGCCCCGAGGCATCCATTGGAACCACGGGAGCAGCCAGGCCATGCTGAGGAAACCGAGGACCAGGAAAAACGAGCGCCAGCCATACCTGCCCATCAGGATGCCGCCAAAGAACAGGCCGAAGGCGGGTCCCGCATAAAAGCCCGTGATGATGATGGAATTGGCGAGCCCGCGCTGTGCTTCCGGGAAATACCGGGCGAGGATTTTGGAGTAGGAAGGGTAAACGACGGATTCGCCAACTCCAAGAATGAGGCGCGCGGTGAGCAAAAGCGCAAAGCCCGTGGCAAGCCCGGTGGCGGCAGTGGCCACGGACCAGATAAAGAACCCGGCGGCGAGCACCCACTTGACGTCGAGATGATCGACCAGCCAGCCTGCAGCGATCTGGAAGAAAGCGTAGCTGTAAAAGAAGGCGGCAAGCAGAATGCCGAGCTGCAGGTCGGATAAAGCTAGTTCCGCTTTCAGCAGAGGGGCGGCGGCGGACAGGTTTCCGCGGTCCACGAAATTGATAAACGCCGAAAGCGCGAGCAGGATGAGGACGCGCCGCATGGCGCGCGAGATTTTCGCGTGGACCACTGTTGAAGGCGAAGAGGACATTAGAGTGGCGGGCCATTCTAACCGGAACACCCCCTCCCCCCTGGCTTTTTTTGTAACTGCGCATTCTAAAGGAGTTACGGCGAGGCGTTTTTGGATCTGCGCATTCTAAAGGGGTTACAGGCGAAATCTTGTAACTGCGCATTATAAAGGACTTACGGGAGTCGAAGAGTTGCGGGTCCAAAGTTGAAGAGGAAGAAAGATTGCATACCTGGAGATGGGAAGGCACAAAACAGCGGACTTGCACAC
>Ga0209474_10000960_pt1 | contig 29274 bp, 28 predicted proteins | sample GraSoiAngelo_145_FD_185902 | JGI IMG/M metagenome (GOLD analysis project Ga0209474, IMG submission 185902) | Grasslands soil microbial communities from the Angelo Coastal Reserve, California, USA - 14_1009_05_20cm (SPAdes) (version 2) | ecosystem: Environmental > Terrestrial > Soil > Grasslands...
CGAGATCCATCGCCACCCGTGCGTGCCGCATGCCTGGCAGCTCTCGCACGACGAGCAGGCCCCGGACGAGCTCCACCCGCTTGTCCGGGACGTAGACGTGCTGCAGCTCATCAGCGGTCAGGAGTGCGGGTGGCGACATGCGGGGAACGTAGGTGGGCGCGGCGGGCATGGCAAGCGAACTTGTGCGTCACGTCCTGAGCTGCCCTCTCAGGGCGCGGATTAGCTAAGACGTCATCCCCCTTCCGGATCCCGCGGGCGGCAGCACGTGCGGCGTCTCCCGTCTTGGCCTTCGGGATTGCCGGGGTTCGCAGCCGAAAAGGTGCCGGTGGGGCGAAACCGGTAAACGCGGAGATCTCTCACATCTCTGGATCCGGTAATCGAGGTTCGAACCCTCGAGGGGCAGCCTGGCGATTAGTGCGGGAGTGCGACGCGCCAGATCTCCTTGCGATGCACGAGGCGCGTGGCAACAATGAGGGTCCCGCTCGGCGACACCCGCGGGTGCAGCAGGTTTCCGGAGTCGTGCGTTACCTGCTGCGGCGTACCGCCGGCGGCCGGGATCGCGAAGAGCTGCATCCGGCCCCCGGTGAGAGCGGCGTACACGAGCGCCTTCCCGTCCGGCGTCCAGCTTACTCCGCCGTAGGTTTCCATGGGGTACTCGGTCACCTTGCGCGCGCTGGCCCCGTTGCTCGCCGCGATCCAGAGCGCGTGTCGCCCCCCGCCGAGATCCTCCTCGAGCGCAACGTCGTCGCTCACCGGAGACCACGCCGCCCACAGGGAGTTATGGATCTGAGGGGGGAGCGGCAGGCGCCCGTGGCCCACGGCCCGCCCGGTGGCCGTGTCCATCGTCACGACGTATGGATACGACACCCCGGCAGCGCCTCCCCTCTCCCATGACACGAAGAGGAGTCGGGTGCCGTCGCGCGACCAGTCGGGCGGGCCCGCCTCCCAGCCGAAGTCGGTGAGCCTGATCTCCGAGGGATCTCGCGCGGGGGCGCCGACGCGACGTAGCCAGATGTCGTCCGAGCTTCCCGGTGCCAGATAGGACGGGACGGGCGTCTTCGCGCGGTGCGAGTGGTAGGCGACCCAGCGACCGCGCGGAGACCAGACGGGCTGAAAGTCCTCGTGGTATCCCGTGATCAACGGGTAGAGCGGGCCGACCGGTCGTCCGCCCGTGTCCACGTCCACGGCGCCGCCGTCCCAATCGATTGCCCAATCGACCCACCGCCAGTCACCGTACACAAAGCCGATCTGCCGGCCGTCGGGGCGCCACGACGGGACCTCTGCCCCGCGCATCACGAGCCGCACGGTGCCCCCGGCGGTCGGAACCACGACCGCCGACGCCTCCGCCACGGCGTGCGTCCAATACAGGTAACCTGACGCAACGCATGGCGCAAACGCGTCGCCCTCCCGGGGCGCCGGGACTACCGCGTGGCGGTTGCCCGTTCCGAGATCCACTTCGTAGATGCCGAGTTGACGGTTGGCGTGGGGCTCGTGCCGCGCCTCGGGCGAGGGTGCACCGGAGCCTGCGAGTGCCACGTAGGCACGCCGCCCATCGGGCGCTACTGCCACGGGCGAAAAAAGCGTTGGCGCATCGAGGTCGCGCGCGACCACGGTCGCATGGCCGCTCGCGAGATCCAGCCGTGAGAGCGTCGATGCGCCGCGCGGCTCCAGCGCGATCACCACCAGCGAGCCGCCATCGGGAAGCCAGGCGAACCCGGTCACGACGCCGGCGACGGGGTACGCACGCGCGCTCCCAAGCGGGCCAGCGAAGACGCTGTCCGTCGCGCCCGCGCGCGAGAACGCGACCTCTCCTCCGTCCGGCGACCACTGCGGGGTTGCATCCGGTGGCAGCGGGAGGAGCGTCGGGCTCCCGCCCGCCTGCGTGAACCATCCCGTGTTGCTCCCGCTGGTGCCGAGGAGGACGAGCTCTCCGCGCGAACCGAAAGCGGCTCCCCGCTGCTCGGTGAGCCCCGGCCACACGCGCTCCTTGGCCTCGCGTCCGCGTTGTAGGTCGAGGATCCGGCGGGAGTAGATCGCCCACCGGCCGTCCGGCGATACCCGCGCCCGAGTGGCGTACTCCTCGAACCACACGTTGGGCGAGTCGGCGAAAACCTGTTCGGGGCTCTGCTGACGGGGCATCGCGGACTGAGCACCGAGGTGAGGCGCGCATATTCCAGCGCTGACGATGAGGGCGGCGAGGCCGATTGTGATGGAAGACGAGGTGCGCATGCCACACGCCTCGGGGTACACAGCATCTGAGTATCGTCTTAATGTGCGGGCCAGCGTGCGGCTCGCAAGACGGGCTTAGGAACCTGCCGGCCGGTCTGAATCGAGGCACAATTGAGCGCCTCGCAAGACCTGTCGTGTGTGTGAGCGAAGTTCAGCAACTCCTCGCATCCGAAACACAGAACTCCAGCAGGGGGTGACGCGAGCTCGCGTTGATTATGACCAGTCGCTGGAATGCTGCAGGTTAACTCGGCCCCTCTGGATCACGAGAGTCGGCATCGCAGGAGACGGGTGTGACCAGCGGGCCAAGCGAGGCGTCGCATCGTCATGCGCGTGTACCGCGCTGCCAGCCTATGCGCGACGGTACATCGAATTATTCGCCTGGCCCGGCGAACAGAACGAGGTTGCCGTCCGGATCACGCACGATGAAGGTTCGCGCACGCCAGGGCTCGCTCCTGAGGGGTTGAACAAATTCGACGCCTGCCGCCTGATATTCGAGAAAGAGTGGCTTCGCGTCATCGAGCGCAATCGAAGCGGCAAGCAGTTGCTCCGTGTCGCGTCGGACGGGGTCAACGACCCCATTGTCGACGCGGCGAAGATTCAATCGCGCGCCATCACGGAACACCTGCCCGTAGAATGGCGGCTCGCCGTAGCTGAACGCGACGGAGAACCCGAGTTTCCGCGTGTAGAACTCAGCGGCGACAGCGACGTCTCGAACGAAGAGTTGGGGTTCAGCTGTGAGAAGCGTGGTCATTGAGGGGGTACCGGTGCGGGTCTGAGTCACGAGGTGGGGTCCTGAACGCGGTAATGCAGTTGAACCACACCATCCTCGAAGCGATCAATGGAGTACAAATCCAAGGGCACGTGACGATGACGCCGGGCAATCAATGGGATGCCGTCCCCAATGAAAACGGGGGTCACACTGCCGGGGCGTCACCTGGCGGCGGATGACGGGAGAAAACGATGTTCCGACTCTGTGAGTCGAACTTCGCCCCCAGTCGCAGGCTCACCTCGTAGGTCTTCCGGCCAAGCACCTTCGTGTCAACCGACCTCATGAAGGTGTTCATGCCATAGAAACCTTTTGGTGCCGGGCGGGACGTCAGCCATTCGAGATCGCCGTCGGAGCGCGCGATATAGCCGTCCGCGCTGGTCGCGATGTGGACGATGACTTTGCGACGCTTCGTCACGAGTCCGAGCTCCGTGGCTAAGAGCCTTTGGTGGCTACTCCAAAGCAGTGAGCATACCCGTCATCGTCCGTCACAAAGAACTCAGTCTGACCATAATCGCGATCAGTGATTTTTGACACGGGGTAGCCTAGCCTTTCGAGGCGATCTCTCAGTGCGTGGATGTCACGTGGCACCCAGTAGAGCCGAATGCCCTCATAGTTCTCTGGCTTGATCGGTGTGCCCGCCCGTTGATTGAGCCAGAAGTACACGTGCTCATTGTGAACCATGCAGCCGATGAGGCGACCGTCCTGCCGCATTGCGCGGTCCATGGTGAGACCGAGACCCTCGATCCAAAAGCGCAGACTCTTCTCCAGATCCGCGCTTGGGATAATTGGCATGCACGACTCCACCTGCATGGACGTCTCCTTTGCCGCCTAACGTGAATTCGACTGGCGTTCTGGATCAGGAGAGTCCTGGTTCTCCGTGATCTTGGCCCCTCGCTGACGCTTCGGCGACGATCCAGGAGGGGCAGGTAAGGACGAAAGAGTGTCTCTACAGGATGGACACGAGGGAGCAAGAAAACCCAGGGAGCACGTCCTCTCCATCGAGCGCACCGTCTGCCGTCACGAAGGTCTCACTGCCGTCGTGGCGATAGCTGCGGGCCATGCGCCGCTGCGGATCGACAGTCCACACGAGCCGCTTCCGCGGTCAACGGGGCGGCGGGAGGCATGACGGGAACGTAGGCGCGCTCGGCGGGCATGGCAACCCGAATTCTGCTCGCCCGAGTCAACGCGCGATCGACGGCTGTCCGAGCTCCGCGTCTCGAAGGTTATCCTTCTAGCGCGCCAAGGCATGAAAATCGCCACCTGGAATGTCAACGGTATCCGGGCCCGCGCGTCCCAGGTGCGGGAGTGGCTGGAGCGCGAGCGGCCGGACGTGGTGTGCCTGCAGGAATTGAAAGCCGAGGTGGCGCAGATCCCGGAGGAGTGCCGGCTCGCGGAGTATCATGCGTATTGGCATGGCCGCAAGGGCTATTCGGGCGTGTCGCTGCAGATTCGCAAGGAGCTGGTCGCCGCCGATCCCGTCTACAGTCATCCCCCCTTCGACGTCGAGTCCCGCATTGTGCAAGTGGAGCTTGGGCGTCTGGTCATCGCCTCCGTCTATGTCCCGAACGGCGGGAAGGACTATCCGGCGAAGTTGAACTTCCTGACGCGGCTCACGGACTGGGCGCGGCAGCTGCACGCCGAGGGGCGCGAGCTGTTGCTGTGCGGCGATATCAACATCGCGCGGACGGAGATGGATGTGCATCCGAAGGAGCGGAAGCCCAACGCAGTAGGCCAGCGGCCCGAGGAGCGCGCCTTGTTCGAAGCGCTGCTCGGCACGGGCCTCGCGGACCTGGGGCGAGCGTTCGATCCCGACAATGCGGGGCTGTTCACCTGGTGGGCGCCGTGGCGGAACCTGCGCGCGCGCAACATCGGCTGGCGCTTGGACTACATGCTGGCGTCACGCAGCGTGGCGGCCCGCGCCAGGGCTTGCGTCGTAGAGGCGGACGTCGGCACGAGCGACCATGCGCCGGTGGTGACGACGACGGATTGAGACCGGTTGCTGCGCGCGAGGGCGACCCTGAGAGATGCGCTCATTGTTGCTCAGCCTCGTGGTATAGTGACGCGTCCCGGGTCTCGACGCACAACTTCCGCCAGCGCTCCCGGTGCTCCAGGTGCCAGTCGCCCACTTCCACTCCTTCGAGAAAGTCGCCCTTGTAACGCTGCAACGCGCGCGCGAGCGGCGTCGCATCCCCGGTCTTGGCCAGGGCGACCCGCGCCGCCCGTACCTCGGCCTCGAACTGGCGTGCGTCGAACTCCACCGCGAGACGTGGATTGATGCGGTAGCGCTCCTCCTCAAAAACGACCCAGTCTGGCCTGCCGAGCGTGCGCCGCAGCTCGTGCAGCGTGATGTGCAGGTTGTTCTTGATCTGGGCGGGCGAGGCGTCGCGCCACAGCGCGTGCCCGATTTGCTCGCGCGTGCGCCCCGCCGGGTAACACAGGAGATAGAGCAGCAGCTCGCGCGGCTGGGCACTGCTCCATGCCGCGACGGGGAGTCTCTGGCCGTCCACCGCCATCTCGAGGGGGCCGAGGGCGTTGACCCGCAGCACCGGTCCACCGGCCGGGCGAACAGCGGGCGCCGGCTCGCCCACCATCGACTCGGCGAGGTCCAACGCCGAGCTCAGGCTCAGTGCTTGCCCCGCCTGGAACGCCGCCTCGTACGCGGCTGCGCCGAGACTGGCACGGAGCGATGCGTCGAGGCGGTCCAGGATCTCGCGCTCGAGCGGCAGTGGGGCGGCCCCGGCTTCCTCACGCAGGTTGGCCACGGCGCCGAGCAAGCGGGCGGCCTGCTGGGCGTCGCCCCGATCGGCCGCGATCCGTGCCAGGTCCTCCACCAGGATGATCGCAGACCAGTGGTTCTTCGTGCGCTTGAGCGGTGGCAGCGCGACGGCGAACCACCCCAGCGCGGCGTTGCTCTCGCCTTCGGCGAGCGCGAGCCGGCCCCGAATAGTGGCGAGGTGCGCGATGGGCGCGTTGAAACCCTCCTCGAGAGCCTGGGTGACACCCTCGTCGAACGCCGCCCGCGCCGCCGCCAGGTCACCCTGGGCCTGGGCCACGCGGCCCTGCCAGTACAGCGCGTAGGTGATCCAGTAGCGCGGTTGCCCGGCCCGCGCCACGCTGAGGGCTTCCGCCAGAACGCTCGCAGCGCGCTCCAGATCGCCGTCGAGCAGACGGGACTGCCCCAGCGCGACGAGCGCGCACACGAGATCCACGGAGGTGCCGCCCGTTTCGCGCAGGATCGCCACGCTCTCCTCGGCCATCGGACGGAGTGCCACCCTCTCGCCCTGCAGGGCGAGATACGTCGCGAGCGACGAGAGCGCGCGTCCCCGGGCCCGGGTGCGCGCGCCGCCGCTTCGCTCCAGCGCCGTCTCGATGCGCCGGCGGGCTTCCCGGTAGTGCCCCAGCCCGAACCAGAACCAGTGCAGCGCGGCGGCGAAGCGCAGGTTGTCGTCGACCGCCGTGGGGTCCTGCTCGAACCAGTCCGCCGCGGCCCGCAGGTTGCCGATGTCCTCGACGAGCCGCTCCTGCCACCCCTCGGCGTGGACGGGGAGGAACGACTCTGCGGCCTCGGCGCGGGCGAGGAAAAACAGCGCGTGGCGGCGCCCCAGCTCCGCTGCCTCACCTGCCTGCTCCAGCTGCTCCCGCGCGAACTGCCGCATCGTCTCCAACATGCGATACCGCGCCTCGAGCGCTTCGGTCTCGAGCGAGACGAGCGACTTGTCCACGAGACCGCTCAGCAGATCCAGCACGTCCGCGGCGGCGATCGTGCCGCCCGCCGCTACGGTTTCCGCCGCTTCGATCGTGAACCCCCCGGCGAATATCGCCAGCCGGCGGAACAGGATGCGCTCCGGCTCGGTGAGCAGCGCGTGGCTCCACTCGATCGTGGCGCGCAGCGTGCGCTGGCGCGGTGCGGCCGTCCGGCTCCCCGCGGAGAGCAACCCGAACACGTCGTCGAGCCGGGCGGCGATCTGCTGCGGATCTAGCACGCGCGCCCGCGCGGCGGCCAGCTCGATGGCCAGCGGCAGGCCGTCGAGGCGCCGGCAGATGTGCGCGATCGCCGCGACGTTGTCCTCCCGCAGCTCGAACGACGGCCGCACCGCCTGGGTCCGCTCCACGAACAGGCGGATCGCCTCGCTCGCGGCCGCCACCGCGCGGGTGACGGGCTTGCCGGCCTCGACGGCGGGAAGCGCCAGCGCCGGCACCAGCCAGGCGCGCTCGCCGCTGATCCCCAGCGCCTCGCGGCTCGTGGCCATGACGCGCAGCCGCGGGCAGCCGCGCAGCAACGCCTCCGCCAGGCGGGCGCACGCCTCGACCAGATGCTCGCAGTTGTCCAACACGAGCAGCGCTTCCCAATCGCGCAACGCCTCGAGCAGCGCGTCCCCGGCGGCGCGGATGCCGTCGCGCCGCACGCCCAGCGCGTCGGCCACGTGGTGCGGGACCAGCTCGGGATTGGCGAGCGGGGCGAGCTCCACCCAAGCGATCCCGTCCGGGTACCGCCCACCCGCTCCCAGACGGCTCGCCACCTCGAGGGCGAGACGCGTCTTGCCGCTGCCGCCCGCTCCCGTGAGCGTCAAGAGCCGAGTGCTCTGGAGCAGCTCCTGGACGGCCGCCGTCTCGCGCTCGCGGCCAATGAACGAAGTGAGTTGCGCGGGTGGCGGCGCGCCCACCGGCGCCTCGGGTGCCCTCAGGGCCGCGACAAATGCCGCCATGTCGCCGAACCGGTCGGCGGGCGCCTTGGCCAGGGCGCGGGCCAGCGCCGCGGCCACCGGTTTCGGGACACCGGGCGCGAGATCGGTGACGCGCGGTGCCTCGACCGTCAGGTGCCGCAGCAGGATGCTTTCGCCCGATGTCCCGGTGAAGGGCGGCCGCCCGGACAGCATCTCGAACAGCACGCAGGCCAGCGCGTACTGATCGGACCGCCCGTCCAGCTCCGGCTCCGCCAACGCCTGCTCGGGGCTCATGTAGTCCGGCGTCCCAATCGGCATGCCGGGCTGGGTCAGCGCGGTGCGACGCGTTTCGTTCCCCCCAGCTGCGCTGATCGCGCGCGCGATCCCGAAGTCCGCCACCACGGCGTGTCCCGCCTGGAGCAGGATGTTCTCCGGCTTGATGTCGCGATGGATCACCCCCCGCTGATGTGCGTAGTCCAGCGCGTCCGCCACCTCGCGCGTGATTTGCAGCGCCTCCTCGAGCGACAGCTGCGGGTCGCGCCACAGCCGATCGCGCAGCGACGCGCCCTCCACGTAGGGCGTGACGTAATAGAGAAAGCCGGCCGCTTCCCCGGAGTCGTGGACCGCGAGGATGTGGGGGTGATTGAGCGCGGCCGCGATCTCGATCTCGCGCAGGAAGCGCTCGGCGCCAAGCGTCGTGGCGAACTCGGGTCGCACCACCTTGACGGCCACTCGGCGGTGATGCTTGAGGTCGTGGGCGAGATGGACCGTGGCCATTCCACCCTCGCCGAGCGGGCGCTCCAGGCGGTAGCGGCCAGCGAGGGCCTCCGCGACGCTCTCGTGCTGCGGGATCATGGGCAGAATATGCGTTCGTGACGCGGAACCGCGAGTTCCTTCAGCACGTACGCAGCCGGATGGGTCCGGAGCGGAGACATGGGTTCCGCCAGACCGCGATCGTCCCGCGCCACTCTTCCCCAGGATGGTCCTCGCGGGGATGGTAGGCGATCACCGATGCGCCGTGCAGCGCCACGCAATCGTAGCTATGCGGGATGAGCCCACGGTCGCAGTTGGCACCGACGATGGCCAGCCGCGGCACCTGCAGAGTATCACGGTCGGGAAGCATCGCCACGAAGTAGTTCCGTGGCGTTGCCGGGATCTGCCAGCTGCGCATCTCGCCACCGGTAAGGCGGACCGGCACGGCCAGGTGCTGCCCGGGGCGAATCCCCTCGAGAGTAAATGCGGGCTGGTATACCTGCACGAACCAATGCGCCCAGGAGTCGCCGATGTAGATGTCCACCCCACTCACTCCCGGGGCCCGTGCACGGATGCGCCATCCCTCGAGTGTCAGAACCGTGCTGTCGTCTACAGAGACCTGCGATCACCGCTCCCCAGCTCCAAGCGCTTGTTAGGCGGGCTGCTCAGCGCGATGGCAGAATCTTGGCACCCCATGGATTATCGAGCGCGATGAGCCAGCGCCCGTCGCGCTGCTGGCGTAGGATGTCAGAGGATTCGCCGCTCATGACGACGGGGTGACCGTTCGGATCCATGCCGCGCAGGGTCCAGCGGCCCGCGTAGAGTGCAAGGTCGCCTGCCGCGATCACCTCCTGCGCCTCCGACCGGAGCGTGGGCTCGAGGGCGATAAACCTGGCAAGCGCCTCGCGGAGCTGGGTAGTTCCACAAGCCAGGCGGCCGGGTTGAACCACCAGCACTGCGTTCGTTTCGTAGAGCGCAAGCGCAGTCTCGAGATCGCCTCGGTTTATCGCCTGGGTGAGGTGGTCGACGGTATCGCTCGGTCCGGCCATGGGGAAGGGTCTCCTGAAGGCTCAAGCGCACGTTTGGAGTAGCGGTGCAGGCCGCCTAACGGATCGCGCTTAAGCTGCGGGCGACCCGCCCGCCGGCGCAAGGGTGTGGGACGAAGTCCCGTGCCAGCCAGGGCACAACACTTCTTTTGAAGCGATCACCGCCCGCCAGCTTCAAGCGCTTGTTAGGCGGCGCCCTCCTCCTTCGCCGCCACGACGACGGCTGGCTCGCGGCGGGACCGGCCGTCGTGACGTCAGCGCAGAGAGTCGTGAGGTGCCGATCGAACGTATCGCCAGAGCGCCCGGAGCTCGTTGTCCGTCATCTGCCCTCGGCTGACATGATGTGCGTTCCGTCGGGGCGTGCGCCAAACCGCATTGCCCGAATGAAATCGTCCTCGCTCCACGCGCGCAACGCGGCCGAGGTGAGGTTGGTGGCCCGTGGTGGTGGCCCGCCGCCCCCCGCCAGATCCGGTCCGTGACAGCCGTGGCAATACGCGATTCGGGCCAGATACCTTCCATATTCGACAGTCACGCCACGTGTTGGCGGAGGCACCGGGGGCCTCGAGTGGTCGATCCACTCGGCTGCGATCAACGGGCCCATGCGCGCTCCAAGATGCCGGTTGGCAGCAACGCGCGCCCGAGCAGGCCGAATTGAGAGGGCGGCAGTTCACGGTCCACCGGCGGTACGGATTTGAGAAAAACGATCAGCGCTGCAAGATCCGCATCGGCCATGTCGCGGAAGCGCCGGGCAGGCATCCACAGCAGGCTGCGGCCGCCAGGCCCTACTCCGTGCGTAATCGTCCGCACCCAATCGGCGTCCGTGTACGCGGCGACGACCCCACCGCGGCCCGGCGTGATGTTGTCGGCGACAAGCCGTCCGAGCAGCGGGGTGTCACCCAGGACGGCTCCGCCGAAGTCGTATCCGTGACAATCGACGCAGCCAGCGACCGCGACGGCAAGGTGACGGCCTCGCCGGATCACGGGCGAATCGCTGTGCAGGACAGGCACGACCACGGCGACGGCGTATTGGCGGTTGATCCGGCGGTTCGCGACAACCGACGACACCACGCCGGCGGTCAAAGCCAGTCCGCACGCACCGTGACAGCCATCGCGCGCGCGCGAGCGTGCCGCAGGCACGCGAAGAGGTTGGGGGCCCTGTCGGTTCGTGACAGCGCGGACGGCGAGCAGCGGATTGGTAATCCGCTGTGCGCGTGTAACCTCTTGCCGTAGAGCCTCATCGGCACCGACCGTGCCGCTACTGTGCCGTTAAGCGCGGCGAGGCGAGGGCGTGGCGGGCGAGTGCGGCAGCGCGCCGCCGAGAAGCTGGAGTTCACAGCTGTTCGCCGCGTCGCGGGCATAAGGGGACGTTTCAGTCAGTTGGACTTTTCTTGATTTGCCCCCCCCGGTCTCGAATCGACCGGGCGCGTATGGGATGGGGCGCCTTGCACCACCCAGCGGCCAATGAAGCGAGGGCAGAGCGAATCCCGTGGCAGTTGAGCCCTGAGCGGATGACTGACAAACAGGATAGCGAGAAAGACCCCCCCGAGCATCCTCAGTCGGGCGCGTGCCAATAGAACGACTCACGCGCGGAGAACAGAGTCTCACCGCGCGTATTTGTGATCGTGATCAAGGCACTCAGGACCGGCGTGTCGAGGCTGCTCGTGACATAGCGTGACGTGAACCGGCCATCGATCGTGACCACGCCAACGCGCTCGAACTCGCAGCGCAGGTGCACCGCATCCTGGCCAATCCGTGCATCTTCACACCCCACTTCCTGCCGTGTCCCGATACGCGAGAACGTCACAAAGGGTTCGGGACGCAGCGTCAGGCGAGTGAAGCGCCGATCGGAGACCGTGAACTGGTAGGTCGGCTCGTAGTACCCCTCGGCCTCTGACTGGAGGGGCCGAGGCGGTGGGTTCGGGGGCGGTGCCGTGTTCGGTTGCTCGGTGACCACAGGCGCTGGCGCCGGGAGGCGCAGAATCACGAACGCCCCGGCGCCCACAAGCGCCAGGAGGATGCCGCCAACGACGATCGTGCGGCGACGTCCAAGTATGATCGCCCACAGGCGTTGTGACATTGCTCGGAGACGTCCCAGGATTGCCTGGAGGTGTTGAACGACCTGTCGGCGTGCAGAGACATCCTCGCTGTGCGCAGTCTCTTGCGTCCGAGCGACGTGCGCCGGCGGGGTAACAGGGCTCGGGCCCGGTGAAAAGTCAGGCGGCGGTGGAACGACTCCCCGCGGCGGCGGGGGCGGAACGACACCGCGAGGAGGAACGAAAGCCCGAGACAGCGGGGCAGCCGGGTGAGGAGCGGCCGCTGGACGGGGTCTGACGAGTCTGACGTACGCAGGTTTCCGCCGGAGCCGGGACCAGATTGCGAGCAGCAGCGCCGCGCCCACAGCCCCTGCGGCGTCCGGTACGAGATCCCGCACGCGGCAATGTACCTGTCCACGCCCTCCGCCCGTCATGCCCTCGGCGATCTCGACGAGGGCTGCCACGAGCAGCGTCGCGACGAGCGCCCAGACGCCGCGCGCGTCTGACCTTCCGAACTGTACCCACGTCATCCAGTAGAAGCCGGCGAACAGCGCGATGTACGCGTAGTTGTGCAGCAAGGGGACGAGCAGGTGCAGCGTGGGAAGGAGCTGCTCGCACTTCGGGGCGTGCACGCGGAAGTGGGTCTGCGCGGGAAAATAGAGGAGCCCGAGCAGCACGAAGGTCAGGTAGGCCCAGCGCTTGCCGCGAAGGGCGATAAGGGCGAGGAGGGCGAGGACGCCCACACCGATGCGAACGGCTAGAGGTGACATGTGCCGAGACGCGCACCGCCTGGCCGCGTTGGCCCTAAGCTAAGAGGTCACGGCTGGCGAGCCAACGGTTCGGGCGTCCCTGGGCGCCACGACGGTCAAACCAATGGTTTGTACCGGTCTCGAGCTCGGACCGCCACCCTTGATGTTCGTACACCTGCTTGGCGCGCTCGTTTTCCTTGAAGACCGCGAGCGTCAACTTCGAGTACCGGTTGGCTCGTGCCCAATCCTGACCCGCCTGCAGTAAGGCCCGGCCGATACCTTGCCCTTCTGCCTCTCGGGCGACTGCCAGAATTGCCACATGGGCGTGCGCTTCATTCGTGAAATAATCACGGCGCGACTCCAACAAGGCGGCGGGGACCGAAGGGTCAGCGCTCGCGCGCGCCAGTAGCTGGCAGACCGCAGCCCAACGACACAGCAGGGCCGTCATGCATCCGACAAGAACTGAAAGCCGTGGTCCGGGATTCTGGGATGCGCAAGGGGTCGCCAACCAGCGGCAATGCACTCCTGTCGCCTGCCGATGGCCATCAGGCGAGTTCCGGCGAGACGAGCGTTCTCGAAGCGCTCGAGCGTGAGACACAAGGTGTCGCCCGTTGATGACAAATTTCCAACACGCCACGGCCGTTCGATTGGCGCGACGATGCCCAGGGGGTGCTCCTGATAAGGCAATTGAACGATGCCGTACCAAAACCGCTCAAAGGTCTCGGGATGGTGCACGCCGGCCGACACGATTACGCGCCCTTCAAACAACGAAAGGTCGTTGAAGGAAACCACTGCCTGAGAGACGCGCGCCGTCCGAATACCAACGGCATCGAGAAGCTCGGCGCGAACGCTCTGTGGTGTGATCGAGCGATTCTGCCCAGATGCCGGTGCGTAGCGCTTGACGTCGCTATCGAGGACGTAGAGGATTGCGTCGCCAAGCAAGAGATACGAATGAAATGAGAATCGCGACAGAGAAAGCGTGTTCGACCTCAGGTCGGCGAAGACAAGCTTGCGGTGGTTCCCCTTCCACTTGGCCATTGCGACGAGATTGCCACGCTCGTTGCAGGAAACTGAGGTCGGGCCCCAGTTAAACCGTCCGACCTTATACGCCCTACGCTGGCCGTCAGTGATGACGACGAGCGATGTTCCGTTCGAATATGCGATTCCTCGATTGTCTGGTAAGGGTATGGCGGTGTTGGTGTACTCGTCAGAAAACCTCTCGATGCCTCCTGCACTGGCGCTGTACGCCCGGTAATTCCCTCTCGATTCTCCCTAACGCTCGCACGGTCTGTGCTCGTTCGCGCGGCCGTCAACAGTACCGCGCAGCTGCCCGGCCAGGCGCATGCGTAGCGAATGTCAGCCAGCTCGCCGGCGCCGAAGCTGAGTGACTCGCCTTGTCCATCTGCTGAGATCGAGATCAGGTCACCGCTGCGCTTCCAAAACATTGCGGACACCGGGCCAAGGTCTGGACGGTGAGATCAGTTGGGCCGCCTAACGTGAATTCGACTGGTACTTCTAGGCTACACGGTTCCACCAGACCTCGCTACCTAACCAGCAGTGTACCGCACAACTCGGCGCACCAGGCTGGTCAGCCTAATCCTTTCGAGTCGCCCAAACCGGGCGTCCCGCCCAGACCGACAGGGCGCCGATGCTCGTCGGGACGCCACTTCCGGTCAATTTGTCTGTTTGCGTTGCCCTGGGCCGGCGCTCTAGATCCGGTAATCCAGGTTCGAATCCTGGAGGGGCAACCTCAAGCCCGATCTCACGATCTGTGAGGTCGGCTTTGTGATTCCAGCCATCGTGGAGATTGCGCCGTAAGCGGGACTGACGCACTGAGAATTGCCAGGATCAACGCCAGCGGAGCTCTCATAACGCGATGAGACAGGGTGGAAAGGCGGACGGTTGGCATGTGGCAACCTAGCAAGCGCGTGGTGTTGGGGCAGCGGCCGTGGCGTGAATCAGCCGCTGGGGGGTGCGAGTTGCCCCAATGGAGCGCGCGCAGGTCCTTGCGGCCCGCACGCTGCGAGCATTACGTCCTGCCCTCACAGCCACTCGGAGCGACCGTGCTGCACGCCTCCCACTTGGCCCGCGGCGCCGCCTGCGTCGCGATCGTGCTACTCCCCTCGCCCGCCCCCGCCCCCGCGGTTGTCCAGCAGCACTGGGTTCGCCTCGGCTCACGTGCGGTGGGCTCCGGGGGAGACCGCGATATCATCCGGACCGCGAGTGCGGGCCAGTTCAAGCGCATCCGGCTCGTGGTAGAGGGTGGCGACCTGGAGCTGTTCGACGTGAGGATCACGTTCGCGGACGGCACGAGCTTCTCCCCCACCGGGCGATTCTCCTTCACCGCGAAGTCCCGCAGCCACGTGATCGCCTTGCCCGGAGCCGCGCGCGTCATCCGGTGGATCAACTTCTTCTACCGCACCCTCCCGACCGGCGGGCGGGGCAAAGCCATCGTCCACGTATACGGTCGCCGCTGACGCCGTGGGGTGCTCGCCAGCTCGGTAGTACCATAGCGTTGCGGGGCGGGTCAATACTTTTCATCGTTAGCGGATGCACACCCGATCGCTCGCTCTCACGTTGAGCTTTCCCCTCATCGCCGTGAGCGGTCTGGCCGCCACACGACAGGATCCCGCGGATTCCGTCGCACCGACCCACTCGACGCCCGCGGCCCGCGCGCGGGCCGTGATCACGCCGCCCGTCATTGACGGTCGCCTGACCGACCCCGCATGGCTGGAAGCCACGCCTGTCACCGGGTTTGTGCAACGGGAACTGCACGAAGGCGCGCCGGTCACCGAGCGCACCGAAGTCCGCATCGTCACCGACGGCCAGGCGCTGTACGTCGGCGCCTGGCTCTACGACAGCGACCCCGCCGGGATCGTGGCCGGCGAGCAGGTGCGCGACGGCGACATCGCGAAAAGCGACTACTTCGGCATCCTCCTCGATACCTACCACGATCGGCAGAACGGCTTCGTCTTCACGACCACCCCGGCCGGCATCGAGTACGACGCGCAAGTCGTCAACGAAGGCGAAGGCGGCGGCATCCAGCTGCCGGGCCAGCCGCGGGCGATGGCCGGGTCGCTGGGAGGGTTCAACCTCAACTGGGACGGCACCTGGACCGTCGCCACGTCCGTGGACTCAGGCGGGTGGTACGCCGAGTTCCGCATCCCGTTCACGACGTTGCGCCATGGCGCCGGTGAGCGGCAGACGTGGGGACTCAACCTCGTGCGCTCGATCCGCCGCAAGAACGAAGAGGCGTTTTGGTCCTTCATTCCGCGCCAGTTCAGTTTGATGAAGGTGTCGCGTGCCGGGACGCTGGAGGGTGTCCAGGTGCCGTCCCGCCGGGTGTGGACGGTCACGCCATACGCGCTCACGGGCGTGGAACGCAACTACACGATCGATGCCGAGGCCCGCCGGCGGGGGGAGATCGGCGGCGAGGTCAAGTATGGCGTGACGCCCAGTCTCACCCTCGACCTCACGTACAACACCGACTTCGCGCAGGTCGAGGTCGATGAGCAGCGCACCAACCTCACCCGCTTTCCGCTGTTCTTCCCGGAGAAGCGGCCCTTCTTTCTCGAGAATGCCGGCATCTTCTCCGCCGGTACGCCCCAGGCGGTCGACCTGTTCTTCACCCGGCGGATCGGCATCGACACCTTCGGCCAACCGGTGCCGATCCTGGGCGGCGGACGACTCACCGGACGCGTCGGCGACTTCACGGTGGGCGCCCTGCAGATCTTCACCGAGCGTCGCGCCGGCGTCCAAGCGGCGATGGCGTATTCCGTGCTGCGCGTCGCGCGCCAGCTCGCTGCGCGATCGCGCATCGGCGTCATCGCCGTGCAGCGCATGGCGACCGCGCAAACCGGAGACTGGAACCGCGTGTACGGCCTGGACGGACGCATCGGCATTCGGGACGCGTGGACGATCGACTGGTGGGGCGCGGCCTCGGCAAGCCCGAGTCCCGGCGGCAACGCCGCGGCGTACAGCGCGCGCCTGGGATACGAGACCGGTGCCTGGAGCAACGTCGCGCGCATCATCCAGGTGGGGAGCGACTTCAATCCTGAGGTCGGCTTCCTCAATCGCGGGGGCGGATATCGCTATTACGAAGCAGGCGTCATGTGGAAGCAACGCTTCCCGAGCATCCCGTTGCTCAAGCAGTGGATCCCGCACGTGAACTACCGCGGCTATTATGGGTTGAACGGCTACTGGCAGGAGGGCCGCATCCATCTCGACCTGACCGAGGTGGAGCTCGCCAACGGCGGCCGCTTCGGCCCTGAGGTCAACGTCGAGCACCAGGGGCTCCAGCAGCCGTTCGCGATCGCCAGCACCGTCACGCTGCCCGTGGGCTCGTACGACTACACGTCGCTCGGTTGGGATCTCACGACCAACCCGAGCGCGCCGCTCTCGCTAGACCTGCGCGCCGACGTAGGCGGGTTCTACAACGGGAGGCGCCGTGGCGGCAGCGTGACGCTTGCCGCCCGGCACGCGAGCTCCCTCACGACTTCCTTGCGCGTCGAGTACAACGACGTGCGCTTGGACCAGGGCAACTTCGTCCGCTCCTTGATTGCGACGCGGATCGCGTACTTCTTCACGCCGCGCGTGCTCTGCCAGGCGCTGGTACAATACAGCAATCAGGCGCAAACCTGGACGGCGAACGCGCGGTTCGGCTGGCTGAGCACGGCCGGCAACGGTTTGTTTATTGTCTACAATGAAGGGCGCGAAGCCGACGGCTTCTTCCAGTGGAATCGGCCCCAGGCGCGATCGCTGATCGTGAAGTACACCCGCCAGTTTGGACGGAGCGGCTAACGCAGCTTGGGTCTCCGCATGAAGCGCGAGCAGTACGACGCGCTGGTCAAGCGCGTCGAAGCCTACGCGGCCGCTCATCCTGCGGCGTACGCGATGCGGGTCGTGTTGCTCGCGGCCCTTGGGTATGTCTACGCCGGGCTCATGCTGCTCGTGGCATTCGCGGTAGTGGCCGGAGTCAGCTGGCTCACGTTCCGCGCGAGCCACTCCCAGTTCTCGCCGCTCCTCATGACCATCGCAGTGCTCGGCGCCACGCTGCTGGTCACGGGGCGGGTCCTGTGGGTGCGCTTTCCGGCGCCCGGCGGAGTCCGGCTGCGCGCTGGGGACGGGCCCGGACTGGTCGCGCTGGTGCACATGCTCACGGCCCGCCTCCGGACGCCACGGCTGCACCGCATCCTCATCACCACCGTCGGGAACGTCGGGGTGGTACAGCGGCCGCGCCTCGGGCCGTTCGGATGGTATCGCAATTACCTCTTGCTCGGCCTGCCACTGATGCAGACGCTCTCCCCGGAGGAGTTCCGGGCGGCGTTGGCGCACGAGCTCGGGCACCTGTCGCGCCAGCACGGGCGGTTTGGTTCCTGGATTTACCGAATCCGCGTGATGTGGCTACGGCTCGGGGCGCAACCCCAGGGGGGGCACGGTGGTCTCGCTACGCAGTGGTTCCTGACGCGCTGGGCGCCGTACTTCAACGCCTACACGTTGGTGTTGGCGCGGAGGCAGGAGTACGACGCTGACCAGTTCGCAGCGCAGCTCGCGGGCAAGAACGTCCTGGCGCGTGGCCTCGCCCGGATGGAGGTGATGGGATCATACCTGCAGCAGCGGTGGTGGCCGGCGGTGCTCGCGCGGGCGCAGATCGACCCCGAACCGCCGACGGGGGTCATGGGCTCGCTGGCGGTGGCGTTACGCGCGGGGCCGACTCCGTCGGATGAGCGCCGCTGGTTGGAGCAGGCCTTGCGGCGCAGGACGGATCACGGCGACACGCATCCGAGCTTGTCGGACCGGCTCGCGGCGCTCCGCGTGTCGGCGCAACCAGCTCTAGCCCTGGGTCGGGAAGGAGGGTCACTCAGCGCGGCGGAATTCCATTTCGGCGAGACCTTGCCCGAGCTCCAGTCGCGGCTCGGTGCGCTGTGGGCACGGGAGGTACGCAGCGCCTGGCAGCGGCGCCACCAGCTCGCCGCGCAGGCCCAGCAGCGGCTCGCCGAGCTCGCCACCGCGGCGTCGGAGCGGCCGCTCACGCCCGGCGAGGAGTGGGAGCAGGCCCAGCTCGAGCTGGACCTGAACGGCGCCGAGGGGGCACTGCCCCGGCTGAGGGCCCTGGTCGAACGGGCGCCGGACCATCATCAGGCGCGCTATGCACTCGGCAGCGTGCTGCTTGAAGGCGATGATCCCAGCGGTGTGCAGCACATCGCCTGGGTGTGCGAGCGAGAACCCGCAGCCCGGGTCAGCGGATACGAGCTCGTGTCGCGCTTCTACGAGCGCCACGGGCGGGAGCGGGAGGCGGAGGAGTATCAGCGCCGCGCCTGGGCTGCGGCTGACCTGTGGGAGCTCGCCCTCGCCGAGCGACGGGGCGTCGACGCTCGCGATCGGCTGCTGCCGCATGCGCTGACGCCCGAAGAGGTGCGGGGACTCCGTCAGCAACTCGAGCAGATCCCGCTACTGAAGGCCGCATACATCGCGCGTAAGGACGTCCGCCATATCGCCGAGCAGCCGTACTACGTCGTGGCCGTCGAGCTGCGGCTGCGGTCGTACTGGGCACACGCTCCGGCGCAGCGCCGGCAACTTATTGGGCCTGCGCTCCAGGCGCTGCCGCTCCGGGGGCCGTGGTGCCTGTTCTGCGGCAGGTTGGATAGCCGGCACGTCTGGGCCAAGATCAAGCAAGTCCCCGGAGCGGAGCTGTTGCGCCGTTAGCCCGTGCTCCGCGTTCCAGCTGCCAGCTCGGTGACGAACCCGCGTTGCGCGGGAATGATCTTCTGGAGTGCCACCGCGACAGAGAACCACTCGGCTCGGTCGACCTCGGGGAATTGCTGATGCTTGCCCGACTTGGGAGGCCATTCAAGAGAAAACAAGTTGCTGTGTAGCTGCGTGGGATCGCAGTCGCCTTCCACCGCCCAGGCGTAGACTACCTTGCCACTGCGCTGCGTGATCGGCGTCAGCGGGATGAAAGGGCCCTGGGCTCGACAGCCGGTCTCCTCCGCGAACTCACGCTGCGCGGCCGCCAGCGGTTCTTCCCCCGCTGGGAACTCACCCTTAGGAATCGACCAAGCCCCCTCGTCCTTCTTCGCCCAAAACGGTCCTCCCGGATGCACCAGGAGCACCTCGGGCTCACCGTCCCTGAGGCGAAACATCAGGAGACCTGCGCTGGTCTTCGCCATCTCGTTCCTCCGCGACCTGCTTCGGCACGCGGACCAATCTAGCAAGCAGGTGGTCACTGCCAACCGCGTTCAGGGGCCGCTCATGACCGCCCGAGCCGCCGCCTGCGCGAAGGCCACTGCCGACGGCCAGCGCTCCGCGGGCTCGGGATGGAGGGCCCGCGCAACCACGTCCGCCAATGCGCGAGACAAGGTCGGGCGGAGCCAGTTCACCGGGATAGGCGGGCGCAGCAGACGCTGGATCCGCAGCTCGGCAACGGTGGTCCCCGCGTGGGGGGGTCGGCCCGTGAGCATCTCGTAAAACACGACGCCCAGGGCATAGATGTCGCTCGCTGGACCCAGCGCGTCCCCCAGGAGCTGGTCTGGGCTCATGTAGGCCAGGGCGCGTGGCTGGAACGCGTCGGCTGCCAAGAGCAGGGCCATGTCGTGCGCTACTCCGACGTCGAGCAGCTTCACGTCGCCCCCTGGACCCAGCATGATGTTCTTTGCGCACTGTGCCCTCAAGGTCGCAGCACACGGTCCCCTCCACCGGCGCGTTCATCACCGCACCACGACCGTGCCGGTCATCGCCGTGCCGTGCACCGCACAGTCGTACTGATAGGTTCCCGGCGCAGTGAACGTGACGGCGTACGTCTGACCGTTGCCGCTCATGATCGGACTGCTCGCAAACGCGGTCGACCCCTGGGACTGGACGCTGTGGGAGACGCCCAGGTTGTTGGTCCACGTCCAGGTCACGGTGCCACCCACCGCCACGGTGTCGACCGCCGGGTTCGCGGTGCTGTTATGGGCGCTGCTGAACACGATTCCCCCGTTGTTCCCCACGGTCACAGACCCGACCGGCCCGCCGCCCCCGCCCCCGCCCCCGTAGGGGCCGGACGCCGTGTAGCCGCCGCAACCTGCGAGCGCGATCATGCCAATCACTCCGGTGCGTAAACGCATTGGATCATCCCCCTTAGCTCGCTGGCTTCGCGGAGCTGGACTTTTCCCAGTTGACGAACAGAAACCCGCCGGGTGCGTCCAACTTCGGCTCGCCCGGTCCAGGCAGGATTTGGAGCTGCAACTCTTCGATCTTGTGCTTGGAGCAATCCCAGCAGGCGAGCGCGAAGTCCCCGTCGCGCCGGGTGCGGGACAACAGCATCACGTGCACCATGGCGTTGTCGGTCACGAGCGCGCCGTTCTTGTACAGGTGCCCGAACGCCCACAGCGCCACCGCGCTGTTGATCGTGGGCACGAGCGGCGTGTGCACCGCCGTGTTGCCGTGGTAGTAAAGCCCGAGGATCACGCCGCCGAAGCGCGGGTGGTGCGGGACATCTTTCGTCTGGACACGGTCCAGCGCGAGCTTCCAGCGGGCGCCGTCCTGAGTCATGAACTCGGCGACTCCATCCACCGAGTCGCGCACCGCGCCTTTGTCCCAGGCGGTGAAGGTGAAGGCGCCGGCAATCGGGGTCACGTTGTTCGAGTAGGGCCCGTTTTTCACCTGCGACTCGAGCCCCTCCCGCTCATCCCCGAACTGCTTGAGGATCGGGGCCGCGCTGTCGGGGAAAGGGAACGGGCCCGGGAGGATCTGGATGACGGGCCCGCCGCTGGTCACCCGGATCGCCTGGACTTTCTCTCCCCTCGCAGGCGATTCACTCATGTGAGACATGTTGGACTCGCCCATCTCGGAGTCGCCGTAGCCCGACGAGCCCGGGCGCGTCGCGCCCACCACCGTCAAGTGCGTCTCCATGCCGAGCTTCTTGTGCGAGTCCTCGCCCACGGGGCAGTACACCTCGTAGGTCCCTGGCTTGAGCGTGAGCGTCAGGGTGGCGCTTGACCCCGGCTGGATGACGGCGGTCTCCTGCTCGATCCCCTGCCCCTCGACCTCAAAGGCGTGGGGGATGCTTCCGACGTTCGCGACAGTGAACGTCACGGTCCCGGCGGCGATGCTGCGCGCCGAGAGCTCTACCTTCCATTCGGACAGCTTGGCGCTCACGGCCGCCGGGTTGCCCGGGGCGCGGTGCGCGGCGGCCCCGGCGAGCGCAACGGCGGCGAGCAGCAGCCCCGCGGCGTTCCGGACCGGAACGGCATGCACGTACGACATACGCGATTGTCCTCCTGCGAGAGTGGAACAGTAGTTTCCTTCGATGCCAGAGACCTCGCGCGCCCACCGCTTATTCCTGCGGGAATAATTCCGGCGGCCGCGGAGTCTTGTTCTGAAGGCCTACGCGACATCTTGAGGGCCGGTTGGAGTCAAGCGAGCTGGCGCGATTCGAAGCCGTCGTGAAGATCGTCGGCGGTCCCCAGCGTCGCTGGGAGCTCAGGTCAAGCGGTGTGCGTCCGCTGGTGCCGCCGCCTGCCGGATTCGAGCAACACGCCGACCACGGACAGCGCCAACAGAGCGACTTCCGGCCGCAGCAGGAACACGCTCTCCGGCGCCGCACCGTCCACCACGATGCCGAGCACCCGCGCTGCCGTGGCGACACCGATGATCGTGGCTACGAAGTAGAGTCCCGGGAGGAGGCGAGATGTCGATGCCAGGCAGCTCGCGACGATGATCGCGAACCCGAGAGGGAAGGCGCCGAAGCCGACGCGCATGCTCGTGATGGCAGCCGCCGAGCCGAGCGAGATCTTGAAACTCGCGGCAGCGCGCACCGGATCGGTGATGTACTTCACACCGATCAGCGTAAAGATCAGCGTCGCCGCGCCCAGTATGAGCCGGGTGAGCCACGGCGTGAAGCGCCACAGACGGTACACGTTCTCGTCCTTTCAGCGGGGGTAAGTGAGGCTCCACAGCGTCTCGGGATGGCGCAGCCAGGTGCCCAGCCAGACGAGCACGAGGAGGCCGGCCGGGCCGACATACGATTGACCGTGCTGCATGTGGGTGGCGATGGCGCCGCCCAGCAGCCCCGAGACGAGGAGCACCCCGATCGATCGAGTTGGCGGGACCAGAAGCAGCAGCGCGCTCAGCGCCTCCCCGGTCGCGATCAACATCAGCTTTCCCTGGAAGCCGAACCCGTTCAGTTCCGAGACGACCTGCGGTACCTGGGCGAACTTGGCGCTGGCGCTCCCGATGAGCGCGAGTCCGCCCAGAAAGATCAGAACGTTGCCTGCCGTGCGGTGCCATTTCATGGATTGAAAACTCCTTCCCCGCGCCTCGTGTACAACTGCCACACGAGCAGGCCGAGAGTCACGATGATCACGGGGACGTAGAAGCTCAGGATGAACCAGGTCACGCCGCTGACGGCCCCGAACAGCCGCTCTCGAATCCCGCCCATCACGTTGGTAACGGTATCGAAGGCCGTCTCCGCGACGAGCAGCCACACCAGCGGAATCGACCAGCGCGCGCGCCAGCGCAGCGCGACGATGGCCAGCGCGGCCAGGATCGCGCCGGCGACGTCGCCGGAGATGATCTCGTCTCTCCCGCCGTCGGAGATCGGGAACCCGGCGTGCTGCGCCGAGACGGTCTGGAGGGCGACATAGCGAAACACATGGACCCACAGCAGCGGGGCCAGCGCCGCGGCACGCCCCCGACGGTTGAGCCATGGCGCGACGTACCAGATGGCCATCGTCGCGAACACCGCGAGACTGGACGCCTGGGCGAGCGCTTGGGCCGTCTGCAAGCTCATGGAGTGCCGTCCTGTGTCAGTGACAGTGTCATCCGGGAACCCATCGGTGTCCGGGCTACTTTGATGACAAGCGAGAGGGGAGCCGTGTGACACGTCGGAGCGGCGCAGCTCGCTGTCACAAGCAGGCTCGCTCACCTGTCACGGAATTGGGGAGTCATGGAAACCGCGACTGCCACGCGTCCGTTGGAGGCCTTCACCGGAGTCCGCCCGCTGCTCTACTCCATCGCCTACCGGATGCTCGGCAGCGCGATGGAGGCGGAGGACGTGGTTCAGGAGGCGTACGTACGGTGGCGGGAGGCGTCCGATACCGATGTGCGTTCGCACCGGGCCTACCTGGTCACGATCGTCACGCGGCTGTCCATCAACCAACTGCGCTCCGCACGGGTGCAGCGGGAGACGTATGTCGGCCCGTGGCTGCCGGAGCCAGTCGTGACCGAGCACGTTCCCGAGGTCTCGTGGCGCGTCGAGCTCGCCGAATCGCTCTCGATGGCCTTCCTGGTACTGCTCGAACGTCTGTCGCCGATCGAGCGCGCGGTGTTCTTGCTACACGATGCGTTCGAGTTCGAATACGCCGAGATCGCTGGCATAGTCGAAAAGAGCGAGGCGAACTGCCGCCAGATCCTCGCCCGCGCGAAGCAGCACATCGGGGCGCAGCGGGCCCGCTTCGAGGCGACGCCGGAGCAGGCGGAGCGGCTGCTCGACCGCTTCACCCGGGCGGCAACCGCGGGAGACATCGGGGGACTGCTGGCCGTGCTTGCTGAGGACATCACACTCTGGTCGGACGGGGGCGGCAAGGTCGCCGCCGCCCTCAAACCGATCCACGGCGCGGACCAAGTGGCCCGCTTTATACTCGGCGCGCGCCGGAAGTTCGTGCCGGCGGACCAGGTCGTGCGACGTGCCGAGGTCAACGGCCAGCCAGGCGTGGTCGCATACGTGGGCGGGAAGCCCAGGGCGGCGATGGTGTTCGACATCCTGGGCAACCGCATTCAGACCATCTACATCATCGTCAACCCCGACAAGCTCCGGGCGTTGCCGGAAACCGGCCACTGACTGCGCCGCCGCGCGTGGTGACTTGAAGCCCTTCTCACCCCAACAGAGGTGCTGGGCGCTTCGTTCGACCCGCACAACCACGTGTCGATGCATGTGGCAGCGAAGGCCGGATTCCAACGAGGGTCCAAGCCATGAATCAGCCACTGCTGTCCTTCTTTAACCAACACTACGCCCCTGGGCGAGTGGGTCTGATCGGCCAGGATGATCTTAAGGGGAGGCTCATTCGGGATGCTGAGGCGGGCATCACGCCGGACCACAAGCCATCGAAGTGGTCCCATACGTTTCTTCTTGCTGAGCGCCGTGCCGACGGACGGAACGATGGCCGCATCTACATCTTCGAAAGCGACCTCCGCGTGAGCGTGGACGACTGGGAGGTGCAGAATGGCGTCATGGAGAGTCGCCTCGTAAAGTGGTGCCTCGACAATGTGTCTCACGGCTGCGTGCTGGGGATGAACCTGAGCACCGCGGAGACCACCACACTCCTCACGCAAGCGCTGAGCTACCATTACGATGAGGAGCATCTTCGGTATCCCGTCGGGGAGCTGTTCGGCACGTTGTGGGCGATCATCACGCGACGGCTCGCCAAAAAGAACATCTTCGACGACAAGCACGCCGTGCAGTGCGCGACGTTTGTCCGGATGTGCTATCAGGCGATCGGACACGACCCGGTTACGGGAGGGGTGCACCTGACAAATACGTCACCCGAGAGCTTCTATCAAAGTCCACTGTTCACCTTTCGAAAGGAGTGGCACCGGCCGTAGTGGAATGGGGAAACGAGAGTGATTCCGCAGAGCCGGACGAATTCGCGCAGGCTTCGGACGAATTAAGGAATGAATCTTTGACCAGGGGGAGAGGGGGTCAGGGGGGTGAGAATTACACCAGCCGCCCGATCGGTAACCGCCGAATTCGTTTCCCCGTGCCGGCGAAGACGGCGTTGCACACCGCCGGCGCGATGGGCGGCAGCCCCGCCTCCCCCACCCCGCCCGGCGCCGCCTCGCTCTGCACCAGGTGCACCTCGATCTCCGGCGTCTCCGCGAGCCCGAGCATCCGGTAGTCGCTGAAGTTGCTCTGCGCCACCCGCCCGCGCTCGATGGTGATCTCCCCGTACAGCGCCGCCGTGAGGCCGTACACGATCGCGCTCTGCAGCTGAGCCTCGACCGTGTCCGGGTTGACGAGAATGCCGCAGTCCGCCGCGCACACCACGCGGTGCACCCGCACCATGCCGTCAGACCCGACCGACACCTCCGCCACCTGGGCCAGGAACGTCTCGCCGAACTGCCACAGCGCGATCCCACGGGACCTGCCGGCCGGCGGCGCCGATCCCCAGCCCGCGCGCTCGGCCGCGAGGTCGAGCACCCCGCGCAGCCGCGGCTGGCCCGCGACCAGCTCGCGCCGGTACGCGTACGGGTCCTTCCCCGCCGCGTGCGCCAGCTCGTCCACGAAGCTCTCGACCACCCAGCCGTTCTGTGAAGGCCCCACGCCGCGCCACGGCCCGATGGGAACGCGGGCGTCCACGGTGGCGCGCTCGAGGCGGAAATGGGGCAGGGGATAGATCAGCTCGTCCGCCCCGCGCGTGAGCAGGAACGACCCGCCCTCGGGCCCCACCAGCCGGTGGCTCCACGCCACCGGCGCGCCGCTTGGGTCGAGCCCGGCGCGCAGCACATTGTACGTCGCGGGGCGATACACGGCGTTCTGAATGTCGTCTTCCCGTGTCCACACGACCTGGACGGGCACTTCGATCTTTTGCGCCAGCTCGACCGCCTCGGTCGCGTAGTCCACCGGTCCGCCGCGCCGCCCGAAGCCGCCGCCCAGGTAGGTCACGTGCACCGTTGTGGCCTCGACCGGGAGGCCCGTCACCCGCGCCGCCGCCCGCTGCACTCCCTGCGGGGACTGCGTGGGCGCCCAGATCTCGCAGCGGCCGTCCCGCACGTGGGCCGTGCAGTTCATCGGCTCCATGCAGGCGTGGGCGAGATAGGGCGCCTGATACACCGCCTCGACCACCCGCGCGGCGGCCTTGAGATTCGCGTCCACGTCGCCCACCGCGCGCACAACTTCGCCTGAGCGCGCCGCCGCAGCGGCGAACGCGCTCCAGATCCCATCGCTGCTCCAGCGCGCCGTTGCACCCTCGTCCCATTCGATCTTGAGGGCCTTCTTCCCCTGGAAGGCGGCCCAGGTGCGGTCCGCCACCACCGCCACGCCGCTCGAGATCTGTACCACGCGTTGCACCCCCGGTACGGCGAGGGCAGAGCGGGGGTCGAACGTCCGCACGCGCCCGCCGAAGACGGGGCAGCGCGCCACCGCGGCGTACACCATGCCCGGCACCCGCACGTCGAGGCCGAAGATCGCTGCGCCGCTGACTTTGTCCGGCGTGTCCACGCGCGGCGTCCGGTGCCCGAGGATGCGGAATTCGGAAGGTTGCTTGAGAGGGGGGTCCGCCGGCACGGGGAGTGTGGCGGCGCGAGCTGCCAAGTCGCCGTAGCCGAGCCGGCGGCCGGTCGGCACGTGCTCGACGAAGCCGCTCCGGGCCCGGCACGCCTCGCGCGGCACGTTCCAGGTGAGCGCCGCCGCGCCGATCAGCATCTCGCGGGCGGCCGCCCCTGCCTTCCGCAGCGGCTCGAAGCCGGAGCGGACGCTGCGGCTGCCGACGGTGAACTGGTCGCCGTACGCGGGGTCGGCGTCCGCCTGGGCCACGCGCACGCGCGTCCAATCGGCCTCGAGCTCCTCGGCCACGATCATGGGCATCGCGGTGCGCACGCCCTGCCCCATCTCGGAGCGCCCGGTCCAGATGGTCACGGCGCCGTCGGGTCGGATTTCGATCCAGGCGTTGGGCTTAAACGGCTCGGGCGCTGCCGGCGCGTGCGAGGTGCGGGGATCGAACGCCGGCAGATACAGCCCGATCACGAGTGTGGCTCCGGCGGCGGCGCCGGTCTTGAGGAACTCCCGCCGGTTGACGGTTGCGTGGCTCATGTCCCACCTCTGGAGCGCTCGGTCCGCTGAACCTACGACCGGCGTCGCGACTGCGTCAATCGCCCGCTGCTCGATCTTGGCGCGGGCGTTGTCTTCGCGAATCCGCGCCCTGAGAGGGCGCGCTCGGCTCTGTGCGCGCCCTTATAGGGCGCACTCTCGCGCCGAGCCCGGGCTCTCAGCCCGGGAACACGAAGAGCCGCGCGCTGACCGCCAGGAAGGATCCCCGGCGCGTTCCCGGTCGCGTCGATCTCCGTCACGATGTGAGCGTCCGCTCGAGTGCCGCGACGATCTGAGTCCAGCCCTTGCGGTGCCCCTCCACCTGGCTGGGCGGGAGCTGGCGGTGGGTCAGGATCAACTCGGTGCTGTCGCCGCGGTCCTCGAGCTCCACCGTAACCAAGGTGGGCCGGTGGTCGGTATTGACCGACAGCCAGGTGAAGGACAGGAGAGATGGACGCTCGATGGCCAGGTACTCTCCCCAGTGCTCGACCTCTCCGCCCCGGTGCCGCATGACGATGCGAAACTTCCCACCCACTTTGGGGTCGAGCGCGGTGACCTCGGCGCCCTCGCCGGTGCCCATCCAGCGTGCCAGGCTCACCGGATCGAGCCAGGCGGCGAACACCCGCTCCCGGGGGACGGGAAGCACCCGGCGGATCACCAGGACCTCGGCCGAGTCGTGCGTCGAGCTCATGGCCGGCGTCCTCGGGTGCCAACCAGCAGCGCTTCCAGCGCGTCGAGCCGCGCCTCCCAGAACTCGCGGTAATGCTCGAGCCAGCGGGTCGCCTCCCGCAGCGGCTCGGGCCGGAGACGGAGCCAGTGCTCGCGCCCGCGGACGCGGCGGCGTACCAGCCCGGCTCGCTCCAGCACCTTCACGTGCTTCGAGACCCCGTTGAACGAGATGGGGAATCGGCCCGCGAGGCTGCCGACGTTCAGCTCGCCCCCCGCCAGGGCCGCCAGAATGGCGCGGCGCGTCGGGTCGGCGATGGCCGCGTAGACCCGGTTCAGCTGGGGGCGATGCGCCCGGGGCGCCGCTTGCGAGGAATCTCGTCGGGGCATATTATCATTCAACCGATCGGTAGAATATTATCGATTGCGCGCGGATTTGTCCAACCCATCACCCAGCCAGGGAGAGGCAGTCGAAGATGACGAAGCACATGACCGGGACACGTAAAGAGTGGCTTGCAGCCCGGCGCGAGCTGCTCGAGGCGGAGAAGGAGCTGACGCGGCGCAGCGACGAGCTGGCGCGGCGCCGGCAGGAGCTGCCGTGGGTCCGGATCGACAAGGAGTACCGATTCGAGACCGACGAGGGGAGCGCATCGCTGGCGGATCTCTTCCGAGGGCGCTCGCAGCTCCTCGTCTACCACTTCATGTTCGGCCCCGACTACAAGGCCGGATGTCCGTCCTGCTCGGCGATCGCCGATGGCTTCAACGGCTCCGTCGTCCACCTGGCGAACCACGATGTCATGCTCTGGGCGGTGTCGCGGGCGCCGCTCGCGAAGCTCGCGGCGTACAAGCGGCGGATGGCGTGGACGTTTCCCTGGGCGTCCTCGCACGGCAGCGACTTCAACTTCGACTTCGACGCCTCGTTCACCGAGGAGCAACAGCGCGAGGGGGCCGTCGAATACAACTACCGGCGCGAGGCGGCGTTGACGGTACGCGGGATCGGCGATTCACTGACAAAACGCGGCGAGGGGCCTGTCGCCGAGATCGCGGCCATGACCGGAACCGACGTGGCCACGTACACGCGCGAGAGGCCGGGCATGAGTGCGTTCGTGCTCGAGGACGGCATCGTCTACCACACCTATTCCACCTACGCGCGCGGAGTGGACGGCCTCTGGGGCATGTACCAGTGGCTCGACCGCGCGCCCAAGGGGCGTAACGAGACGGGCATCTGGTGGCGCCGCCACGACGAGTACGACAAGGCCTGAGCGCGGATTGTCCTACCCATCACCTAACCAGGGAGAGCCAGTCGAACCATGACGCACGACGGCGCGAGCGGTCTGACCCATCACCCCGTAGTGTCGCACGAAGAGTGGCTGGCGGCGAGGACGGCGTTCCTCGCTCGCGAGAAGGAGTTCACCCGGCTGCGGGACCAGCTGAGCGAGGAGCGACGCCGGCTCCCCTGGGAAGCGGTCACAAAGGCCTACGTGTTCGAGGGGCCGAGTGGCAAGCGGACCCTGGCCGAGCTGTTCGAGGGACGGAGCCAGCTGGTCGTCTACCACGCCATGTTCGACCCCCGTAACGCC
>Ga0209474_10000961_pt1 | contig 29248 bp, 20 predicted proteins | sample GraSoiAngelo_145_FD_185902 | JGI IMG/M metagenome (GOLD analysis project Ga0209474, IMG submission 185902) | Grasslands soil microbial communities from the Angelo Coastal Reserve, California, USA - 14_1009_05_20cm (SPAdes) (version 2) | ecosystem: Environmental > Terrestrial > Soil > Grasslands...
TTTTCGACAAGAAATGTGCCATCGCGGGTCATACCGGTCAGGATTTTTTCGTAAGGATCGACTTCGCGAATGTACCAGAGGCGTGTAACCAGAATGCCGCGTTCGGTTGAGGAAACCATCTGTTCGACCGTCTTCGGGTCGCGCGGCGGTTCGAAAACAATATTCATTGGGCCTTCGCCCATTTCATTGGGGATCGGAAACCCATGGCCGGTAGGCTCGATTGGGCCAATTTTGCCGGCATGCTCTGAGCTGCGCATCTTCTCCGCCGTAGCTCGCGCGTAGACCAACCGCTTAACGACTCCATTCTCGACAAGCTGAACGTTCTTGCGGCGCACTCCTTCGCCATCAAACGATGGTCCGGCTTGCAGCGGATGTGCCACATCGTCCCAGATGGAAATGTTCTCACCGAATAGACGAGGCCCAATTCGATTGTTGAGAAACGACCGCTGATCCAGAATCGCCAGTCCGCCGAAATCGAAAAACATGAATCCCACCATGTCGAGCACGGCCGCAGGCTCAAAGATAACGGTGTACTTCCCCGCGGAGATCTCGCGTGGACCTGCAGACTCAACAGCTTTCTTAGCGGCGGTTTCCGCCAGGGCTTGCGGATTCAGCTTAGTGACGTCAGGGGAATTCGATTTCTGCCAGCCGGAAGAATCTTCGGCCAGCATGGTGATGGAAATTTCGGCAGAAGTCTGCGTGTGCCAGTTACTCAGCCCGCGAGAGTTGAAAATACCTTCAACACCCTGAGCGCTGGAAAAAATTCCCGCAGTTGTAAGCTTGTGTTTTTGTGCAATCGAGACAATTTTGCCGACAGCTTCCGCCCGTTGCTCAGGAGTGAGGGCCGCAGTGGCTTGGAAATGACGGCTAGGTATTTCCAGTGTGGCGCGGGCGCCCTCGCCCGCGTCTGGAACAGGCAGCAAATCCGTATCTCGCTCCTGAACTCTCGCCAGACTCTCGGAAGCCGATACCACGTCACGCAAGCTCTGGTCGTCAAACTTGTTCGTGGTGGCACGAGCTGTTCGTCCGCTGAAAACCGTGCGCACGGAAACGCCGTAGTTTTCTTCAGCAACATTCTGATGAATGGTGTTGTTGGCGAACCGCGTAAGCGCAGATCGCCCGCCGTAGAAAAGACACTCGACCTCCTCCGCAGTCGCGTGTTTTTTGATTCGCGTAAAGATATTGGCGGCTTGATCTTGAGTCAGCATCTTGAGTGAGCAATCAGCATTCAGGAGTTAGCATTCAGCAACAGGGCGGAAAATTGAGCACCCTTTAACTAAAATTGCTGAATGCTGAGTGCTGACTGCTACGTTCCCTTGTACGCACTCCCTACCTTCACTTTGCGAAATCTTGCCGGAGCGGCACCATGTCCTGTGCCCATCACCTGTTGCGGTTGCCCTTTGCCGCAGTTCGGCGTGCCCCAAAGCGTCCATTCATCACGTGAGCAGATCGCGTCCATCGAGTTCCAAAATTCGATCGTGATCCCGGAATAGGAGGGGTTTTTCAGCATGCGCGCGCGCTTGCCATTCTTGATCTCCCAGCCGATTTCAGTACCGAATTGAAAGTTGTAGCGCTTGTCATCGATGGACCAGGAGCGATTCGTCTGAAACAAAATTCCGTGATCAGTGGACGAAATCAGCTGCTCGAATGAAAGCGGTTTCTCGCCTGGCAGAATGCTGATGTTGGTCATGCGGATAATAGGAAGGCGGTTCCAGCTTTCTGCCCGCACGGCTCCGCCAGAGCGCTGCAAGCCGATCAAGGCCGCAGTGTCGCGCGAGCTTAGATATCCCGTAAACAGGCCATTGCTGATGATCGGGGTACACTGCGCCGGGACGCCTTCGTCATCAAAAGCAAATGTGCCAAGCCCGGGGCCGTGCTCCTGGCGCGCATCGGCGACGACGTTCACTAGCTCGCTGCCGTATTTCAGAGTGCGCAATTTATCCAGAGTCAAAAACGAAGTGCCGGCAAAATTGGCTTCCATGCCCAGCACGCGATCGAGTTCAATTGGATGCCCCACCGACTCATGAATTTGCAATCCCAGCTGCGAGCTTTCCAGAATGATGTCGAATGCGCCCTCGGGACATTGGTCGGCGCTATGCAGCGCAACCGCTTCTTCGCCGATGCGACGCGCATTTTCGACCAGCTTCAGCTCATCGATCAGTTCGTACCCTTTGTTCTGCCATTGCCCGCCAAAAGAGTTGGGATAGGATCGCTTCTGAATTTCACTGCCGGCAAAACTGTAGGCGACGTACCCCGCGCCGGTGGTGATCTTGGTCTGATGAATGTTCGCGCCTTCGGACGAATAGAACCACTGCTCCTCGCGGCGAAAATTCATATTGGTTTCGGCCAAAGTTACGCCTTTCACGGAGCGTAGTTCGGCATCGATTTTCTGTAAGAGCGCGAGATTCTGTTCGATTGAAGTCGAAAATGGATCGATTTTGTAGGGCGTGCTCCATTCGGCAGTGGCCGGTTTCTCAGGAACAAGTCGCACATCTTTCTGTTTGACCTTCGCAGAAGCCTTACCGATTGCGACTGCCTGCGCTGCCGTGGACTCAACCGAGGCGCGCTCTAAATCCGCTGAGGATGCAAATCCCCAAGCACCATCGACGATTACACGCACGTTGAACCCTTGTGATCGCGAATCGGAAGCGTTGCCAATTTTGCCGTTTTTCGTCGCCAGCGCCCGACTTCGGTCGTCCAGAACTCGAACGTCGGCGTAAGTTGCTCCGCTTTGAATGGCGGTGTCGAGGGCCAGGGAGGCGAGGTCTTTCATGGCGGAGAATTAAAATCTACCACAGGAATTCTGGACCGGGTTCCTACCTTACGATGCCGAGGATGCAGCCGCTTTTACTTTGCCAGGGCGGGCCAGCAGTTTCTGGACTGCGTCAAGGAAGGTGCCTGAACCGTTTTCCATTCGCAGCAGCGACTTTTCAAAATACAAACTCGCCCCTTCGCTTAAGAGCTTTTCACGATTCGATTGAGAAAGGCTGGTCAACACAATGACCGGAATTAAGGCGGAGGACGGATTTTTGCGCAACTCGCGCAGTACCTCGGGGCCTGAGAGCTTCGGCAGCATCATATCCAGCACCACCAGGTCGGGCTTGCTCTCGATTGCCAGGCGGAGACCTTCTTCGCCATCAGCAGCGGTGATCACCTCATATCCCGCTTTCATGAGTGTCCGCTCGTTGGAGATACGAAGCAGCCGGCTGTCGTCAACGATCAGAATCTTCATTGTGCGCCACCGGTATGAGCAGTGATTTGAACTGATCAAGCCTAAATGAAAAGCGCACATCTCGAGCAACTGGTTTGATAACGGCGGGTACTGTTGTAACGCTGTGTCACACCGATAGGCTGATGTCCTGGGAACCAAGCTGCACGATCGACCGGCCCGAGCGCCCAAGTTTCATGGGCGATGCCGCGCCTGGGGGAACCCACCGTATAGCGACTTTTGTCTATGCCGAGGGTTCTTATATCCAGAGAAGCAGTCCGGTGCGGGGGGCCGAAGTATGGCGAAGATAATTGAATTTTATGTTCCGCAGGATTTCAGGAAAAGACCTGAAAGCTCAGGCAGACGTGGCCGGGTAATCGAATTCGTGGTCCAACCCAAGAAATCTGCCTGATAGAGGCTTTATCAACAGCTGCCGAAGTCTAAGCTTGTTGGGTTCAGCCAGTGAGGTCTTAGTCGCCGCTGACTTGGTGTTGGCTGGGAACAAAAAGGATTGCGGGCTGGGGCTTAGGGGAACGGTTAGCAAAGGCGTGCAGCAAGGCAATAACGCTGACGTAGGCTGTTGTAACCCCAAGGGCGACTGACCCGGCGACGGTGAAAGATACGACAAAAGCAACCAACAGACTACCCAAGTTCGGCCTACCTTCCCGTCTTCCAGCAGCAACAAAAGAAACGGCTTAAGTCCGGTCTTCTGATTCTGTAACCATCCAGATGGCTGGCGACCGGTGCGTTTTTACTTTACCCGCGTTGACGCTTGCTGCTGTTTACAACTAAGATACGTGAGTAAAGCCGCGCAACTCCACTTTCCAACATTTCTGAGGACCCGTCCACGTTACCAAGGTCCATTATCCAGTCGCACAATGGCCATTAAGGAAATCTCAATCCGGGGCGCCAGGCAACACAATCTGAAGAACATAAGTGTGGATATCCCCCGTAATACCCTCACTGTCATCACTGGGCTGAGCGGGTCGGGCAAATCTTCACTGGCGTTCGACACGATTTATGCCGAGGGGCAGCGCCGGTATGTGGAAACACTCTCCGCGTACGCGCGGCAGTTTTTGGACCAGATGGAGCGCCCGGACGTGGACGCCATCGACGGGTTAAGTCCCTCCATCTCCATCGAGCAAAAAACCACCAGTCGAAGCCCGCGCTCGACCGTCGGAACGATCACAGAGATTTACGACTATCTGCGGTTGCTGTACGCCTCAATTGGTATTCCTCATTGCCCGAAATGTGGCCGTGCAATCTCGCGCCAAACGGCAGCCCAGATTGTGCAACGCGTGATGGCACTGACTCCCGAGGACCGGGTCATGGTGCTGGCGCCGATTGTGCGTGGACGTAAAGGCGAATTCAAAAAAGAGATGGAGAAGCTATCCGAGCACGGTTTCACCCGGGCTCGCATCGATGGAGAACTGGTCAACCTGCAAGATGAAGCCGAGATCCAGCTCGACAAACGCAAGAACCACACCATTGAAGTCGTCGTTGATCGATTACTGGTGAAGCCGGGGATTGAGCAACGTCTCGAGATGTCAGTTGCATTAGCGATGAAGTTGGCGGGCGGCTTGGTGCAGGTTGCGGTGGTCGGCGGGGACGAACAGCTTTACTCCGAGCGCCTTGCCTGTCCCGATTGCGGCATTGACGTGCCGAAGCTTGAGCCGCGGTCGTTCTCGTTCAACAGCGCCTACGGCGCGTGTCCGGAATGCCACGGGCTCGGCAGCACTTACGACTTCGATCCGGCTAAGGTCATCAACGACTGGTCAAAACCCTTGCTGGACGGCGCTTTGGGACCGGGTTCGGCTTCGCAGAATTTGATTCATCAAATCAAAATTGTCGCAGAAGCCTATGGCATCGATCTGAGCACGCCCTTTGAAAAGCTGCCGGACAAAATCCAAAACTTGTTTCTGTTCGGCGAGCCGGAGAAGCGAGGCAAAACCGGGTTCCTGGGGATTTTTGGATATTTAAAGAATGCAATGGATGAGTCCAGTTCTGAAACCTACCGGGACTGGCTTATGGAGCACATGTCTCCAACGCAATGTCCGGCTTGTCACGGCAGGCGCCTTCGTCCGGAAAGCCTGGCAGTGCAAGTCGAAGGTATGTCGATTGCCGACTTCACCGCTATGCCGGTATCCCGCGCCCTTGAGAGAGCAAGCACCATTAAGCTGGCCGGACGCGAGCAGCAGATTGCCGGACGCATCATGAGCGAGATTGTCGAGCGCCTGCAATTCTTGAACGCTGTCGGGCTTGGCTACATTTCTCTGGACAGGTCGGCGGCGGCTCTTTCTGGGGGGGAGGGGCAGCGAATTCGTCTGGCGACTCAAATCGGGTCGAAGCTGCGCGGAGTGCTTTACGTTCTCGATGAGCCGTCGATCGGTCTGCACCATCGCGATAATGGCCGGCTGCTGAATGCGCTTGAGGAGCTTCGGGATTTGGGAAACACCGTGCTGGTGGTTGAGCACGATGAGGAGACCATCCGTCGCGCGGACTACGTAGTGGATCTTGGTCCTGGCGCCGGTCGTCATGGCGGAGAGATCGTAGCGCGGGGAACCCCCGAGGAAATCACACATGTGCCGGAGTCGCTCACCGGCGCCTACATGTCGGGAGATAAGCGGATTGAGACACGTCCCGAGCGGCGCAAGGTGAATGGAAGCGCGATCACCGTGCTCGGCGCGCGCGAGAACAACTTGAAAAGCGTGGACGCGACTTTTCCTCTGGGACTGATCAATGTTATTACCGGCGTATCAGGCTCAGGGAAATCCACATTGGTCAATGACATCTTGTATCGCGCACTGGCAAAGTCCCTCTACCGCTCACGCGAAGAACCGGGCCAGCACAAAGCGATCTCGGGCGCTGAGAACATCGATAAAGTCATTCGCATTGATCAGTCACCAATCGGCCGAACCCCACGATCCAATCCGGCGACGTACACCCAAGTCTTCACGCATATTCGCGATCTGTACGCGATGCTCCCGGAATCTCGCGAACGCGGATACAAGCCTGGAAGGTTTTCTTTCAATGTAACCGGCGGGAGATGTGAAGCCTGCCAGGGTGAAGGCCAACGGCGCATTGAGATGAATTTTCTTCCTGACGTGTATGTTGTCTGCGAAGTGTGTGGCGGCCGGCGTTATAACCAGGAAACGCTGGCGGTGAAGTACAAGGGTTATTCAATTGCCGATCTGCTGGAAACGCCGGTTTCAGAGGCGTTGCCAATTCTGGAAAATATTCCTCAGGTCCGGCAGCGGCTGCAAACTCTGGTTGATGTCGGCTTGGGTTATCTTCACCTGGGCCAATCGGCGGTCACGCTCTCAGGCGGCGAAGCTCAGCGCATTAAACTCGCACGCGAGTTGAGCAAACGCCAGACCGGACGAACCCTTTACCTGTTGGATGAGCCTACGACAGGTCTGCACTTTGACGACGTGCGAAAGCTGCTCGACGTTCTGCACCGGCTTACCGACCTCGGTAATACGATCATCATCATCGAGCACAATCTGGATGTGATCAGAAACGCCGATTGGATAATCGACCTCGGCCCGGAGGGTGGGGAAGAGGGCGGCCGAATCGTTGCGCAGGGTACTCCCGAACAGGTCGCGCGGAACAAGAAATCCTACACCGGGCAGGCACTGGCAGAGTATGCCATTGCAGCTCTAGCTCATCCACAAGCTGCCGTCAGCTAACAGCAGGTCGCAAGCGGGCGCCCGTCCCACGCAGACTTCGTGTAAATTCAAATTATGTCGTCGAATTCAGCATGGGGCGGACCCGGGCTGGAAGATCCTTCGAAGCCGCTAGCCAGCGACGCTCCTGCGAGCGCGAGCCCCCCGCCCGCAGAAGACCCGCCCTTTGGAGGCTTAGAAGTCCTAAAAATTGGCCTGCTGATTTTTGTCGTGCCGATAATGATGGCGCCTTTTTTAGTTGTGATTGCGCAGAAACTTTTTTATCCGCGGCTGACATTCGCGGCAGTTGCAACAAAGCCTTGGATCTTGTTGGGCCCGCAATTTGTGTGGTTCGCCGTGGTCGCGCTGCTCTTGATTGACTATTCGAAGTCGCGATTTCACCAGACATTGTGGCGGGCGGTCCGCTGGAACTGGCCGAAGCGAGGTTGGCTGGCGCTGATTGGAATCGGAATCGTTACCCTGCTTGTTTTGCAAGGACTCGAGCGTCTGCTGCCGCTGCCTCCTAAAAGCCCATTTGATCAGTTTTTCAATCGACCGCTCGACGCCTATGCCTTCGCATTCCTGGCGATTGCTTTCGCGCCATTTATGGAAGAGTTATTTTTTAGAGGATTTCTCTATCCAGTGCTCGCGCGCCGGTTGGGAGCAGCAGCCGCAGTTTTAATCACTGCCTCTTCCTTCGCCTTCATTCACATTTTCGAATACAAAGCATGGGGCCCAGTGCTGATAATATTTTTGGTCGGCGCGGTGTTGACGATTGTCCGCTCGAAGATGAAGTCTGTGGGCGCGAGTTTCATCGTTCACTCCGTCTACAATGGCGTTCCAGTAATGGCCGCGCTCATCGCCAGTCACGGCTTCAAGCACCTGGAGAAGCTGGCCCAATAACTCTGATATCTTAGAAATTCATGTCCTCACCGCGTCAGGAATTATTGCGCCTGCTGGCCACGAAGTCGTTCCGCCTGGGCAATTTCAAACTGTCGTCTGGCGGGAATAGCGACTACTACATTGATTGCCGTACTACCACGCTCGATGCGCGTGGCGCTCAATTAACAGGTCAGGTTTTTTTAGATGAGATCCGGCGGCGAGGCTGGAAGCCCGAGGCAATCGGCGGACTCACCATGGGAGCCGATCCGATCGTGGTCGCGGTCGCTGTAACTAGCGGAACTCTAAATGGTTTTCTGGTGCGAAAGGCGGAGAAGCAGCACGGGACGACACAGCGCATTGAAGGTTTTCGCGGTAAAGGTGCGCGAGTGGTGATAGTCGATGATGTTTGCACGACGGGAGCTTCGACCATTCAGGCCATCGAAGCGGCGCGCGAATTTGGATTCGAGATTGAGGGCGTGATGTGCCTGGTGGAACGCGAAGAAGCCCATGGACGCCCGGACGTAGAGAAGGCCGCTGCGCCTGCGCCATTTGTGGCGGTATTCACGGCTAAAGACGTGAGAAGGGAGCATGTGGCTCTCAGCGCCCAGCCATCAGCTGTCGGCTAAGGCGGTGGACAAAGTCAAAACCCATCTCATGGGGTAACCGCTGTATCGGGAACGGCACGGTTTTCAGCCGTGCCGAACATTCGACGAATTCAGTGAACGGCACGAGTGGAACTCGTGCCGTTACCGGTCGTGAAGCTACGGCCAACGATTAACGACGATCTTATGATCCAAACTCTCGAATGGACCGAGCGCGGCGTGCGCTTTATCGATCAGACCAAGCTGCCGACAGAAGAAGTGTATGTTGACTGCAAGACACACCAGGAAGTCGCAGAAGTGATCCGCAACATGGTGGTGCGGGGAGCACCAGCTATTGGTGTCGCGGCCGCAATGGGCATTGCGCTCGGGGTCAAGAATTCCAAAGCCGAAACTGCAGGCGAACTGAAGCTTGAACTGGACCAGATTTGTGACGTGATCGGGAAGACCCGCCCCACTGCTGTGAACCTGTTTTGGGCGATCCGCCGGATGCAGCAGAAGTTCGAAACTCTTCGCGTGCGTCCAATTCAGCAACTAAAGCATGCATTGATCGAGGAAGCACAGCGCATGCACGCAGAGGACATTGCCATTAACCGCGCAATGGGCCAGCACGGCTCAGCCTTAATGCCTGCGAGCGGCGGAGTTCTGACTCACTGCAACGCGGGCGCGCTGGCAACAGCTGGTTATGGGACTGCGCTCGGAGTGATTCGTGCGGCGATCGAGAATGGAAAAAAAATTCATGTCTATGCTGATGAGACGCGTCCGTTTCTTCAAGGCTCGCGCCTGACCGCCTGGGAACTGATGAAAGATGGTATAGCAACGACCGTCATTTCAGACAACATGTCGGGCGCGATGATGCGCCAGGGAAAAATCGGCGCCGTGATTGTCGGCGCGGACCGCATCGCTGCCAACGGGGACGTGGCCAACAAAATTGGGACCTACACCGTGGCCGTATTGGCGAAAGAACACAGCATTCCCTTTTACGTGGCGGCCCCAATTTCGACAATTGATTTGGCGACGCCGGATGGGGGCAAGATTCCCATCGAGCAACGGAACTCAGCTGAGGTGACGCACATTGCCGGCAAATCGATTGCCCCGGAAGGCGTAGGAGTAGAAAATCCGGCGTTCGATGTGACCCCCGCGAAGTACGTGACCGCGATTGTGACGGAGCGAGGCGTCGCTCGGGCCCCATATGAGCAATCTTTAGCCGCTTTTGCCCTCGAGCAAGCTCACCTCACTAGCACCGGAACCTAAAGAAAAGACGCGAGTTTCCAGTCGCACGTTCGTTCTCCCGCCTTACGAAGGTAATTCCGGCCGCAGGCTTTTCCACGACTTTCCCCGCCAAATCCGGTAGAACCTACATAGCTTGCTGGAAGTGTCTTTCGCGAGGGTGATTGATGTCTCAAGTGAGGGAAGAACAGCCGTCGATGCTGGCGCGGGCTGAAACCATTCAAAGGCAAATCCACGAGCTCACCAGCCGCGACACTCAGCTATGGTCGATCGTAACTCTGGTCATTTTGGTGTTAACCGCTGGTTTTCTTACCTTGGTTTTGCCAAATTTAGCGATCAAGCAACGGCTCATACGGATAGAAGAAGGATATTTGCCGCAGCTCTTCTTCGGACTCATCTGCCTGATTGTCCTTTTTAATATTTATCTGCAGTCGCAGCGGGTTAACCTCAACTCGACGCGGAAAGCTCTGATCAGCGAATTGGTATTGAATGAGAGATTGGAAAGCCTTTCGCTGATCGATCCACTGACGCAGTTGTTTAACCGCAGGGCGCTGAATGAGCTCATCTCACATCAGGTGGCGCGGGCGAACCGCAACGGAACGCCGCTTACGTTTTTGATCATGGACATCAATGGCTTCCGCGAGCTGAACGCGAAGCTGGGAAGCATGGAAGGCAACCGCGTCCTGACCGAGTTCGCGCGAATGCTGAAAAAAGTGTTTCGCGGAGGCGACCTGATTTTCCGGCAAGGGGGAGATGAATTTTTAGTAGTGATGCCTGACACTGGCGAACAGCAGGCTGACCCTCCATTGCATCGTTTGTTGGGCTTGATCGAACAGTGGAACGTTGAGAACGGCAGTAATTTTCAGCTCTCGTTCACTTGGGGATTAGCGGGGTACGTTACCGGCACCAGCCTGGAAGATGTGCTGCGCACGGTAGACCGCAAGCTTTACCAAAAAATGCACAACCTCGCACCAGTGTTTTGAAGAAGCGGTCGGTACTCAGCGTTTCCCATCCGCGCTTGATCCAAAAAATTAGTGTCATTCCGAACCGCTTTAGCGGTGAGGAACCTGCTGCTGCGAGAAAAGAAGCAGGTTCCTCGGACCTAAAGGTCCTCGGAATGACATCGCAATGGTGAATGCTGAATGGTGACTGCTGAATGCTGAATGCTCTCTTTACAGCTTCAGTGCTGCGCCTTTATCCAAATACCAAAGCAGTTCACCATCCACGGGACGCACTTTTTGGCACGGCAGGTTCGCCGCGGGATCCTTTAATGCTCGGCGGACCATTTCAGCCTTCTCATCCCCGTTCACCAGGAACATCACCGAGGCCGCGTTGTTCAGGACAGGGTACGTAAATGTAATGCGAAATGTGTTCAGCTTATCGACCCAATTTGCAACCACAAGATGATCTTTCGCCTGCAACGCCGCTGTGCCGGGGAACAGCGATGCTGTGTGTCCATCTGGACCCATGCCAAGAAGAATGAAGTCAAACTTGGGAAAGGCGCCCTGCTTCGAACGAAAAAATTGTTGCAGCGTCTGTTCGTATTTGCCGGCTGCTCCCCTCGCGTCCGGCAGCTCAGCGGGAACGCGGAAGATGTTTTCTGGCGAAATTGGCAGCTTCGAGAGCAGCGTCTCGTTGGCCATGCGATAGTTGCTGTCCGAACTGTCGGGCGGGACGTGGCGCTCGTCGCCCCAGAAGAAGAAAACTTTGTCCCATGGCAAGCACGACGAGAAATTTGTAACCAGTTCCTGATGCAGGCCGCGAGGCGTTGATCCGCCAGACAGCGCTACGGTGAACCTGCCGTGATCTTGAATGGACTTTGATCCGGTGACGCAGAATTCTTCTGCTGCGGCGCGAAACAATTCCTGCGGAGAGCCGAAAATCCGGACCTGTGGTTCTGCAGGCATTCTTAAGCTGCCAATTCAACCGACGCGCACCGGGCAGCCCCAAGCAGCGCGAGTTTTTCGTCAGTAATAACTTTTACCGGGATAATTTCCATCAGCCGGCGCAATCTACCTTTGTTCAAAAACCGCTGCAGAAAGGTAGAAGTCGTTAGCTTCGGCAGGATTTTTGGGGCGATCCCGCCGGCGAGGAACATACCCCCCACCGACTTCATTTTTAGCGCGAGATTCCCAGCCTCCGCCCCGAATACTGCCACGAAGATGTCCAAGGCCTGCTCACACATAGCGCACTTACCAGTCAGGCCCGCCTCGGAAATTGCAGCTGCCGCATCGGATTCGACCATCTCGTTAACCAGCCAATCCGGTGGCTTGCCCTTTCCCGTGTCGCGAAGGAAATCAAATACATTTACCAGGCCAGGTCCCGAGAGGACCCGCTCGTAGCTGACATGATCAAAACGTCCTCGTAAATATTCGAGCAACTCGACCTGCAGATCGTCCATAGGCGCAAAGTCGCAATGCCCACCTTCCGATGCAAACACGTGGTGCCGCTTGCCGTCCCAGTAAAGGCCAGCTTCCCCAAGCCCTGTGCCGGCGGCAATAACCGCTTGATTCCCCGGAGTAATGCTGACTTGATTGAGCGATACCAGATGCTCGGGCGGCAAGGCGCCAACGCCCCAGCCTGTAGCTTCGAGATCATTGATCAGTAGTGCGTCGCGCAGCTGCAGTTCATCGGCCAGACGTCTTGACTCGATGATCCATGGAAGATTGGAGGCTTCCACGCGGCCGTTGGTGACCGGACCAGCGATACCAAAGCAGGCCTGCGCCGGATGCGCGCCGGAGCGGTCGACGAACTCTCTTACGATTTCGTCTAATCCAGAATAATGCCTGCTGGGAAAAACCGTCGAGGAGACCAGTTTAAAATTTCCGTTTTTTACATCGAACAGCGCCAGCCTCGCATTAGTACCTCCGATGTCGCCCGCGAGAATCATCGATCGAAATTCCTCCAGTGACGGCCATCGCGCTCCAACAATTCGTCGGCCTCTTTCGGTCCCCAATTTCCCGCAGGATAATTCGGGAAATTGCGTGGGGGCAGTGCTTTCCACACATCGAGCAATGGACTCACTACGCACCATCCAGCTTCGACCATGTCCGCCCGCTGGAACAACGTGGCGTCGCCGATCATGCAGTCGTGCAGTAGCCGCTCATAGCCGGTGCTGGGCTGGGTGCCGAAGTAATCAGCGTAATTGAAATTCATGTCCACTGCACCCAGTCGCATGATGGGCCCAGGAACTTTCGCCGCGAATTGCAAAGAAATGCCTTCCTGTGGCTGAATGTGCAGCACAAGTTGGTTTGGCATCAGGTTCTCGACCGGAGTGTCGCGAAATAGAACAAATGGCGCGCGCCGGAATTGAATCACGATTTCAGTGGTCTGTGCCGCCAGCCGTTTGCCAGTGCGTAAATAAAATGGGACATCCGCCCATCGCCAGTTATCGATCGCCAGCTTCATGGCGACGAATGTTTCCCTTCGTGAATCTGGCGGAACATCTTCTTCCTGCCGGTATCCCGGGACACGCTGTCCCCCTTCAACTCCGGGTCCATACTGGCCGCGTACCGTACGGGTCAGTACTTCTTCGGAACTCAGCGGCTGGACCGCGTGAAGGATCTTTGCCTGCTCGTCCCGAACCGCGTCCGGGCGGAAAGAAATCGGCGGCTCCATAGAGGTGAGGCTGATGAGCTGCATGATGTGGTTCGGCACCATATCGCGCAGCGCGCCGGCAGTGTCGTAGTAACTGCCTCGCGATTCGACGCCCACTGTCTCGGCGACCGTGATCTGGACGTGGTCGATGTAGCGGCGGTTCCAGATAGGCTCGAAAATCCCATTGGCAAAGCGAAAAGCCAGAATGTTCTGGACAGTTTCTTTGCCCAGGTAATGATCAATGCGATAGATCTGGTGCTCGGTGATGCAGCTCAGCAACTGCTGGTTCAGCGCCTTTGCAGACTCCAGATCGTGACCGAACGGCTTTTCTATGATTACCCGGCGCCAGTGCTGGCCTCCACTTTCATCCATCAATCCGACTGCGGAAAGGTTTTCAACGATCTCTCCAAAAAACTGGGGAGCAGTGGCCAGGTAGAAAAAGTAATTCTGATGCGTGGAGTGATCTTTATCCAGCTTCTCTAGCTTGGCCTTAAGTTGCTGGTAAAGATTCTTGTCGTCAAATTCAGCCGTAATGTAATACAGCCGGCGGGTGAACCATTCCCAAATGTCGGGATCGACGTCGCTGCCCGCATAGTGATGGATCTCGTCGCCCATGGTGCCGCGAAATTCTTCGTCAGACAGTTTCTTGTGCGAAATCCCGACGATGGCAAACTCACGCGAAAGCAGTTGTGCCTTAGCCAGATTGTAGAGGGCTGGTATCAGCTTGCGGCGGGTGAGATCGCCGGCCGCGCCGAAAATAACCATGATGCAGGGGTCGCCGGGACGACCCGGGGTACGCTGCTGAGTTTGCGGAAGCGCTTCCAATTGTGCCATTGGCGATTTTCCCACTGCATCATTAAATTACCAGAGCGGCCGTGTCGGATGGAGTGGTCTTGTGTCAGGCGCTCTTTTTCGCGGTCGCCGGTTCAACGTGTCCGCCAAATTTCTGCCGCATTGCCGAAAGCATTTGCTCTGCGAACGTGTGCCCCTGGCGTGAACGGAAACGGACGAACAAGGCCGCCGATAAAACGTCCACAGGAACAGCTTCGTCGATAGCGGCTTGGATTGTCCAGCGGCCCTCGCCTGAGTCCTGAACGAAGCCGCTGTACTCGGAAAGGGTCGGGTTCTCGGCCAATGCCATAGCAGTGAGGTCCAGCAGCCACGAACTGATTACGCTCCCGCGCCGCCAGACTTCGGCAATGTCGGGAAGATTCAGATTGTACTGTTCGTCTTTCGGCAGCTCAGGCTTGTTCGCATTGCGGAAAATATCAAAACCTTCCGCGTAGGCCTGCATGATGCCGTATTCAATTCCATTGTGCACCATCTTAACGAAGTGGCCGGCGCCTGACGGTCCGCAGTAGATGTATCCTTCTTCAGCCGTGCCGGACATTTTCTCGCGTCCCGGGGTGCGGGGGATGTCGCCACGACCGGGGGCAAGCGTTTTGAAGATAGGATCGAGTTGCTCCACTACTTCTTTCGGTCCACCAATCATCATGCAGTAGCCGCGTTCCAGGCCCCATACGCCGCCGCTGGTGCCGACGTCGACATAGTGAAGTCCCTTTTCTCGGAGGGACTTGGCGCGGCGAACGTCGTCTTTGAAATAGGAATTGCCACCATCGATCAGAGCGTCGCCAGCTTTCATTTTTTGAGACAGAGCCTGGACCGTAGATTCTGTTGCATCTCCCGCCGGGATCATTAGCCATGCGATACGGGGAGAGCCGAGCTTTGAAACGAAATCGTCGAGTGACGTCGAGGGGATGGCGCCTTCGGAGGCCAAGGCCTTCACGGCATCAGCACTTCGGTCGGTCACAACCACCTCGTGCCCGCCGCGCATGAGGCGTCGTGCCATGTTCGCGCCCATCCTGCCCAGCCCCACCATTCCGAGACGCATGTGCCCTCCCGTTTAATCCAAAGCAGGTTCCTCGCACCTGAAGGTGCTCGGAATGACAGCACGTTTAGAGACCTTGGGATACAGCTGTTTTAAGTGCTGACAACCCGGCTTTAACATCTTTGCCTAAATGCACCCGCAATACGCGTCGTCCGCGATCGGCGAGTACCTGGAAATCCCCTCGTGACTGCGCCGCTTTGACAATGCCGAAGGTGTATTTCGCACCAGGGACCGGTACGTCCACGGCGGCATCGCACGTGATTTGCAAGAACACTCCAGTGTTCGGACCACCCTTGTAAGCCTGACCGGTCGAGTGCAGGAACCGCGGGCCGAAACCCAGACACGTGGCTACTCGCTTTCCATCACGAACCGCATATCGAATTTCTTCAAGCTGACTTTCGTGTTCGTCGTTCATTTCGATATAGCCGAGCACGGCAAAGTAATCGCCGGCCTGGATACGCCGAAGATGGGCGCGCAAGTACTCGCCTAATGAGTTCTTGCTTCCCAGAGCACCGGCGTTCTTCGAATCGGTAAAAAGCTTGATGCCGCTCTGCTCGAAAATCGGCTTCTCTGATGGAAGCGAGCCGGTCTTTTCATATTCGCTTGTCAGCTTGCGAGTTTCAATTTTGCTGGCTTCCACATCGGGTTGATTGAAGGCATTGATGCCGAGGATGGAGCCGGCGACCGCGGTTGCGATCTCCCATCGGAAAAATTCCTGGCCGAGATCGTAGGTGTCGTTCACGGAAATGCGCACCACCGGATGTCCAGCTTTTTCGATTGCCGCGATTTTCGCGTCCTGGTCAGCATCGGGCGTAGCCTCGAAGCGTAGATAAGCAAAGATGCGGTCATTGCCGTAAATCTCAGGCGCGGTCAGTCTTTCCCGGTCAACCGGAATAATTCCCTTTCCTTGCTTGCCCGTGGATTCCGCAATTAGTTGCTCAAGCCAAGCGCCAAGATCGTAAATCGCGGGCGACGCCACAATGGTGAGTTTGTCGCGTCCGGCTTTCGCGGCAGTTCCCAGCACAATACCGAGCATCACGCTGGGATTTTTTTCGACGGGAACCGAAGCCGCGCACGCCTGCACCATTTCTTCCGCGCGATCAAGGAACTTGGGGACATCGAGGCCCATTGCCGCTGCCGGGACAATTCCGAAATTGGAGAGTGCGGAGTACCGGCCGCCAATTGTCGGATCACCGTGGAAGATGTATCGGAATTTGTCGGTCTCAGCCTCTTTTTCCAGTTTTGACCCCGGATCAGTAACCGCGATAAAGCGGCTGCCGGCTTTTTCCGCGCCGATGGTCTGCTTCACCCGCTCGAAGAAATATTGTTTGAAAATATTCGGTTCTAGAGTCGTTCCCGACTTGCTCGAAACAATAAACAGACTGTTTGCCAGATCGAGTTTCTTCTCGAATGATTTGACTTGGGCCGGATCTGTCGAATCGAGTACGTGCATCTCGGGGAAGCCACTGATGCGACCGAAGGTCTTCTCCAGGACTTCTGGGCAGAGGCTCGACCCGCCCATACCAAGCAGGAGAATATCGCTGAATTTCTCTTTGCGAATTTCTTCGGACAGCCGATGGAATTGATCTTTCTTCTCGAGCTGCTTTTCCGTGATGTCGAGCCACCCAAGCCATTTCGATTCGTCGGTGTTCGTCCACAGTGACGCGTCCCTCTGCCACAGTCGGCGTACTTTGCCGTTTGCGCGCCAGTCATTCAAGTTTTGAGCCACAGTTTTTGCCAGCGCATCCGGCAGCTTGTAAGTTTGCTGATTAATTTTTGGTGTTGTTTCGCCCTGCGTGCTTTTCTCGACCGCGGCTAGCAATTTGTCGAACGCTTCTTCAAAGAGGCGAACGCCGTCGTCCGTCAGCTTGTCAGTGATTACGTCAATCGAAATTCCAACAGAAGCGAGGCCCGCCATAACCTGCTTGGCTTCATCAACGCCTTCTGTCAGAGTTTCCCGCGGCAGACCGTGATCACGAAATGCATCGAAGGTGGCGGGAGGGATGGTGTTCACGGTGTCAGGGCCGATCATCTCCTGCACATAAAGAATGTCGGGATAAGCGGGATTCTTCGTGCTGGTGCTGGCCCATAGAACGCGCTGCGTCTGGCCGCCTTTGGCTCGCAGCTTGTCCCATTGCGGACCGGAAAAAATATTCAAATAACGCTGATACGCGAGCTTGCCATTGCCGATGGCGACTTTGCCCAGTAAGCCTTTTAGTTTTTGTTCTTCTTGCGAATTCTTTGCCGACTTCAGGCGAGCGGAAATTTCAGCATCGACAGAATTATCGATCCGGCTAATGAAAAAGCTGGCGACACTCGCCACTCGTTTTACGTCCCCACCACTCGCCGCGAATTTTTCCAGCCCGCGAATGTAAGCTTCCGCAACTTTTTGATAAACCCCTTGCGAGAACAGCAGGGTCACGTTGACGTTGATGCCCTCGCTGATGAGCTGCTCGAAGGCGGGAATACCTTCAGCCGTCCCCGGAACCTTAATCATGATGTTCGGGCGACCGACCGCTTTCCACAACCGACGCGCTTCTTCGAGGGTCCCTTGCGTCTCTCGCGCAAGGTAGGGTGAAACTTCCAGGCTGATGTAACCGTCGCGCAATTTGGATTCGTCGTAGACCGGGCGCAGTAAGTCGGCGGCATCCTGAATGTCGCGAATAGCAATAAGCTCGTAACGAGCTTTGGCGTCGAGATCGGTGCGATTTTTCAATGACGTCAGAATGTCGGCGTAATCGGTGCTGCCAACAATTGCCTTTTCAAAAATCGCGGGATTCGAGGTCATGCCCCGCAAGCCGTCTTCCTGAATCAGGCGCTTCAGTTCGCCAGTGGTAATAAGATCGCGGCGAATGTAGTCGAGCCAGACAGACTGACCAAACTTAAGAAGATCTTTGAGCGGGTTGGTGGCTTTCGCGGTGTCTAGAACTCCGGTCGGCTGCATACTTTACCTCCCTTTGGGTGCCCACTTGTCGCGGCGACAGCGTGGATCATTTTTTGTTTTTCGCCAGAACTTGTTTGGCGGCTTCGATAACATGATCGACGCTAAATCCGAATTTCTTGAACAAATCTTTCGCGGGGGCCGAAGCTCCGAAGCTGGTCATTCCAATGATTGCGCCATCAAGCCCTACGTACCGCTCCCATCCGAAAACCGAGCCGGCCTCGACCGAAACGCGCGCCCTAACGCTTGGGGGCAGCACAGAATCTTTATATGCTTGATCCTGCATGTCGAAAATATCGGTGGACGGCATACTCACCACGCGAGCGGGAATCCCTTCCGCCATCAGCTTCTCGTACGCGCTCACGCACAGTGAAAGCTCGCTTCCGGTGCCGATGAGAATCACCTCCGGTTTCCCGCCCTGCGCATCGCCAAGAACGTAACCACCCTTCGCTACGCCTGACGCCGCGGCGTACTTGGTGCGATCGATGGTCGGGAGTGCCTGCCGGGTCAAGACCATCGCCACGGGATTGTGCTTCATGGGCATGGTTACTTTCCATGCCTCTACGACTTCATTCGCATCGCCCGGCCGCATCACGATCATGTGCGGCATGGCGCGTAATGACGCCAATTGCTCGATGGGCTGGTGCGTAGGTCCGTCCTCGCCGAGGCCGATGGAATCGTGGGTCAGAACGTAAATGGTGGGTATCTCGGTGATCGCAGCCAGGCGCATCGCCGGACGCATGTAGTCGGTGAAGTTGAAAAACGTGCCGCCAAAAGGCCGTACTTTTATCATCGCCATGCCATTCAGGGATGCACCCATGGCATGTTCGCGGACTCCGAAGTGAAGGTTGCGCCCACCATAATTTTTGGGACTGAAAACGCCTGCGCCTTCGAATTTGAGGTCAGTCTTATTCGAGGTCGCAAGATCGGCCGCTCCGCCAATCAGCCACGGAACATTTTGCGCGATCACATTCAGTACCTTGCCTGAGCTTTCGCGCGTCGCCACGCCTTTAGGGTCGGCTGGGAACGTCGGCAGATTCTTGTCCCATCCGTCCGGCAGTTCGCGGCGCTGCATGCGATTAATCTGGTCCGCCAGCTCAGGGAATTGTTTGCTGTATTTTCCGAACAAGTCACACCACTTCGCGCTCAGCTCATGTCCGCGCTTGCCAATGCCATCTCGAAACTTTTCCAGCACGCCGTCTGGAACCAGGAAGTGAGCGTCTTCCGGCCAGCCATAAGACTTTTTAGCAAGGCGCACTTCATCTTCACCCAAGGGTTCGCCGTGCGCAGCATTCGTGTCCTGCTTATGGGGTGCGCCATAGCCGATATGGCTGTTCACGATGATGATCGTGGGCCGGTCTTTGGTGGCCAGGAATTCGCTGAACGCTTTCGCAAGCGCGCCGAGATCATTCGCATCGCGTACGTGGACCACGTTCCAGCCGTACCCAGTGAAGCGCATCGCAACATCTTCGCTGAAGGACCAGTCCGCGGGACCATCCAGCGTGATTTGGTTCGCGTCGTAGATCCAGCACAAATTCGGCAACTTCAAATGGCCAGCCAGTGATGCAGCCTCACTGCCAATACCTTCCATCAGATCGCCATCACTGCAAAACGCGTAAATGTTGTAATCAAAAACTTCGAATCCTGGACGGTTGTAACGGGCCTTTAACCAATTACTGGCGATCGCCATCCCTACGCTGTTTCCGATGCCCTGACCCAGAGGCCCGGTGGTCGTTTCCACTCCAGAGGTGACGCGGTACTCCGGATGGCCAGGAGTTCTGCTGTCCAGCTGGCGAAAATGTTGGAGATCATCGAGCGTGATGGAAGGACGATCCAGAATCTTGTACTCGGAATCCACCGACTTCACGCCGCAGAGATACAGCATTGAGTAGAGCAGCATTGAAGCGTGGCCGTTGGAGAGGATGAAGCGATCACGACTCGGCCACACGGGATTTGCCGGATCGTAACGCAGAAACTGTTGCCACAGGACATAAGCAACCGGGGCGAACGCCATAGGCGCGCCTGGGTGGCCGGAGTTGGCCTTCTGCACCGCATCTATCGACAACGTGCGGATGGTATTGATACTTAGAGTGTCGAGTTGATTGCCGGTGAGTACTGCCTGATCGCTGACAGCCATAAAGGGCCTCTCTCCCTAGCTTGGATCAATTTGAGTCCGAGAAGGATTCACCAGTGAGGTCTTCCAGTTTATCAATTTCGGCGAGTATTTGGCTGCTCTGGTGGTCGTACCAAGTTTAGCTACGAATTAGTGCTGCTGACGATTTTCGTTACATGGCGCAATACGTAAAATCGCGGATTTCTCGCCGGTGCGAGCGCACGCTTGCTTCCCTGCCCTGAGCACGATTCCTACGGGTGAGTTCCCAACCTCCCGCGGTGGTTTGCATCGAAACCAAACGAAATCATGGAAGAGGAGGAACACAGCATGATTAACAGACTTGTCCGGGGAGTCGCTCTCCCGTTCGTATTGGCAGCAGTGTCTTCGATTGGCCTAGTCGCGCAGACCTCTCACAAAATGGCTAATGATAAAACTGAGACATCGAGCGGGCAACTCGCGCCAGCTGATCGTCAGTTCATTAAGAAAGCTGCCCAAGGTGGACTAGCCGAAGTGGAACTGGGAAAGCTTGCAACCGAAAAGGCCGCCTCTCCTGAGGTTAAGCAGTTCGGGCAGAGAATGGTCGACGACCACGGGAAAGCAAACGACCAGTTGAAGCAGGTCGCCAGCCAGAAGGGGATTACCGTTCCTGAGAAGTTAAATGCCAAGGACGCGGCCACCAAAGCCCGTCTGGAAAAGCTCTCAGGTAAAGCCTTCGACCGTGCTTACATGCAGGACATGGTCGCGGACCACACCAAAGACGTGAGCGAATTCCGCACGGAGTCGAAGAGCGCCAAGGACCCCGACGTGAAGAGCTTCGCTTCACAAACGCTTCCAACTTTGAAAGACCATCTCAAGGAAGCCAAGAGCATCGCGCCGAAGAGGACCAAGCCTTCGCCAAGCGGCACCCACTAAAGAGCATGTTGACCAGGAGGCGGGCACATCGCCCGCCTTTCTTTTTTGCACGAAATCTCTTTATGTTGCCCCTCGTCCCCTTAACAGCCCATGCCATTGCCTTCGGCTCCAAACGTAATTCTGAACGTTACCTCAGGGGTACGGCGAGCCTTTCTGCCACGAAAGTAACCTGTGCGCCAAGGAAATGGCGGGCTAGACTTGAGCCAAGATTTCTGCTCGGGAACAAAAGGTATATTTCTCATGAAATTTTCAAAGTTGCAGATCGGTATCGCTGTTGGTGCTGGATGTGTGGTTGTGTTTGGTTTTTTTGGATACCTGATGTGGTTGAACAACCAACCGCCGGTGCTTGCGAAATCGGCGGACCTCGATCCCCTGACAAAAATTCCGTTGTCAATCAGCTTAAATCCTTTGCGGGACCGGACATCTGAGCGCGCGGCGACTGAGTTCCTGCGCGCCATGCGCGACGGGCACTGCAAGCAAGAGCTAATCGATTGGGAGAAAGACTACCGCAAACGTTATGCCTCTTTTATCTGCGACTCTGAGGCGAAACACCCCCTGATTTCCTGGAAGGTAGTGGATTGGGATGACCGGCCGCCGCTGAGAATTCTGGAATACAAGGCGAAACGCCAGGGCGACGCCTCAACCTACGATGAATTGCTTTCCGTAACCCTCGACAGCCGCGGCGGGGAGTGGGCAGTCACAAAGTACGATTCGCTGTACTAGGCGGATAAGTACCTTTACTCCGCTGCGTAGTTCGGGGCCTCGCGGGTGATCATCACATCGTGGACGTGGCTTTCGCGCAGGCCGGCGCCGCTAATGCGCACGAAACGGGTCTTTTGATGCAGCTCCTCGAGGGTCGCGCATCCGCAGTACCCCATGCCGGATTTCAACCCGCCCACCATCTGGTAAAGAATCATCGACACGGAGCCCCGATAAGGAACTCGGCCTTCTATACCTTCAGGGACCAGCTTTGCCAAGCGATTGGGATCGCCGCCCATGTTTGGTATTGCCGCTGAGGCCTCGCCCGCCGCAACCTGAAAATACCTCTCGCTCGAACCCGCTGCCATTGCGCCCAGCGACCCCATGCCGCGATAGGATTTGAAGGTGCGGCCTTGATACAGAATCAGTTCGCCAGGACTTTCGTCGGTGCCGGCGAACATTGAACCAATCATTACCGCTCCCGCGCCCGCCGCAATGGCCTTAGTGATGTCACCGGAATACTTGATGCCACCGTCGGCAATTATCGGTACTTCGGCATCTTTTGTTGCGCGGTAGGCTTCTGCAATGGCTGTGATCTGCGGAACGCCGGCTCCGGTGACTACCCGAGTCGTGCAGATCGATCCTGGCCCAATGCCGACTTTAATCGCGTCAGCTCCGGCACGCGCCAGTTCGCATGCGCCATCGAAGGTGGCGACGTTTCCAGCAATTAAGTCAACGTCGGGAAACTTCGCTTTGACCTTCTTCACAGCTTCTAAAACGCGGGAAGAGTGACCGTGGGCGCTGTCAATGGCCAGCAGGTCGACATTTTCCTTGACCAGTTCTCCCGCGCGCTCCAAATAGTCTCCCGTCGCGCCAATCGCCGCTCCGACACGTAAACGTCCTTGCGAATCTTTGGCAGCACCTGGGTATTTCAGTTTCTTCTGAATATCCTTAACTGTGATCAGACCTTTCAAGTTGTAGGCGTCGTCCACCACCAGCAGTTTTTCAATGCGGTGCTTGTGAAGAATTTTTTCCGCGCTCTCAAGCGTGGTGCCCACGGGAACGGTGATCAAATTTTCTTTGGTCATCACCCGGCTGATGGGAACATCAAAGCGGCTCTCAAAACGAAGATCTCGATTGGTAAGAATTCCGACCAGCTTCTTGTTTTTTGTGATTGGGACACCGGAAATCTTGTATTTGCGCATGACTTCCAGTGCGTCAGAAACCTTGTCGTCCGGCGACATGGTGACCGGGTCGACGATCATGCCGCTTTCCGACCGCTTCACCTTATCGACCTCTTCTGCTTGCTGCTCCACCGTGAGATTGCGATGGATGATGCCAAGCCCACCCTGCTGTGCCAGTGCAATTGCCATGTGAGATTCAGTTACCGTGTCCATGGCGGCGCTCAGGACGGGGATGTTCAGGCGAATATTGCGGGTGATCTGCGTCTGAGTATTCGCTTCCGCTGGAATCACATCAGAGCGCGCAGGAAGCAGTAAAACGTCATCGAAGGTGAGAGCTTCAGGAACTGGAAAATGAATCATAAATTGCGAGGTAAACAGCTATTGTAGAGACGCGGGAACGCGGAGGCAAATGCGCTCATGAGACAGCGTTTATAATTCGCCGCTGATTTTATTTCGCGAATGAGCGGCGGACAATTTCAAATGGCTTCCGAGCATCCAGGGCGCTTTTACAACTCGAAATTTTATCGTGAGCTGGCGTCTGCACAGGAATCAGCGCGCGAAATCCTGCCACTCGTCTTGGACATCCTGAAACCGCGGAGTGTGGTTGATATCGGATGCGGGACCGGCCATTGGCTTTCAATAGCCAGCGAACTCGGTGTATTCGAGATTCTTGGCGTCGACGGGCCATGGGTCACGCAGCAACTGGCGATACCGGCGACAAGATTCATCGCACATGATCTGGCAACGCCCTTAAAACTTGATCGACGATTCGATCTTGCACTGTCACTTGAAGTGGCCGAACATCTGCCAGCATCAGCCGCTGAGATCTTCGTACAAAATCTCTGCGCGGCCGCGGACGTAGTTGTATTCTCGGCAGCGATACCCGGGCAAGGTGGCCGGCGACACGTTAATGAGCAATGGCCAGCATATTGGGCGGACCTGTTTCATGAACAGAGTTACGAATGTTACGACTACCTGCGGCCGCGAATCTGGAGCAACCCGCGCGTGGCCTGGCATTACGCCCAGAATTCCATGATTTTCGCTCGTGCTGGTTGCGACCATTCATTCGGCGCGGCGGTGCGCCCGCTTCCGTTGGTACATCCGGTTTTATGGTCCGCCCAGGTGGCCCGCATGAAGCATCCAGGGAAACTGTTGGAGTACCTGCCCAAGGCGATCGTGGCATCGCTCCGGAGAAAGAAAAACAAGACCTAAGCCAGCCATCCCATCTTGCGGCGGTTACGCCTTGATGGTTACCAAAGTGCGCTTATAAGCCCCCGTCATCTCCGGCAATCCAGTTTCCGAATGCTATCGTAAAAGCGATTGTGCCGATAAAGCTTGAAGGACGCGTAAGCCCTTGTGGAACCGCGTAGTTCCAGTTTTACGAACAATGGGATCGGACGCGTAACCCCGCGAACTTCGGGATCAACTACGCAATGCATTCGCCGCGTTTCAATATGACGATTCGCAAGAGAATCTTGTTGTATTCCGCGCTCGCCTTGGGCGCATTTCTCGCGGTGGTCTATTTTGTCTCGCGCTTCGCTTTACTGAATGGATTCTCGCGATTGGAGCGCAATTACGCGTATGGCAGCGTCCGCCGCATTCAAAATCATTTGGAAAATGAACAGACTCAGCTTGCCACGGTAGCGCGAGATTACGCCCAATGGGACCGGACCTATGAATTTATGTCCCGACGCCGTCGAAGTTACGTGCGCACTGAATTGACTGACGACACTTTCAATATCATTCACATAAATCTCTTTTTGCTGCTCGACCGCTCCGGCCGAATCATTTTAAGCAAAGAAGTCGGAAACTGGCCGGTTGGTAAGGGCAACCTGTCTGCGATTGCGGCTGCCTATGTGTCCAGTCCGGCACAGGCGCATAAGGCACCACTCAGTGGGCTGCTTGAGATCAATGGGCGGCTGTTCATGCTCGCTTACGAACCCATTCTGACCAGCCGTGGCGACGGCACTCCGCGAGGAACACTGGTAATGGGCAAAGGGCTGAGCGAGAGCCTGCTTTCCACTATGGGACACTCCATGAGCTTGCCCCTGTGGCTGGAGCCGATCGACAACGCACCCTTGCCCAACCGGCAAACGCTTTGGAGCGACGGGAGCAGCCTGGTTTCCCCGGAGAGCGATTCCACCATGCTGGCATATCTTCAACTAAAAGATCTTTCCAATACGCCCAAGCGGCTTCTGGTGGCGCGCATACCTTCTGACCTGTTTACTGAAGGGCAAAAGGTGACTCGTTATCTGCTGTTATTGCTGATGCTCGCGGGCGCCGTGCACAGCGCCGTGCTCCTGATTGTGCTGGAAGAGAGCCTTTTGTCCCGAGTGGAATCTTTGAACCATAAAATCAAGCAGGTGACAGTCAGCGGAGATCTGTCCCTGCGATTGGACTCGCACGGGAAAGATGAACTGAGCGCGCTCGCCAGCACGGTGAACGCGATGTTGACGGCAATTCAAAAGGCAAAATTCGAGCTGCTGCAAGCGCAGGAATCTTTGCGATTTCACGCTGAGCATGACTCACTCACCGGCGTACTGAACCGTCGTGCCATTCGCGATGTGTTGCGGCGAGAACTGGCCCGCTGCCGCCGCGAAAACCAGAGCTTGGGAGTGATGCTGGCGGATGTGGACCACTTCAAACGCATCAATGACCGCTACGGTCACGGGGCTGGAGATGCCGCGCTTTTGACTGTGGTGCAGCGTATCTCTTCAATGCTACGGCCTTACGATTTGATCGGACGCTACGGGGGCGAGGAGTTTCTGGTCATCGCCCCTGGCTGCGATCTCGCGCTCACTCAAAAGCTCGCTGAACGCATACGTGACGCGGTCAGCGGTGAAGGCGTGGACCTGGGGAACGACAATGTCACTCTCACCGTCAGCGTAGGGCTCACACTCGGAACTGCGGATAGCGATCCTGAGTTCCTGGTCGCGGTCGCCGATGCTGCAATGTATCAAGCCAAACGGAATGGCCGCAATCGCGTGGAGATCAGCATGGAGTTGCCATCCGAGGAAACCTGGGAGCCTTCGTTCAGCAATCACGTCTAACTGAGGGTCTTGCCTATCCTTATTCCGGACTGTGTAATGGATTGCTCCGGTTCAATGCTCATTTGAACTTTCGATCAGCATGGTGCAATCCAAAAATCTGGTTTTTTGCGGCACACCGCAATTTGCGGTTCCAACTCTTGAGAAGCTGGCCGAGGCAGGATTCAACCTGCGCCTGGTGCTCACGCAGCCAGACCGTCCAAAAGGCCGAGGTCTGGGACTAGTCGCCTCCCCTGTAAAGCAAGTCGCTCTGCGGCTAGGCTTACCGGTTTACCAGCCCGAGAAGATCAAACACAACGAAGAGCTGCGATTCAAATTAGAGCAGGTTGCGCCAGCGGCGATCATCGTAGTGGGTTATGGGCGAATCATTCCGAACTGGATGCTTCAGCTCCCAAAGCACGGCAACATCAATCTGCATGCGTCGTTGCTCCCGAAATTTCGAGGAGCTGCGCCGATCCAGTGGGCAATCGCCAATGGAGAAGCTGTCACCGGTGTGACTACGATGCGCATTGACGAGGGTCTCGATACCGGCGATATCCTGCTGCAGCAACAGCTGGCGATTCTTGATGAGGACACGGCAGAAACTCTATCGCCGCGGCTGGCGGCAATTGGCGCGGAGCTGATGGTTGAGACATTGCGAGGCCTAGCCGAAGGCACCATAAGCCCGGAGCCGCAAAAAAATAATGAGGCAACGCTAGCGCCAATACTGAAAAAAGAAGACGGGCGGATAGACTTCAGCCGCAGTGCGCTGGAAATTTACAATCGGCTTCGTGGCTTTCAGCCCTGGCCGGGTGCGTTCACCAGCTTTCGCGGGAAGGCGTTGGGGATTACGGCCGCGAAGCCGAGTGAGGAGAACGTTCCTCAGACGCAGGTTCTGGTTAAAGAAGGTCACCTTTTTGTCGGCTGCGGAGACTCGACCGCGCTGGAGTTGCTGGAGCTCCAGCCTGAAGGAAAGAAGCGAATCCCAGCGCGGGATTTTATTCATGGATACCGGCCGCGGAATGGGGAGAGACTCGGAGAATAGAAATTTACTCGGGTGCCCCATCCTTGTCGCGTTCTTTGCGACAGGGTGGGGTTTTTGACTCTTTGTGGTCTAGCCTTGAATGCCGCTCCCCAATCGCGCCGCCTTCTAAAATACAGCTAGATGTCCATTTCCCCTTCCCGTGCCGCGGCTTTTGAAATCCTGCTGCGTATTCAGACGACCGACGCCTACGCCTCCGAGCTGCTGCATTCTTCACGCTTCGCAAAGCTTTCCCCGGCTGATCACGGGTTACTAACCGAACTGGTGATGGGAGTATTGCGCGGGCGGAGCGTACTCGATAAGCACATCGCGGAGCATTCGTCGCAATCCCTCGCCAAGTTTGACCTGGAGGTGCTGACCGCGTTGCGGCTCGGCGCTTATCAGCTTTTGTTTCTTGATCGCATTCCAACCCACGCAGCCGTTAACGAGAGCGTCGAGTTGGTTAAACAGGCGCGCAAACGTTCTGCCGCCGGAATGGTCAACGCGGTGCTCCGAAAGATCAAGCGAGGGGCGCGCGACCTGAATGACAACGCACATCCGGAATGGCTAGTCGAGCGCTGGACACAAATTTACGGTCTCGATATAGCCAAACAAATTTGTGCCTACGATCAGGCCGCGCCGAAGACGACTATTCGGATTGACAATCCGGCTCTCATCGAAGAATTAGAGCGTGAAGGCATCCATTTGCAACCCGGATCGTTCCTCGCAAAGGCGTTTGTCGTCGAAGGCAACATCGCTCGCACCAGAGCTTTCCGCGAGCGGCGGCTGATCATTCAGGACGAAGCTTCACAAATGATCGCGTTGTTGGTCGGCAAGGGAAACACTGTTCTGGATTGCTGTGCGGCGCCCGGCGGCAAGACGCGAATCATGGCCGAACAAAATTCTGACTCGATAGTTGTCGCAATGGAACTTCACCCTCCTCGTGCGGCGTTGCTGAAGAAACTTGTTCCGAATGATAACGTTCGCGTCATCGCCGCTGATGCTCGACATCTTCCACTCAATACAACATTCGATCGCGTTCTGATGGACGCTCCTTGTTCAGGAACCGGCACACTCGCGCGAAATCCCGAAATTAAGTGGCGGTTCAAGCCCGAGGACATTTCTCGATTGTCGGTCTATCAGGCGGAAATTCTTTCAGCAGCGATGAGTCAGGTTGCAGTCCACGGTCGAGTAATTTACTCCACCTGCTCCCTGGAGCCAGAAGAGAATGAGGCCGTGGTCGAAAAAGTGCTCGCCGCGAATCCGCGATTCCGCGTCGTTGAATGTCGTGATGAATTGCAGCGCCTGAAAGAGAACCGCGAACTCAGCGATAATTTTGATTCCTTGTTAGATGGTCCCTACCTTCGCACTATTCCCGGCGTTCATCCCACTGACGGTTTTTTCGCCGCCATCCTGGAACGGAATTAATGCTTCACTTCACGACGAAATTTATAGCCGCCCCCGCGAGCACCTTTTGTCCTGGCGCCGGCTCTTGAGAAACCACGATGGACGCCGGCGAAGCAGCAGGTTGAATCGGCGTCACCGGAATTGCGGGGCTTGCGGGTTTAGACGTCGTGTTTCCCGATGGCATGATGGCGGGCTGCGGCGCTATGGTTACTTTCCCAACTGCGAATCCTGCATTTTGCAGTGTCGTAGTCACGCTTCCCAATGGCTGGCCGATAAAGCTGGGCATCACGAACGCCTGGGGCGAAGCAGCGTGTGCGACGAGCAAGCTGATCTTTGGCGCTGAAACGTCGGTCGCATTCGCTGGAGGATCCTGAGCTATAACCTGCCCGGCTTCAGTCCCCGGCAGCACGATGTTATCGGTAGCCCCGAGTTGCAGTCCGCGCTCCGCAATGCTGATGGCCGCTGCACGATCACTCTGACCAACAACCTGCGGAATGGTTACCCGCTGCGGGCCGAGGCTCAGGGCCAGCCGAACCTCCCATCCACGTCGGACCAACGTGCCTGCGACGGGACTTTGCGACAGCACCCGTCCTTCGGGCACCATTGCGCTGTAGTAATTACTATCGACCTGAGCGGATATACCATTTTCTTCCGCGACACGCTTCGCCTCGGCAGGAGTCTTATTTCGCAAATCGGGTACTTTCACTTCGCGAACATGTATGGCCAGCCGCATCGTAGTTAGCGCGGAGACCAGCGCCACCACAAGCAGCAACAGAGCCATCAGGAAATATCGCAATCCATTACGCACTCGCGAATTATAATTTGCGATCTCTGCGTTCCGGGTTTTGCAGGCGGCAAGCTTCTCCCACAACCCAC
>Ga0209474_10000962_pt1 | contig 29219 bp, 32 predicted proteins | sample GraSoiAngelo_145_FD_185902 | JGI IMG/M metagenome (GOLD analysis project Ga0209474, IMG submission 185902) | Grasslands soil microbial communities from the Angelo Coastal Reserve, California, USA - 14_1009_05_20cm (SPAdes) (version 2) | ecosystem: Environmental > Terrestrial > Soil > Grasslands...
CCTGACACGGGAAGTCGGCCGTTGATGCCTGCGTTCTACTATTCAGCCTGCCAACAACCCGAACACAGAAAGGCCTGTCGCACGGCGGAGGTCATCGGCGCGGATCGGGTTCTGCCGGCGACCGACCGCCGCGCCCAGTTCCATTCAAGGCGACCGCCTAACGTCCAAATCGAGCCGGCCCGGTTCTCTCGTGTCGCCATGGCGCGCGGCTCATTGGGGCGTTGGGTCCTCATAACGGCGTAGGATTTAGGAATCTCGGTTCCGGCGTCTGCCCGGGGGCTTCCGACAGGAATAGTGTGCGGGCCGGCACGAGGACCGCGGCGCGTCGTCGTCGAGCATTCGGTACGGCGTCAACGGATGGCGGGTCTGGGCCGTCTAACCGATCCGCATGGACAACCCGGTCGGCGCCATCCGTTACGCGATCCGTCAATTCCGTCTCTCGCCCGTCTTCACTGCCTCGGCCGTCCTGACGCTCTCGCTCGGTATCGGCGGCACGACCGCGATCTTCACACTGATCCACGCGGTCATGCTGCGCTCGCTCCCGGTCGCCGACCCGGAACGCCTCTACCGCGTCGGCGACGGCGACAACTGCTGCGTCCAGGGCGGACCGCAAGATCGGTGGGGCATGTTCTCGTACCCGCTCTTCGAACGCCTCAACGCCGAAGCGCCCGAGTTCGAACAACTGACTGCCTTCCAGGCCGGCGGCTTCCGCGTCAGCGTCCGCCGGCCCGGCGTGGACGTCGCCGCGCGCTCGCTCCGAACGGAATACGTCACCGGCAACTACTTCACGACCTTCGGCATTGGCGCCTTCGGCGGACGCGTCTTCACCGCAGACGATGACACGCCGGCGGCGCTGCCCGTCGTCGTGATCAGCCATCACTCGTGGGAAGCGATCTACGGCAGCGATCAATCGCTCGTCGGCCAGACGCTCGTCATCGAAGGCCACCCGTTCACGGTCGCCGGCGTGGCGCCGCCGGGCTTCTTCGGCGATACGCTCCGCAACAATCCGCCCGACCTCTGGATCCCGATTCAGCACGAACCGATGGTCACCGGCGCCAACTCGCTGCTGCGCCAGCCGGTCTCCGCCTGGCTGCGCGTCATCGGCCGCCTCAAACCCGGCGCCACCACCGACGGCATCGCGCCGCGGCTCACGAACGTCCTGCGCCAGTGGATCCCGCGTGACTCGGGCTGGCCGGCGAACTGGCTGTCCGACGTCGACCACCTGCTGCCGAAGCAGACGATCGCGATCGTCCCGGCCGGCGCCGGCGTCGGCGTGATGAAAGAGCAGTACGCCAGCAGCCTGCAGCTGTTGATGGCCGTGTGCGGACTCGTGCTGCTGATCGCCTGCGCGAACGTCGCGAACCTGCTGCTCGCGCGCTCGGTCGCGCGACGGACGCAGACGGCAGTACGGATGGCGATCGGCGCGTCGCGATCGCAGATCGTCACGCAGGCGCTCGTCGAAAGCATCCTGCTCGCCATCGGCGGCGGCATCGCGGGCCTCGTCGTCGCGATGGGCGCCGCGCGGCTGCTGCTCTCGCTCGCGTTCTCCGTCTCGACATTTCTTCCCATCAGCACACGCCCGTCGCCGCTGGTGCTGGCGTTCGCGTTCGGCCTTGCGGTGATCACCGGCGTGCTCTTCGGCGCCGTACCCGCCTGGCTGGCGACGCGGACTGATCCGATCGATGCGCTGCGCGGATCGGCTCGATCGACGGGCGATCATTCTTCGTTCACGCGCACCGCGCTGCTCGTCCTCCAGGCTACGGTGTCCGTCGTCCTCGTCGCCGGCGCGACGCTGCTCGGCCGCAGCTTGAACAACGTCCAGCATCAGGACTTCGGGTTCACCGTGCCCGATCGCGTCCTCGTCGCGATCAACCGGCCGTCCGCGGACTACACCGTGCCGCAGCTGACGGCGATGTACCGCACGCTCGAAGATCGGCTGAACCGCATCCCCGGCGTGCAGTCAGCGAACCTCGCTCTCTACAACCCGCTGACGGACAACTGGGGCGAGCTGATTCTCGTCGCCGGCCATCCGCTGCCGAAGCCCGGCGACAACGCGGGCGCGTCGTGGGATCGCGTGAGCGCGCACTACCTGCAGAACCTCGGCACGACGATGGCGCGCGGGCGCACGTTCACGGAGGCGGACAACGAAACGACCGCGCCAGTCGCGATCGTCAACGAGGCGTTCGTCAAGCGCTTCTTCAAGAGCGACGAGGATCCGATCGGCCAGCACTTCGGCCTCGACGAGCCGCAGAACGTCGGCACGTTCACGATCGTCGGCGTCGTCCGCGACGCTAGGTGGCAGAGCTTCCAGTTCCGGCTGCCGCCGCGGCCGATGTTCTACGTACCGCTCGCGCAGAAGGTGAACTACGTGAACAGCGTGATGACGCGCGTCGAGTACCAGTCGCACTTCATCAGCGGGCTGATGCTCGTCACAAAGCTGGGGCCGGGCGCGCTCGAGCCGCTTGTGATCAAGGCGATGGCGGACGTCGATCCGCGCCTCACGTTCATGAACGCGCGGACGCTCGAGCAGCAGATTGCGCTGACGTTCGATCAGGAGCGCGCGGTCGCGAGCCTCGCGGGACTCTTCGGCGGCGTGTCGCTCCTGCTCGCGGCGATCGGCCTGTACGGCGTCACTGCGTACTCGGTCGCGCAGAGGACAAACGAGATCGGGATCCGGATGGCGCTCGGCGCGGATAAGGGCGCGGTGTTGAATCTCGTCCTGCGAAGCGCGTTCACGCGCGTGGCGATAGGACTGGGACTCGGCGTGCCGCTGGCAATCGGCGCAGGGAAATTGCTCGCCGCGCAGTTGTACGGCGTGAAGTTCTGGGATCCGGTCGCCCTGGCTGTGGCTACCGGATCGCTGACGCTGAGCGCGTTGGTCGCCGCGCTGATTCCCGGCAGTCGGGCGGCATCAATTCCGCCGATGGACGCGCTCCGGTTGGAATAGCACCAGCGATCGCCAGTACGAGCGCGCGCCCAAGATCTCACCTCCTACGCGACTTACCGTTACCTGTGATCGCTGGATGGAGCAGTGCTACCATTCCCGCCATCCTAGGATCATTTATGGGTGACATACGGCGCAGGCACGAAGATCCCCGCCATCGCGAGGCTCGGATGGCGATACGACCACCTCGGCATTCCGCACGGCTCTTCCCGTCGCGGTGAGCGGCATTTGCAACAGCTCGGCATTCATGTCTGCGAGTTTGAGACCAGCCCGTACGGCATCGAGTGGATGCGCTTCGACCCGCAGTGTCCTGTGCCGGTGGCTGTGAAGACGGTCCCGCACCTGGCGTTTGTCGACGATCTGGATGCCGCGCTCGAAGGCAAGCAAATCCTGATTCCGCCGAACTCTCCGTCCACAGGCGTGCGGGTCGCGTTCATCCTCGATGACGGCGCACCGATCGAGCTTCTGGAACTTCAGGTCGGCGCCAGTAGACGAATAGCGACTGGGCCATTCTAGCCGGATGGCCCTTCCGGCCGCGTCTCATTCCCGTGACCTCACCGACGAGCAATGGCTGGACCGTCGGGACTCGAGCTTGAGAGACTCGGCCGTCTCCTTCGTCCGAAGAGCCCGTGGCCTGATGTCAACGGCCCCGCGCGATGTCGAGATCTCGATGCTCGAAAGCAGAAGCCATGCGATCAATTTCCTGACGCGATATTCCGCGGCGTTTCGCCTGGGCCCGCCACGTCGACACGACCGCGGCAACCTCGGCAGCGATCTCGCGCGCGCTCGTCATCGAAATCTCAAAGTACCCTGCGACCTCGAAGGCCAGGGCCAGCGAGGCCGTGTTGTCGTCCTCGGTGATCGCCGTCACGAGTACGCCTTCAGCACTACGATCGTGCCAATGTCGTGCGGTGAATCAGATGCCTGAAGAGCGGCTGCTCAGCGTCGGTGTTGAGTGTAACGCCGGCCATCGCGGCGAGCAGACGCCACGCGAGCTGATTCTTGGTGACCGTCGGATATCCGTCGCGGAGGTACTCGACGCCTGGCTGGCGTCCGACTACGGATATTTCAAGCTGAAAGGCGCAGACGGTGATCCGTATCTCGTCCGCCACGACGAGCGATCCAACACCTCGGAGCTCACGATGTTCCGAGCGGAACGCGTCGGCGGATGATGGGGATGGGCAGGACGTCAGAGCCGGCACGTCCCTTTGGCTTCGTTCCATAACGCTGCAAACTTGGGGAAGAAGGTGAAGGACACATGAAACCGAAGAACACGATCTGCCTCTGGTTCGACAAGGACGCACAGGAGGCGGCGCGGTTCTACGCCGCCACCTTTCCGAATAGCGAAGTGACCGCCGTCCACAAGGCGCCTGGCGATTACCCGAGCGGCAAGGCGGGCGATGTTTTGACGGTGGAGTTCACCGTCCTCGGCATTCCCTGCCTCGGTCTCAACGGCGGCCCGGCGTTCAAGCACAGCGAGGCGTTCTCCTTCCAGATCGCCACGGACGATCAGGCGGAGACGGATCGCTACTGGAATGCGATTGTCGGCAATGGCGGCCAGGAAAGCGCGTGCGGTTGGTGCAAGGACCGCTGGGGCCTCTCCTGGCAGATCACCCCGCGCGCGCTGACCGACGCGATGGCGGCCGGTGGCGCGGAGGCCAAGCGCGCCTTCGAGGCGATGATGTCGATGAAGAAGATCGACGTCGCCACCATCGAGAGGGCGCGACGCGGCTGACGACCGACCGCCGCGCTGAGACTCGTTCAGCGTGACAGCACGTCGGGGAGCTTCCGCATGAAGATGCGAACGTCGCCGATCTGGGCGGCCGTGGAGATGAAGTCGAACGCCGTCGGGCTGACGGTCGTGGTGCGACCTTCGAGAATGGCCCTCAGCGCCGCGGGCAGGACGGGACATTCGGCCAGCAGGCCGAGCACGCTGATCCAGGCTGTCATGTCGAGCATCGCGAGGATCTCGGCCGCGTCGCGGGCGCGCCACGGTGTGCCGGCGTCGCGCTGCTTCACGAGCGTGCGCCGCAACGCGACGAGCCCGCGCCGGATGTCGCGATCGACACAGTCGAGATCGGTCAGCCCGGTCAGCATCGCAATGAGCTGTTCCGCCGCGAACAAACTCACATCCTGGTGCAGCACCGACCAGCCCACTGCGAACGCGGTCACGAGGTCGTGATCGATCAGCAACGAGTCGGGCGGTGTGGCCGTGTCGTGAGGATGCAGCGATGACGCACCCGGCGAGGTCACGCTCGGCCAACGCGCGGGCCAGTACTCGAGCCCCAGATTACAGATCCCCGCGGCAGCATCGGACGCTTCCCGTGGCGTGAACGGTCGCGACTGGACGGAGCATCCCCTGAGGAGCGTGTTCGCGAGGAACGCGAGCTCACGACTGCGCGTGAGGTATGCGGTTTCGTCCGTGTCGCGAACGTACGCCATCAGCCGCCGCAAGCGCGTGAGCCTGGCGGCCTGCGGGTCGGCGTCCGCGGCTTCAAGCATCGCGCGCGGACGCTCCGGCATCACGCCTGCCTCGGTCAGGAGTTCCATGACCGCTTCGAGCGATTCGGGAACGTCGGTCGCGTGCGTGTGAACATCGCTCGAGTGTGACGCTGCGGACGGCGACGACATCGACGCGGACGCCGATGTCGACGACGCCGATTCCAGTGTGCGTTCCGGTGATCGCGCAGTCTTGTTCGACGATTCCGGTGCTTCGTCCACGGCTCGAAAATATGCCGTGACGATCGGATTGACCTTCATCGACCCCGTCACCGACGCTCCTGATCGCGTGTGTTTCGGCTGTCGCGCCATCTCGAGGAAGGCGCGCGCGTCGGCGGGCGTCGCGTAGCCTTGCAGCGATCGCCGGCGCTCCCGTTCGACCGCGACTTCGCGGAGGTGCTGCTCCGGTGCCAGCAGCAGATCGTCCAGGCCGTCGATCTCCGGCCTCGAGTTGGACAGACACCGGCAGCCCTGCATCACGGCGTGGAAGTAGTGGCAGTGCTCGGCGTCGAGCGCGACCAGCAGCGTGACGATCGCGTCCCACGCGTCGGCTCTCCGCGCACGGACGATGTAGCCGGCCACTTCACACTCGAGCGGGTCGCCGCTCGAATCGTGCATCGGCGCGTCGTCGGCAGGCATCGACTCGGCATCCCTCGCCTCGTCGATTTCCATCGAATCTCCTTCACGCATCGCGTCGTCACGATCCATCGGCTCGTCATCACTCTGGGCGGTTGGTTCGAAGATGCCCGGGTCGAACACACGCACGTAGCGGGAGAGTCCGGCGATCACCAGATCCTTGTCGAGGGCGGCGACCGTTCGTGCGGCCACCGAGTGTCCCGTGTCCACCAGCACTTCGAGCCATTCGCCGAAGCGATCGACGTCGAACTGCTCGTCGCGTCCCGGCCGCGCGTGACGCCACAGATCGAGGTCGAACAGGGAGGTGAGCTGCGCGGCCGTCGCCGACGTGATGAGCTCGCTGCACGCATCGAGTCCGCGGGACCGAATGAGCCGATGCAACGTCTCCGGCGGGAGGTGCGGAACGACGCGCGCGAGGAATGGCGTATCCAGCAATCGCGCGAGTCGATCTTCGACCGAGCCCCCGTCGCGGGGCGCCGTATCGCGGTTCGTGATTTTGGACATGGGCCGGCGATGATACCGGTCCTGGCGTCCAACAAACAGTCTTGAAGAATGGGGGGTTTGAGGGGATACTATTAATGGGATCGACGTTCATCGTCCTCATTCTCGCCCTCCGACTCTCACCTACTGGTTCGTCACCTTCGTCATCTTTCCGCCTTCCCTCGTCGCCTTTTGCGCTCGCGGGCTAAGCAGGATCAGGCGGCCGCCGGCATGGGCCTGCTAGCAGCGAATCAGTCGGTCTTCTGATTTGCGTCCGGCCCAGCCTTCTTTGCCTGCTCTGCATGCCAGCGCTTGTCTTCGTCATCGAGTTCCCAGTTATGGACACCAAACACCAACCGCTCCGCCGCAACTCGGATCTGCTCTGCCCGATTGCGGAGCGCTGCGCGTTTCTTCGCAGTGATCCCTCTCTCGAGACTATCGGCGAGCTTCCGCAGCGCCTTGGCACGCTTCGTCGCCGACGCGTCGAGTTCAGCCTCCGACTTGACCGGGGGAACGTCATGATTCGCCATCTCGTAGAGGTCGTACGCAGCCTGGTGCACGGCTTCCTGGGTTTCGGGCCCACCGCAGGTGTCAGGAACTGATCCCTCCCCGCCGTCCCCACCAACCGTATCAATGGATGCAACTGCAAGCACGGGCAGACCAAACCGTGACGTCAGCACGTCAGTCAGGCTGCCGACCCTATCCTCCAGCGAGACGGTGTGGGCCCAAGTACGGCAGGCCATATGGGGACCGGCGCCCGGCCCATGTCCACGGTCGCGCCAGACCACCCGAGACTCTGCGATGCCACAGATTAAAAGGAAGAAAACCATTTCGAGCGTTCAGGGCAGTGCTGTTTCAGGGCGACCTCGTAGGGTTTCCACTTGTATTTCGCGTCGTATTGGGCGCGCCGGTGCTTAAGCAGGCGATCGTCGAACCGCTTCCGAGCATCCACCACGGACGCGGGGAGGGCACGTCGATCGAACGATACCGGGGCCCACATGTTGTTCATAGCCTCGCTCATCTGGGCGTGATAGCGGTCCTCGAGGCGGCCCGTGCGATACACCGGCACGAGGCCGCAGTGCGTGTGAAAGACATCGACCGGCGCGCCGATCACGGAAGACCAACCCGATGTCAATCATCCGGACCGTCGTGCGACCGGCGAACTCGGCCACTGGCTCTTGGTTGCGGTGAAAGCGACTCCAGCGCTTCAGCGGGAATCGCACCCGGTCCTCGTCGTCCACGACGAACAACCACATCGTGCGGCCGAGGTTTTCGGTTTCGTCTGTCACGCTGTCTCGGTGCGCTTCTTCGCGGAGCGGAGGCGGCAACAGCCTTCTACGTATGCCCTAACCAATCGGAGCCTAAACGCATAGGAACTTGCGGCCGGTAGGTCACATTCTAGGGATTTCACTGTGTGACCTATATGCGACCTACAGATGCGGAAAGTGGTCGGGGCGACTGGATTCGAACCAGCGACCCCCTGCGCCCAAGTGCCACGTCCCGCAATTATCCGCGACTCTCCGCGACAACCCAGCCCCAAGTCATTGATTCTGAGGTGACGTTCTGACCCTCTGTTTCTGAAGGTTGCACTGCGCGAGGACAGATCGCGATTGTACAGCGGTCTTGTGAACCGTTGTGTTGGGTGCCGAGTGCCGCTCTTGAGTTGGGCCGCGACCGTAGCGCTCGCCATGAATGTCTCGGAAGTGTTGACGCGGCCGAAGGCTGAAGGAGCACGCTTGGAAATTGGTTCCGCTCGCGCGTGCTGACACACACCAAATCGCATCAACGCAATTCCCATCAACGACTTCCCGCAACATCAGTGTGCCTCGCTGTGTTCCCGTAAATAGCGGTGTTACCCCAGGGTTTCGGGGAGTATGTGACACAGTTCTGACACAGTTTTGATGATCGGTTGCCTCGGCGATCACCTGCACATACCGACACGTTCCTCTACGATGCGGCAGCCAGTACTCGAAATGCTCCAGAAGAACGAGGCGTTCAAGAGTATCGAGGATTTGCACTAGGTGGGCGCATTTCGGTGGGAAGGAGACGCTGTAAGGCCACGAAACGACGCATGCGACTCAGGACCGAACTATCCGACGGCGCTTCGAAGGACCGCCGCCGGACTCAGCGCGCTACGAGGAAGTCCTGCACCGCGGCGATCGTCGCCGTGGGCGCTTCCTCCATCAGCCAGTGGCCGGCGTTCGGCACGACGAGTTCCTGCACGTTCGTCGCCGCGTTGCGCATGACGACCGCCACGTTGGCGCCGAAGGCCTTCGCGGCGCCGATGGCGAGCACCGGCATCGCCAGCTTCGTCTCCATCGCCTTGAGGTTGTCGGCCTCGTCCTTCTGGCCGATCGCGAGGAACTCAGCAAACGCGGAATGCATCGCGCCGGGCCTGGCGTAGATCGCAGTGTAGTGGCGGCGGGTCGCTTCGTCGATCTTCGACGGGTCGCCGGCGAAGTCGTTCCAGAAGCGGTCGAGGTAGATGCGCTCGCGGGCGGCGACCAGGCGCTCGGCGTCCGGGCCGCCGAAGTCGAAGTGCCACAACGCGGGCAGGCGCACGATCTGGTTCCACGGCGGGATGCCGGGCAACGGCGAGTCCATCACGACCAGACGGCTTGTCTTGTCCGGATAGCGCGCTGCGTACGCATACGCGACCATCGCGCCGATGTCGTGACCCACGATGTCGGCCCGTTCGATGCCGAGCTCGTCGAGGACGGCGCGGATGTCGCCCGCCTGCGTCCACTTGTCGTAGCCGCCGGCGGGATGCGAGGACAGGCCCATGCCGCGCAGATCGGGCACGACGACGGTGTGGTCCTTCGCGAGCTCGGCGGCCATCGGCGACCACATGTCGCCGGTGTCGCCGAAGCCGTGGATCAGCACGACCGCGGGCCCGTGGCCGCCGACGCGGACGTTGATCGTCGCGTCGGCGTTCGCCACCTGCAAGCTGCGGAAGTCGGCCGGGAAGGGCGTGGGCAGTGTTGCCACTTCTTCACATCGCCCGCGTCAGCGGCACATCGATCACGTGTTCGGCGATGAACCAGACCTGCAGTTCGTTGCTGCGGATCACGTCGCTGACAAGGAGGTCGTTCGTGCCGTCGTCGCCGGCCTCGGCTGCGCGCCGCGCCATGGTGCGAGCTTCCTTCAAGACGATTTCGTGAGCATGGAGGAGGCGAGAAATCTGCACGGGCACTTCCTCACGTCCTTTTGGCGGTCGAGGAATCAACGTCATATCCACGACGTCGTGGGCCATCGCCACGCTCACGCCACCGAGCAGCTGGATGCGCTCTGCAACCTTGTCGACCAGCTCGTTCTGCTGCTCGGCGTGTTTGTCAAACAGCAGGTGCAAGGGATAGAACGTCGGTCCTGCCACCTGCCAGTGGTGCTTCTTGTACAGGTCACGTAATGTGATCGTGTCGGCGAGGAGCTGGTTGAGATTGTCGACGCCTTCCCGGCACGCGCTTTCCGCCAATGCGATCGGTAGCTTCACCAAGTGTCCGTACGGCTGGATCTCTGGCGCCTGTTGATGTGTCAACGGCTTTGCCCGCTTCAAGATTTCGTCGGCGTCAATCACCCCTTTAGCCATCGATGTCCCCGCTACTCGAGAAACTTCGAGAATGTGAAGTCCTGCGCCTTCTGGGGCACATGGCAGGCGTAGCACTGTTTCACCGAGTCTGTAACGATTGGCTTCGTAGAATCGCCGCCAGCCCACGCCTGGAATCCCCAGCCGCCTGTCGACGCGTATTTCTTTGAGTCCTTGACCATGAGGGTAATGGCCTTGCGGTCGGCGCCTTCCAGGTAGCTCCCATCCTCCACCGCCGAGAAGGTGCGGACATCGTCAGCGAACATGGTGCCGTCCGGGTAAGGAGTCGAGCCGCCGCGCTTCAAACGGTCGAACCCGGTCGCATTCACGTAGATGAGATGAACGCCGGGGAACAGACCAAACTTGTTCTCATCCTTCGTGATCAGCGTGGAGTGCACAAGGTACCAATGCTTGAAATCGCCTGGTATCTTGAGAGCGTCGCCCGTTTGCGCAGCGAACAGCGTTCCGACCGCGGCGAACGCAACGACCAGTATCGATTGCCAAAATAACTGCGTCCTGTTCATGATTCCTCCCGCCAGCACTTCCGCCAGCGTCAGCATTCGACCACTCTCCGGAGCGCGGATCTATTGCACGATGGTGTCGGTCTTCCGCACCTGATACCAACGTATCCCGATACGTTCGTCCAATAGATCGGCCTCGCACGCCGGGCTACATTCGGACCGGTGTAGGGTCACGCAGATTCCGCATGGACACACTTGATTTCTTGTTGACGCCTCCGGCTGTAACCGTCTCTCGCCCTGATCGTGTCTTTCCGATACTCACGCCGGCGCAGATCGCACGCGTCGCGCTTCATGGGCGACAGCGTGCGATGACGTCAGGTGAGGTGCTCGTCGAGGTGGGACAACGCCACGTGCCGTTCTTCGTTGTGTTGACTGGCGACGTCCAGGTGTTCCGAACATCAGGAGGAGCCGAAGCGCTATTCATCACTCTAGGCGCCGGGCAATTCAGCGGCGAAGGGACCATGTTGACTGGTCGCCGAGGTCTGACGCGCCTTCGGACCATCACGGCCGGCGAGGTAATCGAGCTCACTCGGGAACAGTTGCTCGGACTTATCCAGACGGACGCCGAGCTGAGCGAGATCTTCATGCGGGCGTTCATCCTCCGCCGCATCGAGCTGATCGCCGGCGGTTATGGCGACGTCGTGCTGATTGGCTCGACGCATTGCGCCGGCACGCTGGGCGTCAAGGAGTTCCTGACGCGCAATGGCCACCCGTTTCATTACATCGACCTCGATCGCGACGCCGACGCGCAGGATCTCCTCGATCGGTTTCATGTGACCGCCGCCGACGTGCCAGTGCTGATCGGCCGTGGTGACGTGGTACTGCGGAATCCGAGCATCCAGCAGATCGCAGACTGTCTGGGGTTCAACGACGCGATTGATCGGACATCCGTCCGCGACCTAGTGATCGTGGGCGCCGGCCCGGCAGGACTTGCGGCCGCCGTGTACGGCGCATCGGAGGGGCTGGATGTGCTCGTCCTCGAGTCGAACCTACCCGGAGGGCAGGCCGGCTCGAGCTCCCGAATAGAAAACTATCTGGGGTTTCCGACCGGCATTTCCGGTGTGGACCTCACGGCACGCGCGTACGCGCAGGCTCAGAAGTTTGGCGCGCAGGTCATGGTCGCGAAGGGCGCAGCGAAGCTCGCGTGCGCCAGATCTCCCTACGCCGTGCACCTGGAGGATGGCGGTCGCATCAACGCGCGAGCCATGATCATCGCGTCGGGGGCGCGGTACCGCAAGCCCGCGATTGCAAACGTGTCCCAGTTCGAAGGTGCGGGCGTGTATTACTCGGCCTCGCGCATGGAGTCGCAGCTGTGCGCGGGCGACGAAGTTGCAGTCGTCGGTGGCGGCAACTCCGCGGGCCAGGCTGCCGTGTTTCTCGCGGAAACGGCCAAGCATGTCCATCTGTTGGTCCGCGGGGATGGCCTGGCTGACACGATGTCGCGCTATCTGGCGCGACGAATCGAGGAGCATCCGGCGATCACGCTGCGGACACGAACGGAGCTCGTGGCACTGGACGGCGACCGGCATCTCGACCGCATTCGATGGCTCGACAGCAAGACGGGCGTCGTCGAGACGCATGACATCGGACATGTGTTCATCATGACGGGCGCCGTGCCGAATACAGGCTGGCTCGACGGGTGCGTCGCACTCGACGGGCGGGGATTCATCAAGACCGGTCCGGACTTGTCGCCAGAGGATTTGGTGACAAGCGGATGGCCGCTGGCGCGGTCACCGTATCTGTTGGAAACAAATCGCCCGGGAGTCTTCGCGGTCGGCGACGTCCGCGGCGCCAACATTAAACGTGTGGCGTCCGCCGTCGGCGAAGGATCGATTGCCGTCGCCTTCGTTCATCAGGTGCTTCATCAGTAAGGGCAGGCCTAAAGGCCTGCACTACATCGGAGTCGAATCCGCGCTAGCGCCTCGCAAGAATGACTCCGATGATCATCAACACGACGCCGATCGCACGCCCCATCGTGAGTCGTTGGACGACCGCGCCGAACGCGCCGACATGATCGATGATGACCGCGGCGACGATCTGCCCGGTTACGACGAGACGGATCGCGTTGCCGACGCCGAGCCGCGGCGCGAGAAACGTGATGGATATCACGTAGCTTGCAATGAATCCGCCAAACCAGCCATAGGCCGGCGCGCGCCGCATCGTCTCCAGCGACGGAAGTGGTGCGCGCAGGACGATCACCCAGGCTGCCACGACAACGAAGCCGATTGCAAAGAGGGCGAGCGACGTGATCGCCACACTGCCGATCACGCGACTCATCGCAGCGTTCGTGGCAGCTTGAACGGGAATGAGCGCGCCGACGATCACGGCGAGCGCACCCCACAGGACCACGTCTAGTAACGACATTCTGAATCCTTGGGGCAAGGCCGGTCGACGGGCTGATCGGCGGTCTGCCAGACCTTGACTGTCAGACCTTTCGCGCAGATCGCAGGCCCAGTCTCGCGGCCATGGTGACCAACTCGGCAAGAGAGTCGGCCTTCATCTTGCGCATCGTCTGACCGCGGTGCGCCTTGACCGTGATCTCGCTGATGCCAAGCTCGCCGCCGACCTGCTTGTTCAACAGACCCGAGACGACCAACGCCATCACCTCGCGTTCGCGCGGAGTGAGCGAGGCGTAGGATCTCCAGAGCACTTGCATTTCCGAGTCCTGGCGCACCGCGGTGCGACTTCGCTCGATGGCGCCGCCGATGGCGTCCAGCAGCACGTCGTTTGTGAACGGCTTCGTCAGGAATTCGACGGCTCCTGCCTTCATCGCTTGCACGGTCATGGGCACATCGCCGTGGCCGGTGATGAAGATGATCGGCATGTCCGTCCGCTCGGCAAGCTGCTTCTGCAGTTCCAGCCCGCTGAGTCCCGGAAGCGTTACGTCGAGCACCAGGCAGCAGGGAACCGTGGGGCGTGGGCGGGACAGAAATGCCAATGCCGACGCGAACGTCTCGGGTTGCCAGCCAGCTGCTTTGATGAACAGCTCCAGCGATTCGCGCACTGAGATGTCGTCGTCAACGACGAAGACGATGGACTCAGCGTCTGTGGCTGTAACCGCTGGACCGGTGCTCACTGTTCGCATGATTACCTCATCCCAGCGCTTTGGTGAGCGCCTCGAGCAACGCATCGTCGCTGAACGGTTTGAACAGGCACTCTGTGGCCCCCAGCGCCAACAAGCGTGGACGGACAGTTGGGTCACCGTGCGCGGTGATGAACACAATCGGAATCGACTGCCGGCGGCGTATCAGTTCCTGTTGCAGGTCGGGTCCGGACATGCCAACCATCGCGATGTCGAGAATGAGGCAGTTGGTCTGACTCACGAACTCCGACGCGAGGAACGCCTCGGCCGATGAGAATGCCTGGACGGCGAAGCCGAACTGCCGCAGCAAGTCTGGCAGCGACTCGCGCACGGACTCATCGTCGTCCACGACCGACACGAGCGAATGCTGGATCATTACGAGTGCCTCACGATGCGCGCCGCGTCCGTCGTGCGTTCTGGATCGCGGGGAATAGAAAACGCGAACGTCGCGCCCGGTCCGTCATTCGGCTCTGCCCAAAGACGGCCACGATGTCTCTCGACGATCGCACGGCTGACAGACAAGCCGATACCCATGCCGCTGCTCTTGGTTGTGTAGAACGCATCGAACAGCTTGTCCATGACCTGACGCTCGATGCCGACACCAGCATCCCGCACTGTCACGCGCACATGATCCCGGCCTTCTGATTCGGTTCTGATCAGCAACTGCCGCGGGCGATCGTCGACACCGACCATCGCGTCGGATGCGTTGCGAAGGAGGTTCAGCAGGACCTGCTGGAGTTGAACACGATCGCCGGTGATGGACGGGAGGTCGTCGGCGAGCTCCGACTGAACGACCACGCGGTTCCGCTGAAGCTCACTCAACGACAGCGCGATCACCTCTCGCGTGGCCTCGTTCAGATCCAGCAGCTCCTGGGTGAATTCCTTCTTGCTGAAGAGAGAACGCAAGCGAGTGATCATATCCGAGGCGCGATTGCCATCGCGAATGGTCCGCCTCGCGGTTTCGCGCGCACCGTCGACGTCCGGAGGACTGGCATCCAACATTCGCAGGCACGTACCGGCGTTGGTGATGATGCCCGAGAGCGGCTGGTTGACCTCGTGCGCGATGGACGCCGTCAACGCTCCGAGCGTCGCCACCCTTGCGACATGTGCGAGCTCGGAGCGCGCCCGTTCGAATGCTTGCTCGGAAAGTCGTCGCGCCGTCACATCCTGTATCGCTCCGATGTACTCCATCCGCCCGTTCTCATCCCGGCTGCCGTGCGCGATAGTGCGGAGGTACTTCACCGAGGCATCCGCCAGGCGCAGCCGAATCTCGTAGTCGACGTCTCCGCCTGTCCGTCGGGCGAACTCCACTTTCTCTGACAAGAGCTGGATGTCCTCGGGGTGGACTCGATCCGCGATCTGCTCGAGGCTCACGCGACTGTCCGCGTCGAATTCGAAGATGCGATTCGCCTCCTCTGAAAACCTGATGTCGTCGGTGTCGAGCCGCCACGAGAAGGTGCCTGTGGAGCTGAGGTGCTGGCCTTGTGCGAGGAATGCCGCGCTCCGTTTGAGCGCGGCTTCGTCCTGCGCGCGTTCGATAGCAATGCTGGCAATGTGCGTCACCTGTGCGATTAGCTCCTGCACTCCTGGAGATGGGGTTGCGGGCCTGCGGTGATAAATAGCAAACGTACCCAGGACGCGACCCGACAGGGCCAGAATCGGCGTTGACCAGACCGACCGTAACCCGTGGCTCAAAAGGAGGCTGCGATACGCAGTGTCGTGCCACAACGGATCGGACTCGAGATCCGCTGAGATCACTTGCCTCTTCTCCAGGGCCGCGATTCCGCAGGGGCAGAGCTCGGAGCGCACTGGCAGACCTTCGATCGGCGCGGTGAAACTCGTGGGGAGAGAGGGCGATCCGCCGTTCTGGAACGCGGGAACCCTCCAGTCGATCAGGTATGCGCCGCAGATGCAATCATCCGCCGTCTCTTCGACAAAGCGGCATAGGGCTGCGAGTACGTCCGCGAGTACACGGCCAGACGCCACCATCTGCAGGAGCTCATTTTCGCCAGCGAGTTGCGTCTTGGCGCGCGTCCGTTCCGCCATTTCTCTTCTGAGGTCTTCGTTGGCTTGGGCAAGTTCCAGCGTCCGATGCGCGACCCGCCGATCGAGTTCCTGGGCGAGGCCCCGCTGTTCGCTCAGTACCTGTGCTTCCCGCAGCGCGATCGACGCCTGGTTCGCCGCGACGGTGAGGAGAAGCCTCTCCTTCTGTTCCGGAAAGTCCACCCGCTGCGCACCTGTGACGATGATGCCGAGTTTGCCGTGGAAACCCAGCGGCACAGCCGCGATCGAGAGGTCTTCGTCTCCAATTCGGCAACGCACGACAGGAGGCCACGTCTCTGGGTGGTCGCCGAACCAGTGCCTCAGATCCGCGCCGATATCCTCGGCCTGCGGCGTCGCCAATCGCGCGCCTCGCACCATTTCGATCCGTGCGCCGACCTGGTCGTTCAGTCGGACATAGACGAAATCCAGCGTCAGTATGCTGGCGAGCGAGTCGATCAAGGTGTGACCGATGTGCGACGGGTCGCCGCCGGTCCACATCGCAGGAAGCGCGAGGATGCTGACGAGATCGTTGACACACCGCTGTAAGCGCGTGATTTCGTCGACGGGCTGTTCGATGGGGGTTTCCATGCGAGACACCACTCTCACGACTCAATTGTCCGTTGAGATCGTCGCTCGCGCACCTCACGGAGGAACTGCTCCGGCGGTACATAGAATGGATTCTGCTGAAGGATGCCACCAACGATGACGGCCGGATGCGTCCGCATGATGTCGATCACCGTGTCACCGCTGAATCTACTCAAGTGGTACGTGCAAATCACCGCATCGTCGTGACGATTCCACAGATCGTTGACGCGAGACTCGAATTCAATGAGTTCGTCGACGTGCGTTGGACGCTCTGCTGCCCAGTCCATTCGGCAGACGATGCGACTGAGCGGAAACACGTGGTTCGCGTTACCGCTGGCGAGTTGCTCGAATACCTGCAACATCCGATCTTGATCGAAGCGGCCGTCGCGAAGGTACGCGTCCGTGCTCGCCAGAATCTCGAGCTGGCCGGCTCGCTGAGCGGCGGCCGCATCGATCCCGACCGCCGCCAGTCGCTGCAGATGATCGTCACGCTGGTTCGGGTTGACGACGTGAACCGCCTTATCGCCGCACGTGAAGCCGTCCTTGATGAACGGCAGCAACACCCGATATTCCTCTTCTTCGCTGTTGAACAATGCGCAGACATGGCGTGTGTTGCCGAGCTGAGAGCCGGCTAGCGAAATGGGTGCGGCGCCTTTCTTCATGGTGCACTCTCCCACGCTTGGTCGCTCGTATCAAGCGTATCCGCACAGGGTAGCGCATCCGCCGTACATCCGGGCTCAGTGATCATTGCCGGTACGCCGTACCAACACGCCTACAGGATGCGTCAGGCTGGTGGCCATCGTCCATGAGACTTTGGTATTGGGTCGTCGCCGATACGTTCGTCCAATGGATTCGCAGCGCACCATCCTGTGTAATTCGCACAGGAACGCACGCACAACTCTGACACGCCGCCGTAGCCTGTGATTACGACATCGCTGTTCGCGCCATTCGCAGCGGCGCGGCGCAGCGGCGCCACGATGCAAACGCCAGCGGCCATCACGAAACGTCGTCCAGAATCGAGGAGCACAACGATGGGCACGATTACCGTCGGGAAAGAGAATTCCACATCGATCGACCTCTACTACGAAGATCACGGCGCGGGCACGCCGGTGGTGCTGATTCACGGGTGGCCTCTCAGCGGAGCCGCCTGGGAGAAGCAGACCGCTGCACTGCTCAAGGCCGGCCACCGGGTGATCACGTATGACCGTCGCGGCTTCGGCAGGTCGAGCAAACCGGCAGTCGGATACGACTACGACACGTTCGCTGGCGATCTCGACGTGGTCTTGAAGACCCTTGACCTCCGAGACGTGGCACTCGTCGGGTTTTCAATGGGGACTGGCGAAGTGACGCGATACATCGGAAAGTACGGCACGGACCGGGTGCGCAAGGCGGTGCTGATCGGCACGCTTGGGCCCTATCTGGTCAAGGCTTCCGACAACATCGAGGGAGTCGATCCGAGCGTGTTCGAAGGCCTCAAGGGTGCCATCCGGGCGGACCGCGCGGCGACGGTGTTTGACTTCTTGAAGAACTTCTACAACTACGACGTGAACGGCGGAAAGCTCGTGAGCGACCGCGTGCTGGAGGACAACTGGAACGTGGCTGCCGGTGCCTCGGCAATTGGAACGCTGCAGTGCGTCGATGCCTGGGTGGAGGATTTTCGGAAAGACACTGCGAAGAACACCGTGCCCACGCTGATCATCCACGGCGACGCTGATCGCATCCTGCCTCCGGACGCGACGTCACGCAGGCAGGCCAAGATGATCAAGCACGTCAAGTTCGCCGAAATCGCTGGCGGTCCACATGGTCTGTGCTGGACGCACGCCGATCGCGTGAACGCCGAACTCGTGCCCTTCGTGGCTTGAATGAGGGCAACGGGCGTCTCTGACCGATCAGCGGCGTCAGAGCGCCCGACGTCGGTATTTCGCGCTCCAGCCGCTCACGGGCCCCGCGATCGCCGAGACATCGTCGAGCAGTGACTGCAGGAACGCCGCGACATTAGTACAGGCCGACAGACCCGCGCTCTGACCGGCCCACAGCGGCAGCCAATCCGGACGGCCGGCGGCTTCCGCTGCGACAGCCAGGTCTCTGACGATTCCACGCTTGAGCGGGTAGGGAAGAATCTCGGGGGCCTGCTCGTTGAACTCGCGCAGCAACCGGTTCTCGATGCCGCGCGCGAGCCGCCCACTGAATCCCCTCGTCAAGCCCGTATGTCCAGAGTCGCGCTGGAGCAGCGCTTCACGGTGGAGGCGGCTGGCCCCGGATTCCTGACATGTGAGAAACAGGGTTCCCATTTGCACGCCTTCAGCGCCGAGCGCGAGCGCAGCGACGACGCCTCGGGCGTCGCCAACGCCGCCCGCGGCGATCACGGGGACGTCGACCTGACTAACGATACGCGGGACTAGGGAGAAGGTCCCGGTCAACGATTCTTCCGCGGCGCGCAGAAAGGATCCTCGATGGCCACCGGCTTCGAAGCCAGACGCTGCGATGACGTCGACGCCAGCCTCCTGGAGGGCTACCGCCTCCTCCGGCGTTGTCGCGGTTCCGATCGTGACGATCTTTCTCTGACGGCACTCGTGCAGCACGTCGGTCGGTGGAATGCCGAAGATGAAGCTGAAGACCGGAACCTTCGCGTCGAGCACCACGCGCACCTGATCATCGAAACGCGCCGGCACGTACGGTGTGTAGGTCGGAAGAGGAACGTGGAGGGCGGCGAAATGATCGTGGAGCGGGAGAAGGCTCCGGTTGAACGCCGCCTCATCTGAAGTGCGTGCGCCATCGTCTTCCATCGACACCCACAAGTTCACCGCGAACGGTCTTGACGTCAACGCGCGAATCGCGCCGATGGCGTCACTGATTGCATCGGGGGACAATGAGTGAGCGCCAAACGATCCGAGGCCCCCGAAGTTCGACACCGCCGCGGTCAACCGCTGCGAGGACAGCCCTCCGAGTGGCCCCTGAACGATCGGGTAGTCGATCGCCAGCCTTTCGGTGAGCCGGTTGCGAGGCCAGGATGATGACATTGGTAATTCCCTGAGTGATCCAACCACGGCAGGTCGATTGACGCTATTAGACGATCGTCTCGGGAGCCACCCAACGCCAGTCGATACCATCGTCCAATGGATTCACGGCGTCGCATCCGGTCTAATCGGCTGATGAACACGCGGCCGTTGATGACGATGCAGGTAAGAGTCGCGCGGGTGCTGGACGTCGGCGCGGTGCCTTATGGCACGCGCCGGATTGCGCCGTTGGACGGAGGAACGTTCGAAGGCCCTCGCCTTCGCGGAACCGTGCTGCCAGCCAGCAGTGCTGACTGGCTGCTCCTTCGGTCGGATGGCGTACTGGAGCTGGACTTTCGCGCGACTCTCCAAACCGACGATGGCGCGCTCATCTCGATGAAATCGTTTGGCCTGCGCCACGGGCCACCAGAAATCATCGCGGCCCTCGGCCGCGGTGAGACAGTGGACCCTTCCACGTACTACTTCCGGACGATGCCGCGCTTCGAGACGGCGCACCCTGGGTACACGTTCCTGAACCGCCTGATCGCCGTTGCGACTGGCGATCGTCGTGCGGAAGGCCCGGTGTACACGATTCATGAGGTGCTGTGACATGACCATGCCGATCACTGCACGTCCGCTGATAGTTCTTCGTCTCACGACGTCGCCGATTCAGGAGATTGGCTCGACGCCCGAGGGTACGCTGACGATCTTCCCCGTCACAGGTGGCTCGTTCGAGGGCGAGCGGCTTCGCGGCAAGGTGCTTGCCGGCGGCGGCGATTGGGTCACGGCCCGAAGCAACGGAATGATGACGCTCGACCTGCGGATCGCGCTCGAGGCCGACGACGGCAGCCTGATTGACATGACCTTCACGGGCATTCGAGACGACGCGAACCGCTATTTCCGGACGGTCCCTCGTTTCGAAACGGCCGCGCCACGGTACGCGTTTCTGAACCGTCTGCTTGCAGTCGGCACCGCCGAAATTCGCGCTGAGGGTCCGGTTCATCTCATCGAAGAAATTCTCTGAGGCATCTATGTCATCAACAAGAACAGCGATCGTTACGGGAGCGTCGCGAGGAATTGGTGCGGCGTTAGTCGAAGCACTTGTGAATGCGGGCTACAACGTCGTAGCCACATCCCGAAATGTCAATCAGTCTTTGGCGGCCTCACCGAATCTGGTTCTCGTCGATGGTGACATCGGGAAAAAGGAAACGGCCGCCAAAGTTGTCGCAGCAGCCATGGAGAAGTTCGGAAGCATTGATCTTCTGGTGACAAACGCGGGAATATTCTCCACCGACCTTTTACTGAGTTCACAACCGAAGACTTTAACGCCCTGGTGTCGACCAATCTCTTGGGCTTTCTCTACATCACCCAGCTTGCCGTGACGCAAATGCTCAAACAAGGGTCCGGCGCCGTTGTGAGCATCACCGCCGCGCTCGCCGATCAACCGATCGCAGGAGTGAACGCGGCGGTTCCAATGATCACCAAGGGCGGGCTGAACGCGGCGATCAAGAGCTTGGCCATCGAGTATGCCAAGGACGGGATCAGATTCAACGCGGTAGCCCCCGGAATCGTGGACACGCCGATGCACCAGGACGATCCAAAAGATTTTCTCAGGACGTTGCAGCCGATGGGAAAGTTTGCGCACGTGAATGATGTCACCGACGCCGTCTTGTACCTCGCGCACGCAGGCCAGGTCAGCGGAGAGGTACTCCACGTCGACGGTGGATCGCACGCGGGCCGGTGGTAGCGTGAAGAAGATCACGCGCCGTTCTCTGCTAGTCAGCGCAGCTGCTTCTATTGTAGGGATGTTGCTTGCCGAGAACTCGCTCTCGGCGTCGTTCGCTTCTCCCACGCAGATCGATGCGGGCCTATGGTGGCCGCCGGCGATCAGATCCAGCTTGTTGTCGTCTTTTGCGATGAGTGTGGAGTGCACAAGACGCCAGTGCTTGAAAGCGCCTGGTACCTTGAGAGCGTCGCCCGTTTGCGCAGGGAACAGCGTTCCGACCGCGGGGAACGCGACGACCACGATCGATTGCCAGAATAGCCGTGTCCCCCTTGCGAGTCCTCCTCGCCAGCATTGTCGCTAGCCTGTCAGCACTCGACCGTCGTCCATTACGCGTCTTGAAGCCCCGCCTCGAGGATGGCGACGTCCTGCTCGACGGTTCCTCCGCTGACGCCGACACCGGCGACCCGCTCGCCCCCTCGGCTGAGCGGCGCTCCGCCGCCCATCGCGCAGTAGCGGCCGCCAGCGAGCCCCATCAGCGGGAAGAGATCCTGGCCGGGCTGCACGAGCGGCAGCAGGTCGGCGGTTCGCATCCCCACCAGAGCCGAGGTGTAGGCCTTCCGCTCGGAGATCTCGAGCGAGAAGGCCGGCGCGCCGCTCATGCGGTGCGTGAGGATCACATTGCCATGCGTGTCGATGATGCAAACGGAGACCGGCACAACGGCGCGCGACGCGGCCGCCTCGACGCGGTCGGCGATCGTCTTTGCGAGAGCGAGTAAGTCCATGATGAAGTCCTTTGAAAAATGCGCAGCGCGCGTCAGCGGCCGAGGCGGCCCAGATATGCTCCGAGGCGATCTTCGGCCTCTCCCGGCTTGTGAAAGCCCAGCTCGAAAAAGGCCTTGACCCTCGCCTGTGTGGCCGGCCGGGCAACTGAGGCCATGCAGGCGTCCCAGCCGGCCGCGATTTCCACGTCTGGCGGCAGGCTGGCGTTCACCAGACGCTTAGTGTTGGCGATCGCCCACTTGTCGAACGCGGCGATGCGCCTCGCGAGCGCATCGACGAACGCGTCGAGCTCGGCGTCCGGCAGCGCCCGGTTGACATAGCCGTAGGCCTCGGCCAACTCTCCGCCGATGTCGTCGGAGCTGAGGAGCACCTCCAGCGCGCGTCCCCGCCCCATCAGCCGCGGCAGGCGCGCCATGGGGCCTCCGCCGGCGACCAGGCCGATGCCCACTTCCCACTGCGAGAGCACCGCCTTTTCCCGACTGACGAACGTCATGTCGCTGGCAAGCGCGATCTCGCTGCCGTTCCCGGTTGCGCGCCCCCTGATCAAGGCGATCGACACGACCGGCGCGCGCGTCAGGCGCACCAGGATGTCCGGCCACGCCTCGAGGCCGGTGGGCCCTGTCGGGATCCGTTTGAGATCCTCGAAATTGGCGAGGAAGTCGCTGTGATTCAGGAAGAAGCCTTCGACGGCGCTGTCGAAGACCACGACCTTGACCTGCTCGTCGTCCTCGATGGCCGTCACGATCTCCCTGAATTCCTGGACGAATTGTGGACCCATCACATTGAGCGGCGGATTGTCGAATGTGATCCGCCAGTAGGCGGGAGACGATCGCCTGAGTCGAATTTGCACCGTCTTCGTTGTCGCGTTCACCTGAGCCTCCTGGAGCAAGACGATAGAAAACAAGCCGCGTCGATGGCGCGAAGGGTCGGCTTCGCAGCGGCCTCGCGCGGTGCGTCACGACGACTGCTCTCGTCGAACGCCCACGTGCCATTAGACGAGATCGCCGGAGCCGAATCTATTGGACGATGGTATGGATCGCGTCTGTCGCGTGAAGATTGCAGCATCCCCAGAGGCCAGCCAGGGTCGAAAATCACCTCACACCGCCGGAGTCTGTGACGCGAGCTCGACGCGGTAGCCGAGGCTTCGGAGTTCTCGGATCATTTTGCGCGCCCGCGCTTGCGTCGCCTCTTTGCTGACGGCCGGACCCCGTTCCTCGTACCGAATCCCCTGGTGAAGAATCTTCCAGATCAGTCGACACAGCCGATGCGCGATCGCGCCGATGGCCTGTGCGTGTCCGAGGCGCGGGACGAGGCGCCGATAGACGACCGCGAAGATGGTGCCCTTGGCTTTCACCGCCGCGTTCGCGGCCTGGTTCAGGACGCGTCGCATCTGTCGATTGCCTTTGGGGCAGCGGTGACTATAGTTCACGCCCGCACTCTCCTCATTGCCTGGACACGCGCCCATCCACGACGCGAGCTGTTTCGCTGACGGAAATGCGGCGGCACTGGCACCGACTTCCGCGATGATCTGCTGCGCGGAATCGACGCCGAGGCCGGGTACTTCTGCCAATCGTTGCACCGCGTCGTGGTGGTAAGCGAGCAGCTGCGCCATCTGCTGATCGAGTTGAGCGAGGTGGTCTTCGATCACGCGCAATTCGTCCAGCGTCAGCTTCACCAGCCGCCGGTACACCGCGTGAAGATCCGCGCACGCGCCGAAGGCGTCGCGCAATTGCTCGGGCGTCGCGCGCAATCGCTGGTCGGCCAGTGCGGCAAGCGCGGCCGGATCCGTTTCGCCGTCGCCTACCGCGTGCAGCATACGACGTGCGCTGGTGCCCAGCAGATCGGACACGACACTCGATACCTTGATGTGGGCTTCCTCGAGGAGTGACTCCAGCCGGTTGTGGAGTTGCACGCGGCTGCGCGTGATCTGGTACTTCCGGCGCATCACGGTCCGCCAGAGCCGCTGTTCGGCGTCCGGCACAAAGCTCAAGGTGAGCTCCTGGGCCACCAGGCGCTTCACCAAACGTTCCGCATCTGGAAAGTCTCTCTTTCGCCCGCCGGCTCCCCGGTTCGACTGCGCTTGTGCAAGGTGGAGCGTCCCGGATAGAGGGCTCGCGTCAGTGCGCATGCATCGGGATCGGATGTGAGGGCTCATGGATGTGCCCCCGCGTGTCCACCGGTTGGCCCCAGTGGTGGGCGCACCTGGTGGGCGCACTTCGCGTTCACCCGCATAAACATTGAGCCGACTATCCTCCGCAAGAAGTTGGAGGACTTGCGGAAGGCGCGCGCGTCGATGTCGATCGCCGATTAACATGCCGGGACAGGAGTTCCGTTGAGAGCCGGGAGAGAGTGAATGCGGGGGCATCATTGCTCACCGCCGACGGCGTTACCCAGGAGTAAGCTTGGCGCACATGATGAAGGTCTGCATCGTCGGGGCCTCTGGGAAGCTCGGAATCTACATGGTGCAGCACGCGCTGGATCGGGGCTATGCGGTGGTCGGCGTGTGCCGCGAGCGCAGCGTGGAGAAGCTCGATGCCTTCAAGGGGCGCATTACTGTCATTCCGGGAGCGACGAATGACCGCGAGGTCATCAAGCGCGCCGTAGCCGGGTGCGACGGGGTGCTCGTCGTGCTTGCCCCGATGGGCGTTCACCACTACGCGTCGGGAACGGCTCAGGCGGTTCTAGACTACGCGGATCCGGGGGCACGCTTGGTCTTCTCGTGCGGGTGGCACATCACTCGCGACGGCCAGGACGTCTACTCGTGGAAGATCAAAGTGCTCGTGAACATCGTGGGTCGGCTCGCGCGCCTCGCTCGCGTTGTGGACCTCGACGACCAGGTTGAAGCGACCCGACGGGTGTTTGCAAGCGACACGCGGTGGACGGTCGTGCGCGGGAGCGACCTCGAGGAGGGCGAGAGCCAAGGCCTGCCAGTGTGGAGCCGGCACGTGGGCGATCCCATTCTCGAGAGCAACATGACGCGTCGCGTGGACTTTGCCCTCTTCATGGTGGCAGCCCTCGAGAACGACGAGCTCGTCCACGAGGCCCCGGCGATTGTCGGCTGTAAGACTTCCTCTGCGCTCGCGCATGCCGCCGGCACATAAGCCTCCGAGGCAGCAGTACGACGTCGGCCCTCACGGGCGCTTCCTTGTCAGCACGGTGTTGGACCGGGACCCGCACGTATCAGGCTGCTGACGCACCGGAATCCCGATGCGACGAAGTAGCGCACGCGCCTAGATAGGTTCTCCCTCGTCGCGGAGGGTCTACAGACGGTCAATCGCCTCTTCATGCGGCTCAGTGGTGGGCGCACATGGTGGGCGCACTTCGAGTTCACCCGCATAAACATTGAGCCGATCATCCTCCGCAAGAAGATCCTGTTTCGAGCGTACGACGGCAGCTCTCGACCGAACGTTTCGCCATAAAGAACCAGGCCGCCTCAAGCCGCAAGCTGGCAGTTGACAGGCGCCGCGACATTAGTTAGAATTCTAACTATTCTGATGTCGAGAGCCGACCGCCAACCGGCATCCGCCGCTGATCCCGACCGCGCCGCGACGCTGCAGCTCATCATCGCATTGGGCCGCGCGCTTCAGGCGCTCGAGCAGGTTGTCGGACCGCATCTGGTTCAGCACGGGTTGAGCCTGACCGAGTTTGCGGTCTTGGAGGTGCTGCATCACAAAGGACCGCTGCGGCTCGGCGAGATCCGCGATCGCATTCTCCTCACTGGCGCGAGCACGACGTATGTCGTCAAGAAGCTCGAAGAGCGCGGGTTGATGCGACGGCGGGCATGCGGCGAGGATTCGCGAGTGGTGTTCGGCGAGCTGACGGCGAAGGGCCGGGCGTTGATCAAGGAGGTGTTTCCCGCGCACGCCGATCTGCTCCAGCAGGCGATGGGTGGACTGTCGGTGTCGCAAAAGCGCGACGTGATTCGACTGCTTCGGACCCTGAGAACGCACGCGCGCCGCGCATCGGGAGAATCCAGCACGGAAGAGGACTGAGACCGGAGTCTCAAAAAAATTTGGCTCGATCGTTAGATTTCTAACTACTGAGGACGGTTGATCATGTCTCACGCACTGTCATTCACGCAGCCAACGTCGGTCCGTCGCGGTCGCTCGGGAGTCATCGCGCTCTGGGTCGTCCAGACCGCATTGGCCGGCATGTTCCTGCTCGCCGGCGGCTCGAAGCTTGTGGGCGCGCCCGCCATGGTGACGTTGTTCAACACCATCGGCGTCGGTCACTGGTTCCGCTACGTGACCGGTCTCATCGAAGTCGGTTGTGCGATTGCGTTGCTCGTGCCCTCCATCGCCGTGTTCGGTGCGTTGGTACTCGTCCCGACGATGATCGGCGCCGTCGCCACGGAACTCTTCATCGTCGGAGACTCGGCCATGCCGCCGGCGGTTTTGTTGCTCGGGGCAGTCGCCGTCGTCTGGGTTCGCCGGCATCAGATCGTTCGTCACTGAAGAGTCGATTGATACAGAAGGAGAAGGTGTTATGGACCTCGGACTGTTGATCCTGCGATTGGTTGTTGGTCTCACCCTCGCTGCGCACGGCGCGCAGAAATTGTTTGGATGGTTCGGCGGCTACGGTCTCGACGGCACCGGTCAATTCATGGAGACGCTCGGCTTCCATCCCGGTCGTCGCCATGCGGCGCTGGCAGGCCTCACCGAGGCTGGCGGCGGTGTGCTGCTCGCGCTGGGGTTGCTCACGCCGATCGGCGCAGCGTTCGTCGCGTCCGTCATGCTCGTCGCGACGATCACGGTGCATCTGAAGAACGGCTTCTTTGCCGCGGGCGGCGGGTATGAATACAACCTCGTGCTCGCGTCCGCCGCGCTGAGTGTGGCGTTCAGCGGACCTGGTGTGCTCTCGATCGATGCACTGCTCGGCTATTCGTTCGCGGGACCTCTCTGGGGCATCGGTGCGATCGTCGTGGCCGTAGTCGGTGCTCTGGTCCAACTCGCGCAACGCCACCCGTCGGCCGCGGCCGGCCACGTGAGCACCACAGCCTGAGAAATAGAGAGGAGGGATCATGACCACGCAACGTCGAATCGCGCGCATCGAAGACGTGCCTCCGCTGGCGCCCGGCTTTGCCGGGCCCGGACATACGGCAGCCCCGGTGATATCGATGGAGGAGTTCGCGCGAACCGATCCGTTCATCGCGTTGATGGATGACCATCTCGACATGGGCGAGCGGCAAGTGGGTGGAGCACATCCACACGCCGGCTTTGAAACGGTCACGCTGCTGCTCGACGGCACCATTCACGATCCGGACGAAGGCGGGCTGATTCACGCCGGCGAGGTGCAGTGGATGACGGCGGGCAGCGGCATCATTCACGGCGAGAACGCACGAGCCCTGGGCAAGGTGCGGTTGCTGCAGTTGTGGCTGACGTTGCCGAAAGCGAGCCGCTGGACGGCGCCGGGCTTCCAGGATCTCCATGTGGATCGTGTTCCCATACGACGCGAACCGGGAGTCGACGTGCGCGTCTACAGCGGCGCGTCAGGCGGTGTGCACGCGCCGACGCGCAATCACGTCCCCGTCACGATCGTGGAGATGACGATCAAGCCGGGCGCAGCGATCGAGCAGGACCTGCCTGTGACGTACAACGGATTCGTGTTCGTCGTCGATGGTTCCGTGCGGGTTGGTGAAGCTGCGACGCCGATCGAGCGCAATCAACTTGGATGGCTCGATCGACCTCACGGTGCGGGTGTGAGCGTCGTCCGCCTCACCGCACAAGAGGAAGGCGCGCGCCTCGTGCTCTATGCCGGCCAGCCCCAAGGCACGCCGATTGTGGCGCAGGGGCCGTTCATCGGTGACACCGTGGACGACATCAAGCGATCGTACCAGGAGTTCCGTCAGGGTCGATTCCCGCGTATGAGCGAGATCGCGGCACCCGCGCGGCGGCAGGAGGTCGAGTCGCAAGCGTGATGCTGCCGAATCAGACGGATGAGGAAACTGTCGGATCGATGAATGTGTAAGGCGCGCCAATCTAGTCGCCTTCACGGGTAGTGCGAATCGAAAAAGCGATGCCGGCGATATTCGAAGGCCGAGGCTTCCTGGAGAGAGACGCTAGATAGAAGGGGTAGACGTTCATCGCGACCATCGAGAAGCCGGACGTTGGCGCCAGCCACCAACGCCCCGGAGGTGGCGATGAACGCGCTCCACGGGGGCGTATCCATCAGTTAAGGTGACGGAGGAATCGGTAGTACGCATAATGTGCCCAGCATGACGGCCAAACGGTCGAGAAAGCGCGTCGCATCGGTGCGTGAGTACGTCGCGTCGAAGCCGAAAGAGTCTCGAGCCAGCCTCGAAGCGGTGCGCCGGGCGATTCTCAAGGCGCTCCCGAATGCGCAAGAAGGGCTGGCCTATCAGATGCCGGCCTACACGCTGAACGGCATGGGCGTGCTGTATTTCGCCGGGTGGAAGTCACACTACTCGCTCTATCCCGCAAGCGATGCGTTGGTCGAGGCGTTCGCCAAGGAGCTGGCGCCATACGAACGCAGCAAGGGGACGCTCAAGTTCCCATTGTCCGAGCCTGTGCCCGTCCGCCTGATCGAGCGGATCGCGAAGTTCCGGGCGCGGCAACTCACGACGCGCGACGCGGCGATGGGCCGGCGCAAAGGCGGACGGGAAGGACAGGTCGATCGGATCCGCCGCATCTGCGCCGCGCTTCCCAGCGCGTTCGAGAAGATGTCGCACGGCACGCCCTGCTTCTTCGTCGAGCAGGGCAAGGGCTGCTTCGCGATGGTTTCCGAGCACCACCGCGACGATGGCCGGCTCTCGCTTTGGGTGCCGGTGGCGGACGGCCTGCAGCCGCTGATGATCGAAGAATCGCCCGACATCTATTTTTACCCGCGGTATGTCGGCGCGGGCGGCTGGGTCGGCATCCTGCTCGATCAGATCGCGGATGACGCGCTCGAGAGCCACCTGCGCGAGGCGCGGCGGATCATTGCGTCCAAGCGGAAGCCCGCGCGCAAGCCGCGCGGCATGTAGGGTCCCCACGGCGGACCGAGCCGACGGGCCGCGACGTGCAGGAACGTTGGGAACTTCGACGGACATCTGGATTATGCACCGGTCTCCTGAACCGGCGCCGATCCCAACCTGTGAGGGCCGTATCGTCGGCGGGATAGGAATCAGTCTGCTGAAAACCAGCCTCGGGAGCGACAGCACCCAAGGCGCTTGATTCGAGAAGTCATTGAGGCGCGCGGATTTACGAGGAATAACAAGGATGGCAGAAAGCTGATCGACGTCTAGCAACCGGCTTTACGCCGCAGGTCGCCAGAGCTGCAGATAATGTTGGTTGCGAGCCCCCGCAACCAAATTTCGAGGGTCCCGAATGTCCCGTGTGACAAACG
>Ga0209474_10000963_pt1 | contig 29217 bp, 23 predicted proteins | sample GraSoiAngelo_145_FD_185902 | JGI IMG/M metagenome (GOLD analysis project Ga0209474, IMG submission 185902) | Grasslands soil microbial communities from the Angelo Coastal Reserve, California, USA - 14_1009_05_20cm (SPAdes) (version 2) | ecosystem: Environmental > Terrestrial > Soil > Grasslands...
CCGCAACTTTTTTGGGGCCAACTTGGGTCCAAAACTCGGGCCAACTGGCCCCATTTTCAAGTCTTAGCAGCGTAAGGGCAACTGAATCAACGAGGTTTCTGGAGCGGGCGATGGGAATCGAACCCACGTCCGAAGCTTGGGAAGCTTCTATACTGCCATTGTACGACGCCCGCTTGATTCGGTACTTCGTCATTATACCCAAGAACGGACGCACCCGTACAGATGCAATTCCGCGGTCAGGGTGGCGCTTGTTTGGCGTATTCTCAAAACTCTCCATAGGCTTGACGGCCTCCAGGGCCGGGAGTGTCGCGTTTTCTGCCTTGCGATATAATTTGGCGATGGGTATTTTGCGGCGGCTTTCACGCTGGATGGGCTTTGAGGACAATATGACTCACATTGTTGCAGGGGATATGGCTCCCGAATTCTCTCTGAAATCGTTGGACCAGAAGCAGTATTCGCTTCGTTCACTGCTTGAGCGCGGCCCGGTGGTAGCCGCCTTCTTCAAGATCTCCTGCCCCGTCTGCCAATTCACGTTCCCTTTTCTGGAACGCCTCCACCAGCAGTACGGCTCTGGCGGCGCAACCTTCCTAGGGATTTCCCAGGACGATGCGCGCGCCACGAAAAGCTTTGCTTCCGAGTACGGCGTCACGTTCCAGGTGGTTCTCGATGAGGACGGTTATACTGTCTCGAACGCATATGGCCTGACCAACGTTCCAACGATTTTCCTAATAGAGACCGACGGAAAAGTGAAGGTCAGCTCGATGGGTTTTGACAAAAAGGACTTGGAGACGATCGCCAGTCAACTCGCCGAGCGGCGAAAGATCGCTCTTACCCCGCTGTTTCGCTCCGACGAAGTCGTTCCCGCCAATAAACCTGGTTGAAGCTCCAAGAATTAGGTCCGGTTCGGACCTGAAGCGTTTACCGTTTTTTAATTGACACGCACGCGAAAGCAGAAACGAACGGTCTTTAATTCTTTGGCTCTAAACCCGCATTCCCGGGAATCGCTTGCCCTAGTCTACGGCAGTTTCGAGCCATTGTTTCTTATGCTTCTCGGGGCGTTTACGTTTGTCGGGAATCACACGTGTAGCGGCCGGTGCGATGCCAGACTTTCGCGCAACGCGACGTGCCTCTTTACCCGCGTCAATCGCCTTTTTCTTCCGCCGCTTCATTTTCGACGCAAGGTTATCCTATCCCTGCTGCGGAAGAAAGCATGTTGAAGCACGACCGTCGGTGTCATGGACGTTGATGCCCGATGTATGAAACAAGGTGTTAAGACGCTAAAAATTGAACAGAAGCTGCAGTTCAATCTTGCGGTTCGCCGTGGAAGACGAAAACGGCCCACCTGCCAGACTGTTGGACTGGCCGAACAATGGTGAACTCAGATTGCCAATCGGATTGTTCAGGTTCACTCTGTTGAAGATGTTCCGCGCGTTGACGCTGAAGGTGAGGTTGTAGCGGTTATCCGACGGATTGCCGCCGAACATTCCTCCCCCATGTTCGTGTGGCACGCGGCCAAAGGTGCCTCCGCGTGGGCCGCCGCCTCCGCCAGCCGTTTCCTTTTTCTCTCCAAAACCGAACGTTTTGCTGAACCGCATGTTCAGAGCAAACCGGGCCGGTCCTGTCTCTTCGTTAATGGGAATACCAACTTGCCCGGGCTGCGTCACCAGATTGAAGCAGCCATAGGGCGTGGATACGACTCCGGAATTACCGCAAGTCCCAACGGTTGGGCGCGCGTTGAACGTATTGATCCCGTATAAATCCTGGCCAGTCGTGATATTGAAAGGAGAACCTGATTGCGCGACCAAAAACGGGCTCGCCCGAAGCCCCCAGGGCATGCTGATAGAACCGCCAACGAATGCGCGATGCCGCACGTCGAACGATGCCCGGCCATAGTCCTCGTCAATGCCGCAAGGTGTTCCTGAGAGGAGGCCCGGAGCTCCGCAGGGAATGGATGGGATATAGCTGGCGCCAGAAGTGTCGCTGTGCGAGTAGTTCAACGTGTAATAGCCCCACAAAGAGAGCCTTGTTCCCATTTGCACCCGGCTGTTCACGATGAGCTGATTCTGCTTGAAGATTCCGCCAGACGCGTATTCGTATGTAATCTGCGGCGTCGTAGGCGGGACTGCAGGACTCGGGACATACTTCGTATAAAACTGGTGGACTCCGCGGGAATTGAGGTATGTAACCGACAGGTTGGCATACTTGCTCAGTTGGCGTTCGACGGTTGCCCCGCCCTGCATGACGTACGGCGTGCGCAGCTGTAAATTAGGGACGTAAATGACTTGCGGCGTGGCATTCGCCTGCGACTGCACCTGAGTCGTGTCGTCGGGGTCAAAGAAGCTCGGGTTCTGAACTAAGAACTGCTGCTGAACGATGCCGTTCTGCAGTTGCTGCTGCAAAGCGAGGTCAGAAGTAAAGCGGTCATAGAAAATGCCGTACCCCGCGCGCAGGACGGTCTTAGGTGCCTTGTTTTTTCCATTTCCGCCCAGGCCCCAGGCAATGCCAATTCGAGGAGCAAAATCGGCGTGGTCTCCAAGATTGTTCTGCGTTTCATAACGCAGGCCCGTGCTCAGTGTGAGGTTGGGCCGGAGCCTCCAATCATCCTGCAGAAAGAGCGCGCCATCAAACCAGGTTACCTTTGCCTCTGCTGCTCCTGAAACATTGGAATTCAGCGAATAATTGGTTGCGCCGCCGCCGTTCGCGATGATCCCATTAGTTCCAATCATTGGTACATCCTGTGCCTGGCAATTCACGGTAATCTGATAAGCCTGAAGTCCGGTCAGCACGCCTCCGGGGGCAGGGTTGAGCATCGCGCACGGGATGGTCTGCCCCGGATTTGGCCGCGAAGCAAACACGTAGGCCCCGTTAAACTGTGCATTCGAGAAGTTGTCCTCGGTCGTGGCCCGCAATCGCCCGCCATACTTGATGGCGTGCTTTCCAACACTCACATAGGTGATGTTCTGAAGTTCATACCGGTTTTGCGTATCCAGGGACACGCCGCTATTGTTTCCACCGGCGGTAAAAGCTCCCTGAATCGAGATCGTGGGTATCACGTTCAGCGGATTCTGATCTCGTTCCTGGTGAATGTATTGAAAGCGGGTTTCGTTAATCGTTCGAGGGCTCAGCACTTGCGTGTCGGTCGCTTGAAATGTATGTTCCGTATTAAGCAGGTCAAAGGCCGCAGTCGGCAAGGTCAGGGCGTCAATCCCATCATTGCTCTCGTTGTTGCGCCAATACTGGTAGCGCGTCGTCAGAGTATTGTTTGGAGTGACTTGAAAGTCGAACCGCTGGCTTACGTTCGTGCGGGTCCTCGGGTTTGGAAACGCGCCGATAAACTGCGTGATTTGCAACGTCGTGGGGTCCACAAAAGGCGTGTCCACGACAGAAAGGTCATTGAGATTTCGGCGTTCGATGTTGAAAAAAAACGATGCCTTTTTGCCCAGCGCGCCGCCCAGACTCCCGTTGTAATGCGTCGAATAGTAGTCAGGCGGCGGTCCGGCGCCTTCAAAAGGGTTCTTGGAATTGAAATCCGCGGTATTCCCCATCACTGAAAACATCCAATGCATTTGGTCCGTTCCTGGCTTGGTCAAAATCTCCACGCGGCCGTAACCTAGCTTGTCGTATTCGGAAGAAAACGGATTCTGATTGATGCGAATTTCGCGAATAGAAGCCTTCGGTGGAAGTTGACCCGCTGTAAATCCGTCAATATAAATCTGTCCTCCGTTCGGCCCCGCTGATGGACCCGCCAGCGCCTGCAGCTCCGACTCCAGTTCGTCGGGATCGTCGGAGAGCGCCTCGAGGTCCTTGCCTTTCATCACCACCGTGCCGGCATTGTTCGACGGGTCTACGTCCACCTTCGTCGTCTGGTCGGTCACCTCGACTTTTTCTTCCTCAATATGAATCATCAAGCTGACGTTCACCTGCTGAACCTGGTTGGCGACGACCTGAACATTTTCTTGAGTGAAGAGAGAGAATCCCTTCGCTACCGCCTTCAGCGTGTAGACTCCCGGTGGCAGAGCCTTGAATTGGTAAATTCCTTCTGTGTTGGTCGTTGCGTCGTACGAAGCGCCATTCGCGTCTGTCAAGCGCACCGACGCCTTGGGAATTCCTGCGCCGGAAGGATCACTCACGATCCCCGTCAAACCTCCCGTAGGACCTTTCGGAGAAACCGCCTGAGTTGGCTGGTTCGCTGCTTGTCCGGTGACCTGGACTTTTTCAGGTTCGACATGAATCTTCAGGCTAATGTTGAGCTGCTGCACCTGATTCGCCGTGATCTGCACATTCTCCTGCGCGAACGGCTCGAACCCTGCCGCCTCGGCCTTCAGCGTGTAAGCTCCCGGCGCAAGCGCTTTGAATTCATAGACGCCATCGTTGCCGCTAGTTGCGTCATAGGAGGCGCCGCCCGCATCCGTCAAATGGACCGCAGCGTTCGCGACCACTGCGCCCGAGGGATCGGTCACGATTCCCGTTAATCCTCCAGAGGGGTTTGCTGCAGCTCCAGCCGAGGGTTCCTGCGCAGACAAGCGCTCCGCCAGCATCAGCGTCAGCAAGAGGCATAAGAAGAATGTGCTTGTAATTCGCAACAGCCGGAAGCTCATCAAATCTCCTGATTCTGCTTGATCGTGCCGAAATGACCGGCCATTACGGATTCCCTGCTTCCCCGTCAGACGCGTCGCCAAGGCTCCATGGCGAAAGAATCGAAGAAGCACTGCTATTCGGCGAAGCTTGCAGGATGGGTTCGACTCCGCCAAGCAAGGTGATCACCGATGGCGCGCCGTTCGGGCCGCCCTCGGTAGCGACGATCATTACCGCATCGCCCTTCTGAAAATCTGAAAGAGTCGCCGCAGGCATGCGATTGAACGCCTGCTGGAAGTCTCCGCCTCCACCTGCACTCCTTCCAGATTCTCCCGAAACGGGTTGTCCCGCACCACTTGCTTGAGTGCCAGCGGATCTTTGCCCTTGGGTCGTGTTCGGGCTTGCGCCGCCTGAACCGCTTGGCGCTTGCGAATCGCCCGCAGGTCCTCTCAAGCGCGCTGCAATGCGTTGCGCCATCGGCAGCGGCAGTTTTCGAACTTGCGAATCCGCGATGATTCGCACCGTCACGGATTTCTTTGTCGCCAGTTCCTGCAGCGTTATCGTATTTGCGGAGGTGTCGATCGAGGAAATCGTTCCCGCAATGTTCCGAAACGTGCCGCAAACAATTTCCGCGGCCGTCAGTTCGCTTCCATCGGCGCTGCGAGTGCCGCGCGCACGAAGCTGGTCGCCCGATTTGATCTGCTCGAGCGTGGCGGGCTTCGCATCATCAAACTTGATCGAATCCGGAGCGTACCGGCGCACTACGGTGTCTTTTGTAAGATGAATGGTCACCGTCTTCTTCTCGCCGATTCCCGGCTGCGTAATATGGATGGAGTTTGCCGCCGGGTCCACGCTGCTCACTAAACCTGCCGTGCCTTGCCGCCATTCTTCGCGTTCATGAGCCTGCTTCTCCGCGATGCTTGCTTTCTTCATCGCAATCACGGCCGTTGCAAGCACGGTTTTTCCGTCCTCGCCAAGCTGCCCGCGCACCAGGACACGGTCTCCAGGCAGCAATTCCTTCAGAGCAATGGGCACAGCCTCCTTCAAATCCTTCTGCCCAGGCTCCACGCGAACCAGCTTCGCCGCTTCTTGTACAACTACGGTTACGTCACCGCTATTGTCTGTGGTCAGTACAATGTTGTTCCCGGAAATCGACTTGATGGTTCCCACGGGGCGCGCCGCATTCGAAGCCGCCTGCCCGCTTAATGCCGCCGCTGGCAGCGCCGCAAACGCCAATGCGCCCAGGGCCACGCAAGCCATTCCTTGCAGAAGCGCTCTTCTACTCTTCAAATTACAAATCTCCATCGGAAAGTCCACACCTCCTGAATTTTTTTCAGGATGACTCGGGCGATGGTATGGGATTTTCGCCCTAGCTTCACGCGCGCCCATGGGGCATGACGCGTACCTATTTAGACGTAACTCCGGCTCTAAAACGTTTCAAGCAGTGAAAGACCTTAACCCGCCCAGTACGTCATGGCTCCTTCTTACCAAGCATGTCCTGTAGGGTGGCGTCTGTCACAAAGTCGCGTGCCAGCACTCACAAAAATCTCGCTCACTTCGCACCAGAATGTGTTCACTCGCGACTGGCTCAAGACTACAATTCTGGCCTCGAGCAGAAACAAGCAGCCGCGGCCTCTTCATCCACGTCTTAATCCACGCCCGCACCGGCACATCAAAGTGGGTTCTTCTGTGTTCTGTTTCTTCACCCTCTTCAATCAATTCAGTTGATTCATCGCATTCATTTTCGTGCTAGAATCTGCTCATCAGCCGTTTACCACGGGCGACGACCGGAGAGCGTGGCGACGCCTGGCCAAGTAGGATCTTGACCATCCGCTTGACATCGTAAAGCCTGCCGTCACTCCTACCCGAAGTGGGCAGTCTTCCCCGGCAACCGGCGCCCTGGAGAAAGGGGCCCTCTCTTATGCATCGGATCCCTGTTTCCTCGGTCGACATCACCCAAGTAGGTTATCAAGAAGATTCGGAAACTTTGGAAATACAGTTCTCCCGCGGTGAGGTTTGCCAGTTTTTCAATGTCCCCTCAGGCGTCTATGATGAGCTGATGAAGTCCCCGGCCAAGGAAGACTACTACCACACGCGTATCGGCGAGCGTTTCCCCTGCTCCCGCATCCGCTGACCGCCCGCCTTGCGTAGCGGCGAGTCCGCCTCGCCATCTCCCAGTACACGTGTCTCTGCGCCCCAACCACAGGGGCCGGCAACCATAAACTGTCGGCCGTCAACTGCCGTTGCCAGCCCGGCGTTCGCTGCTCGGCTTGTGCGCCGCGGCCCACTTCTGCAGCCACTCCACGCGAAACTGCGCCAGGTCTTTCCCGCCCCGATACGTCTTCGCCTCCGCAAGCGCCTTCTCCATCGGCCAGCCATCGATTGCGTACCGCGCCAGCGCCACCATCATTCCCGTGCGGTCTTTCCCTTCCGCGCAATGCACGTCCACGGGCCACTCCTTGGGGTCTTGGATGAACTGAAGATATTGCTTCGCCTGTTCCTCCGTGGGAACTTCCTGGCCCTGCAAAGGAATTTGCAACACGTTCTCGAAGCCGAACTTCTTGTAATCCACGTTATCGCCCCGTATCAGCGTGACGATGCTCTTGACTCCTTGCTCGTGCACCCACGTCCACCCTTCCTCCGAGTACGGCTTGCCGGAGCGCATCATCTTTCCGGGCCACACCACGGCGTAATTTCTCACCGCTTCGCCGTTCTTGGAATGCTTTCTGGGTAGTGGGACAATTCCCCAGGCCGCCAGCGAGCCGCAGAGCAAAAGGGCCCCGCTGATCAGTGCGCCTTTCCGCAACTTGTGGCTGCGCTTCTCTTTTGGTTTCTTCATCTTTTCCTCCGTGTGTTTCATAGGTCTCATACTTATCTTTCCTTTCCAGGCGCGCTTAAGTTCCCCCGGCTTGATTTCACGCCGCTGTTATCGCGATTCACTGCACTTGGATTTCCTGCAAAGTCGTTTCGTCGAGCCGGGTCTCACTCATCTCGGCACATAAGAACAATCGGCATGTCTCGCTCAATCTGAGTTATTGGCGACGCGCCGCAGGAGAGGATGATGCGTTCGGACTACGCGCTTCGGACTACGGTCAAACTGCGGAAGTCACCGAGTATGTCATGCCGCTGGGATCGTTACAGACTGGGAAGTGCCTTGCATCCCCTGTCAACGTTCTAGGGCAACGCTCGGGCGGGACACTCTGATAGACACTTCAGAGTAACGAAAGTTGCGGTGCGAGCAAGTACCAATTTCCCTTAGTACCAGCGTCTTTCGCTTTGTTTGAAACGAATGGATTCAGGGATTCAGCCCTGTTCCAGGTCGCGCTTCCGGCTGTAGCGGTAGGCCATTGCAAAGCCGCCACTCATGAATCCAGCGGCTGGAATCAGCAGGAGCAGGACGCCCTTATTGACCGCACGCTGGCCGCCCTTGGAGCTGGCCTCAACGTAGCTGGAACACATCGCGCAACCCTGGCTGAATGCAGGCGGCACAGCGCACAGGCTGCAAAGGAAAAGGAAGGCCGCCCAAATTGAAAAGCGTATCTTCATCGCGACCCCGAAATTTATTTCACTCCCAGAGTAATAATACGCTCCGCGTCGGGGAAAAAGAAGATGGTCATCAGAATCAGGCATGCCACCACGGAACACATGGTGATCCACTTCATGCGCGAAATCTCATACCGCAAATGCATGAAGAACCCGATAATCAACGCCGCCTTGATCAGCGACAAGCCCATTAGAATCGTCAGCATCTTTGCCGGCGACATGTTTTGGTAAGTCAGATACACCTCGATCGCCGTCATGAGCAGCAGCGCGCCCCAGACCCAGAAAAATTGTCCCTTCTTATGATGGCGTTGCTCTTCGGCCACGCGCTCCGCAATTGCGATTTGTATCTCGTCCATTTTCTTCAGGCTCCTAAAGAATCCTTGCCGACATCAAGTACACCAACGGGAAAATGAACATCCAAACGAGGTCCACGAAGTGCCAATACAAACCCGCCACTTCCACGTCCGACGCATCGTACACTTTCGGCTTCAGCCACAGAATGATCGCGCAGACAATCGCCGCCGCCAGCAGCACGTGCGCGCCGTAGTGGAACGGGCTATAACTCGGCGTCCCGAGCCAGGCGATGAGCCAAAGCGCCAGGAGAATCGGAATGAATTTCTTCCGCAACGCCACCACCCCAAGATAAACGATGCCCAGCGTTACGTGCAGCATGTGCATGCCGGTCAGCGTAAAAAACGTGGATGGAAATTGCGGCACGGTCTTCGCCACACTCGCGAATTCTGCGCTCACTTCGTGCCCGGGAACGGGCGGGAAAAACGGCAGCGTCATGCCTTCGGCGATCAGCTTGCTCCATTCCATCCCGTGCAAAATCACGAAACCCGCTCCGCAGGCGATGGTGGCCAGCAGCCACAGCGTTTGTGCCTTCGCATCTTTCTGGACCGAAGCTCGCACCGCCAGGACCATGGTCAGCGAACTCGTGAGCAGGAACGCCGTCATGATCGTGGCGTTGACTATGCTTTCCGAGTGGAACGGCGTCGGCCAATTCGGGGTCGAGATGCGTCCGTAACTGTAGGCGTATAGCAGCGCGCCGAACGTCAGCGAGTCCGACATCAGGAACAGCCACATCCCGATCTTCTTCGAGTACGTGCCGAACAGCGACGGCTCATAGACCGACGGGATGTCGTGCGGAACCACGGAATCAGCCATGCCCCAGGCCTCCTCGTCAAACGGCTATCGTGCAAACTCCAGCAAAAGCAAAATGTAAACCCACAGCGCGGCCATGAAATGCCAATACCATCCCGCGACGTCCACGACGATGCTGCGCGTCGTCACCGGCTTGCGGAACAAAACGAAAAGCCCCGCTACCAGCAGCGCCAGGACGCCACCCATCAAGTGAACTGCGTGCGCTCCCGTCAGCAAATAGACGAACGAACTGCTTGGCGTCGTGGCCACATAAAAGCCGCTCGCGGCCAACTGCTTCCAGGCCAGCCATTGCCCGAACAAAAACAACAAACCGAGCGCGACGGTCATGGCCAGCCACGGAGTCTTCCCTTTCGCACTGACGGAAACTCCTCCCGCGGGTCTTGCCGTAGCAGCGACGGCTGCCAATTTCGACTGCCGCCGAGCAAGCTCCATCCCTATGCTGCTTACCAGCAAAACTACGGTGTTCACGAGCAGCAGCGCTGGCAGCTTCACCGGAATCCAGTCGCGCACCAACTGATTCGTTCGCGGATCCAAAGTTGGCAATCCTTGCCGCACGACGTACGCGCTGGTGAAGGAGACAAACAGCATCAGCACCGGCGTCAATGCGACGAGCAAACCCAGCCGCGCCCGCCGCAAACGCGTCGGATAATCGGGCAAGCCCGGGCCGGAACGGCCGTCATCGCCGCCTCCAAAAATCGGCGGCGGTCCTCCCTGTTTGCCTCGCGAAACTGCGGGTTCGTCAAGAGTTGCGGTTGTGCTGAAGCTGGTCATGGCCGGTTTAATGTTTCTTCGCTCCAACTTCCGCGTCCGTCTGCATCACGAAATCGCGCGGCGCGCCCGGCACGCTGTATTCATAAGGACCGTTGTGCACCACGGGTGTCACTCCGCCAAAGTTGTCGTGCGGCGGCGGCGTTGCAGTGATCCACTCGAGAGTCGTGGCCTCCCAGGGATTGTCGGCGGCTTTCTCACCTTTCTTCATGCTCCAGAAAAGGTTGATGACGAAAATAAATTGGCTGGCAATGGTGATGAACGCAGCGATGCTGATGAATTTCTGTATAGGAGCCAGCGCATTGATCCAAGCCACTTCTGTGCCCTGCGAGTAGCGCCGCAAGCCCGCCGCCATGCCGTAATAATGCATGGGCATGAAGATGGCGTACGCTCCGACGAACGTGAGCCAGAAATGGGCCTTCGCCCAGGTTTCATTCATCATGCGCCCGAACATTTTTGGGAACCAGTAATAGGTGGCGGCAAAAATTCCGAAGATTGACGCTACGCCCATAATCAAGTGGAAGTGCGCGATGACGAAATACGTTTCGTGCAAATAAATGTCGAGCACGGGCTGCGCCAGGAACGGGCCGCTAATTCCGCCGACTACGAACAAGGAAACAAAACCGATGGCAAACAGCATCGGAGAGGAAAACCGGATCTTTCCTCGCCAGAGCGTTCCCAGCCAGTTAAACGTCTTGATGGCCGATGGCACACCAATGCCCATGGTCATAATCGAGAACGCAAACGCACTGTACGGGCTCATGCCGCTCATGAACATGTGGTGGCCCCACACCATGAAGCCGAGGAAGCCAATGGCCATGATGGCGTACACCATCGCTTTGTAACCGAAGATGGGTTTGCGTGAAAAGACGGACAGCAACTGCGAGCAGAGTCCCATCGCGGGCAAAATCGCGATGTATACCTCAGGATGCCCAAAGAACCAGAACAGGTGCTGCCAAAGAAGCGGCGAGCCGCCCTTATGTCCCGTGAGCACGCCGTTCACGGTACCGAGCGGCACAAAGAAGCTGGTGCCCAGTTGGCGGTCCATCAACAGGAGAATGCCGGCGGAGAGCAGCACGCCGAACGCGAGCAATCCGAGAATCGCGGTGATGAACCACGCCCAGCACGTCAACGGCATGCGCATCAGCGTCATGCCCTTCGCGCGCATATCCAGCGTTGTTGTAATGAAATTCAGCGCACCCATCAACGCGCCGATGCAGAAAATCGCGATGCTGATGATCCACAGGTCCGCGCCTAAACCTTCACCGGGTCCGGCGGATGGCAGCGCGCTCAACGGTGCGTACCCGGTCCATCCGTGCAGCGGCGCGCCTCCGGTCACAAAAAACGCCGCCACGAGGACGAGGAATCCAAGAAACGTCGTCCAGAACGAGAGCATGTTGAGTACCGGAAACGCCATGTCCGGCGCGCCAATCTGAATCGGGAGGAAATAGTTTCCAAATCCGCCCTGCGGGGCCGTGGTGAGCACGAAGAACACCATGATCGTGCCGTGCATGGTCAGCAGGCTGAGATAGGTTTCCGGCTTGATGTCGCCGAAAATCGGCAGGTGCGCGTTGGGCCATACGAGGTGGATGCGCATCAACAGCGACAGAAACATGCCGGTGAGCACCGCCACCAAAGCGAGGAAGAAATACTGGATACCGATGACTTTATGGTCCAGACTGAAAATATATTTTCGAATGAAACCTTGCGGGGCTGCGTGCGCGTGAGCATCGTGGCTAACCATAGTTATTGCTTCTCCGCCTCTCGTGCCGCCAGCCATTGGCTGAACTCCTGATCGCTGACGACCTTAACAATTCCGTGCATCTTGTAATGCCCCAGCCCGCAAAGCTCCGCGCAGGCAAGCTCATAATCGCCGGTTTGAATGGGCGTGAAGTGCATGTGAATGGCAAGTCCCGGCACGGTGTCCTGTTTGAAGCGCATCGCCGGCACAAAGAAGCTGTGAATCACGTCGTGAGAGCGGAGAATCACTTCGATTTCGCGATTCACGGGCACGACCATGACTCCGCTGATCACATCATCTTTCGAAGAAGGATCATTCGAATCCAATCCAAGCGCTCCCGCGCCGCCGAGCGAAGCGTCCTCCAACTCCGGCTTGGTCGAGCCAAATTTTCCGTCCGGCCCGGCGTAGCGGAAGTACCAGGCAAACTGCATCGCCGTAACTTCCACTTGCACGGCGCCGGGACTCGCGCCATGAAGGCGCTCGGACGACCAGATGGGCTCGCTTGCCAGGTTCAACCCGACGAACAGGATGATGGTGAGGATGGTCCAAAGAACCTCAAGCTTGGTGTTGCCGTGCGAATAGTGCGCAGGCTGCGAACCCGCGCCGCGGTCGCGGTACTTCCACGCAAACCATCCCAGCGCAAGCTGCGCCAGGATGAACACGCTCCCCATAAGAATGTAGGAGACGGTGAAATGGTGATCGATTGCCGCGGCCGCCGCAGAAGCGCCGACGGGTAACCACCACGTTTTCGCGATGATGAAGTACGAGCCGATCAGCGTGATCAGCCAGATGACCACCAGCAGAACGAGGCCCATTGAGCGCGAACCTCCCCCAGATTATTTTGCCGCTTCCCCACAAAGCACCCCGAAGTTCCGGCCACTCGCAAAGTGGGGAATCCAAAACGGGGCGAATATATCACAGGTTTTTCTCGAAGCAAGCAAGTTCTTGCATGCAGAAGAATGGTTCTTCCGTAGCCACGCCTTCCTGGGCGGCAATCTTTGAGGGCTGTGCTTCCTCTTCCGGTGTAAATCGCACTTCATATTTCTCAAGACTTAGGTGGGACAGTTATCTCTGTCAAGGTGTCGTACCTTCCCTGCGGAAGAAGGCGTTTTTGCGGGATTCCCCGCAATTTCTTTCAAGGAATCACCTGTCATCCGATTTCTCCGCAACTGCGCCGGAGATGATTTTGGCGCCCTCCGGTACATCGAACATTTTTCTTCGCAAACTTTATTGACGAATTTTTTTGATTTGAGTAATATCCGGTTCGAATCTGGGGGGCCGGTGAAATGTTTGGGGCCTCGCGATGTTCTCAGAAAATGACTTTCCAATTCGATGGGCACCCGGCGCTGAGAGCCGATTTGCCCTTCCCGTGTGATTTCCCTACTCATTTTTCTTTTTCAGGCGAAAGCTTTTCGCAGTATCTTTTCCCCGTTTCAGGGAGCGCGGCCCATTTGTGGAGCATCCAGTGCGGAGCTACGCTCTTTTTTTTGTGCTTTGAGTCAAAAGCGCGGGAACGAAGTTGTAATCGCTCATCATTTTGCAAGGGCGCAAGGGGAAAGGCCGGCGGACAGCCAGCCGCCGTGGAAGAATTTCGAGGTAAGACATAAAATCGAGGAGGTTCTGCATGGCGGCCCCGGATTCGGAAACGGTCAAACCCAAAGCGGATGGGCCTAAGCCCGAGGCGGCGAAATCTCCTGCCGCCGGCGGTGCGGACGCGACGAAGTATGTGGGCACTCCTGCCGTCGGCACCTCCAAAGCCGCGCAAGCGGGTGGCATTGCCAGCGTCGGGCCTGCACCCAGCGCCGCCAACGAAGGACGCCGCCGCCTGGTCTGGTGCAGCGTCACGGCGTTTCTCGGCGCGTGGTTCATTGCCTTCCTCCGATTCTTTCTTCCGCGGACTCTCTTTGAGCCTCCAACCATATTCAAAATCGGCTATGCATCCGACTACGCGCTTGGCGTAGACACCAAGTTTCAGCAGAAATACCGCATCTGGGTGGACCGCACTCCAGACCGCATCTTTGTTATCTACGCGCGCTGCACGCATCTGGGCTGCACTCCGGACTGGAAGGCCAGCGAAAACAAATTCAAGTGTCCCTGCCACGGCAGCGGCTATGACAGCGAAGGGGTGAACTTCGAGGGCCCCGCGCCGCGCCCGATGGACCGCGCGAACGTTCAACTGGCTCCTGATGGCCAGATTGTCGTGGACACTTCGCGCCTTTATCAGTGGCCCAAGGGACAACCAAGCCATTTCAATGATCCGGGGTCTTTTCTGCCGGTGTAGACGCGTGGATTTTAGTTACGAAGTTTGCTCCGAGTGCGTAGCCGAGATCGCAAGACTTATTGAGCGGTAACCAACGGGGGCGCAGAGATGCCTGAAGAGAACAAAGAAAAGACCGGCAACGGCAAACCCGGCCTTCTAGGCCAATTCAAGGAAGACCTTGACGCCCTGAAGACCGATCTGCCTGCCAAAGCTAAAGAGCAGGTGGAGATCCTCAGCAAGCCGACCAAGACTCAGGTCTACACCTCCATCTTTCGGCACAAGCACGACGACACGCCGCGCAACCGCGCTCTCGGCGTTCTCTCCAACGTCTTCCTGCACCTGCATCCCGCAAAAATCAATCGCGACGCGGTGCGCTACAGCTACACCTGGGGCATGGGCGGCATCACCTTTTATTTGTTCTTCGTGCTGACGCTCACCGGGGTCCTGCTCATGTTCTATTACCATCCGAGCAAGGTGCAGGCCTTCCGCGACGTTCTTTACCTCGAACACGACGTGCCCTACGGCAAATTGCTGCGCAACATGCACCGCTGGGCCGCGCACTTGATGGTCATTGCCGTCGAGCTTCACATGTTCCGCGTCTTCCTCACCGGCTCCTACAAAAAGCCGCGCGAATTCAATTGGACTGTGGGCGTAATTCTCCTCGTCCTGACTCTGTTGCTCTCCTTCACCGGCTACCTTCTGCCCGACGATCAACTCGGCTTCTGGGCCGTTACCGTGGGCACAAACATGGCGCGCGCCACTCCCCTTCTGGGTCATGAAGGCCCGTTTGGGCCCCTCTTACACATGACACCCTACAACGACGTGCGTTTCGGGCTGCTCGGGGGCTCGATTGTGGATGCTAACGCGCTCCTGCGTTCTTACATCTGGCATTGCATTGGCATTCCCATCATTGCTTCGGTCTTCATGATTGTGCACTTCTGGCGCGTGCGAAAGGATGGCGGGATCTCGGGACCAGCTCCCGTAGTTCTCGACTCCGAGGTCAAGGAGGCCAAGAAATAGCCATGGATTGGAACCAACTCTGGCAGATCCTCTCCGCCGCGGACAACGTTCCGATCATCGCCATGATCCCGCTTCTGGCGTTCTACATTTATCTGGCCTGGAAGCAGGCGCACGCCAACGACAAACTCATCGACGAACTGGCGGCCAATCCTGCGTTGGCCAAGACGCACCATCGCAAAACCTGGCCGTTCAAGCCCGGCTGGCAGAAGGAAGTCCACGTTTGGCCGTTCCTCCTGCGCGTGGAATTTCTCGCCGCCATCATCGTAACCATCATTCTCATGGTCTGGTCTATTACTTTGAACGCGCCGCTCGAAGAACCCGCCAATCCCAACCTGACCATGAATCCGGCGAAAGCGCCCTGGTACTTCCTCGGCCTCCAGGAAATGCTGGTGTACTTCGATCCGTGGATTGCCGGCGTCGTCATGCCCACGCTTATCATCATCGGGTTGATGGTGATTCCTTACATCGACACCAACCCGCTTGGCGGCGGCTACTACACGTGGAAGCAGCGTAAGTTCGCCATCGGCACTTTTCTTTTTGGCTTCGTGATTTTGTGGGTGTCCATGATTTTCATCGGCACCTTCATTCGCGGGCCCGGCTGGCAGTGGTTCTGGCCCGGGCAGACCTGGGACCACAACCGGCTCATTTATGAGGTGAACCGCGATTTGCCCGATCTTTTCGGCATCACTTCGAATTTGTGGAAGGGCATCTTCGGCGCCATTGTCGTCGGCGGATATTTCGCCGTCGGAGGATTGCTGGTGAACAGCTTGTTCCGCCGCACGAATCCCAAAGATTACAAGCGCATGAGCCTGTTGCAATACTCCATCATGATGACGTTTTTCCTCATTATGGTGGCTTTGCCGATCAAGATGCTCATCCGCTTGCTCTTTCACATCAAGTACGTTTGGATTACGCCGTGGTTTAATGTGTAGCCTGCTGCGCCGCAGCTTGGCGCTTTGTTTGATGTTCGTCGCGGCTCCGGCCGCAGGTTTTTAGGAGGAACTGGTGCCCGAGAAGCCCATCCCCGAAAACGATCCGATCGTTACCAAGTCCCTTGCGCCGCACTACGTCATTTGCATGGTCATTCTCATGGTCACACTTTTCTGGGCGCTTTGGGATGAGGACTTCGGCCAGCGTCCCTGGAAGGCTTTTCAGCACGAGTGGAAGAGCCGCTATTCCTCTTTCCTGAAGAGCGCACGCACGCAGTCCAAAGAATCCCAAGACGAAATCGAGAAGAGTGCGGATTATCAGAAGCTCAAGCAGGATTACGAGGCGGCCAGCCAATCCGCCGCGCCACGCATCAAGGAAATTAACGAGAAGCTGCGCGGCCTGGGTGCGGACATTTTAGCGGTGCAAAACGTCTTCACCGACCGCCGCGCGTATGTGAATGCTTCTACCTACGACATCGAAACGACAAGCAGCGCGTCGTCTAAGAAAAGCAAGCAGCAGGACCTTGACGAATACAAGGCCAAGCCCAGCACCGTCGAAATGCCGGACGGCAAAAAACGCACCTTCAAGAATTTCGATGAGCTGGAGGAGACCTATAACGAACTCAAAAACGAGCGCACGCAATTGAGCGCAGAGCTCGGCGAACTCCTCAAGCCCGTCACCGAGAAAAAAGAGTTGATGGATTCTTACCTCAGCGATCACATGGTGAATCTTACGGCGGGGCAGTTGCTGAACTTGCAAAACGGCGTGGAGTCGCTGACCCCCGCTGTCCGCCAGATCAACGTCAACGAGCACGCGGCCAATCTGGAACGAGAAGACGCCGCGCAGATTGTCGACCGCTGCGAGTCGTGTCACCTCGGCATTCGCGAGCCGGTAAAGATCACGGCCGCCGCGATGTCCTTGAAAGGCAAAAAGCCTGACGAGTACGCGCGCGCTTTCACCAGCCATCCCGAGCCGGACTTGCTAAAAGTGCACGATCCCGAGAAATTCGGCTGCTCGCCCTGCCACCAGGGAAACGGGCGCGCCACGACCAGCGTCGAGAAAGCTCACGGCAATTACGAACACTGGATCTGGCCGATCTTCACCGCGCAAAACTACGAAGCTGGCTGCCAGATTTGCCACTCTGCCGACATGGTTCTCATAACGAATGACGTCGGCTGGGTGGTCAGCGAGGGCAAGGACCTGTTCCGCCAGCGCGGCTGCGTCGGGTGCCATCGCTACGAAGGCTACGACAAGGAACCCGAGGACCTTCTCTCCATCGGCCAGGAAATCAAGCTGCTCGATCAACGCAAGAAAGACAATTTGAAGCAGGCCGGTGACTTCATGGCCCAGGCCGACAAGGCCCAGTCCAACGAGGAAGCGAATCATTTGAACGAGCGTGCCGTCGCTTTGAAAGTGGAAAACAGCAAGGTTGATCTGCGCATCATGCAGCTCGACCGCACCACCAAAAGCCTCTTCCAGGATATGAAGAAAGTCGGGCCAAACCTCAAGGACGTTCGCCTGAAGCTGAACAAAAACTGGATTCCCGTCTGGCTGAAAAAGCCCACCGACTTCCGGCCGACCACCAAGATGCCGAACTTCCGCTTGAACGATGACCAGATTAAATCCATCTCCGCTTACATCTGGCAATCCGGCTTGCCCGATTCCCTCCCGAAGCACAAACCAGGGAACGCAGCTCACGGCAAGGAATTATTCGAGACCCGCGGCTGCCTCGCGTGCCACTCCATCGGCGAAGGCAACCAGATGCAAGGCGGCACGTTTGCAGCGAACCTTACGCGCGTCGGCGAAAAAGCTAATTACGATTACCTCGTTCGCTGGGTGCACAATGCCCGCGAACGCACGCGCCCCTACTGCCCTTACGAGAAAAAAGACATCGGTCCTGAGGACTACAAGAAAAAGGGTCTGCCTTTTGTCTTCGATTTAGATCGCAGCAAGTGCCCCAACGACGGCCACGAGCTCCAAGTCCAGAACATGACCGTGATGCCGAGCCTGCGTCTCTCTGAATCTGACGCCGAAGACGTCGCCAGCTATCTCATCACGCTCAAGAAAAAGAATCCCTCCGAATACTCAGACGCGTCTTTCATGGACGATCCGAAACTCAAAGAAGAGGGCAAGAAGTGGGTAAGGTTCTTTGGCTGCTTCGGCTGCCATGAAATTTCCGGCCTCGAAGACGAAGGCCGCATTGGCACCGAACTGACTACCGAAGGCAGCAAGCCCGTCGAGCGCCTCGACTTCGCGCTGCTAACCGAAGTCGCGGAGCGTGGCGGCAGAGAGCCCATCAAGGATCCTGAAGATCTCGCGCGCTTGCCCGAAGGCCCCGCGAAGGAGCCTTGGTATGACCACAAAGGCTTCTTCGAGCATAAGCTCGCCGAGCCCAACATTTGGGATCAGGGCAAAATCAAACCGCCCACGGAACAGCTGCGCATGCCGAATCTCCATCTCACCAAAGAACAGGTTCGCGCGCTCACCACGTTCCTTCTCGGCAGCCAGGAATTCCCTCTTCCTCCGAGCTACCAATATCGTCCGCTCGACTATCGCAAAGACATTCAAGAGGGCTGGTGGGTGGTCAAGAAATATAACTGCATGGGCTGCCATCAGCTCATCCCCGGTCAGAAAACCATTCTCATGGGCATGGCCCGCTATCAGGATGCGCAAGAGCAGTTGCCGCCGAAGCTGCTCACGGAAGGCGCGCGCGTCGACCCCGAATGGATGCTGCGCTTCCTTAAGAATCCGTCGCTCAACGACAAAGACACGAATCGCAACGGCATTCGCTCATATCTGCAGGTGCGCATGCCCACGTTCTCGTTTTCCGAAAACGAACTCGGCAAACTCGTCCGCTTCTTCCAGGCCCTTTCGCGCCAGCCGTTCCCGTACATTCCGGAAGAAGTTCCCATTCTTACTGCCAAGGAAACCGAAATGGCCCGCAGCCTCTTTAGCAGCACGGCTGCGCCTTGCCTCAAGTGCCATGCCACCGGAGATCCCGCGCACGACCGCATCGCCACCGCACCGAATTTCCTCCAGGCTCGCGGCCGCCTGAAGCCCGATTGGATGGAGCAGTGGATGCTCGATCCGCAAGCCATCAGCCCGGGCACGTCCATGCCTTCGGGCCTGTTCAAACGCCAGAACAATCATTGGGTTTTTTCCGGCCCGACTCCGCCTTCGTTCCAGGGCTATGATAAGGACCATACGCGGCTTCTGGTGGATTACATTTTGCAGCTCACGCCCGAAGAGCAGCGCCGGGTCTCTGCGTCCATGGGCCGATCGAGCGCTGCGAGTGGTTCTAAGCCGTCTGGCGCGAGCTCAAGCGGTCAGGGCGGTCACGGAGCCGGCAAATAAAACCTTTTTGAGATTTCAATTCTTAGGAGAAAGAGCGAAAAAAAATGAAAACGAAAAGCTGGATGAAAATTCTCAGCCTGCCCGCGATGTGTGGACTGGTCCTCGTAGCGGGCTGTGGCAAGAAAGAGGAAACGACGGAGCAGCCCGCGGCCACTCCGGCTGCAGCTCCCGCCGCCACGCCGATCGATCCCGCGACCGCCGCCAGCGTCAGCGGCACGGTCAAATTTGAAGGTACCGCTCCCCCGGCTGCAAAAATTGACATGAGCCAAGACCCTGCATGCAAAGGCACGAACACGGCGGAAGCTGTGGTCGCCACCGGCGGCCATCTCGCCAACGTGTTCGTTTACGTGAAGGACGGCCTCGGCGGACGCAGCTTTGACATTCCGAAGGAAGCCGTCACACTCGACCAAAGCGGCTGCAAATATCATCCGCACATGCTTGGCGTAATGGCGGGGCAGGACGTCAAGATCGTCAACAGCGATCCCACTACGCATAACATCCATCCGACGCCGAAAGACAATCGCGAGTGGAACGAGTCGCAGCCGCCGTCGTCCGCTCCTCTCGACAAGAATTTCGCACGCGAAGAAATCCTTCTACCCGTGAAGTGCAACCAGCATCCGTGGATGAAGATGTACGTCAACGTGGTGAAGAGCCCCTTCTACGTGGTTACCGGCACGGACGGCAAATTCGAAATCAAGGGGCTACCGCCGGGAGACTACACGCTGGCCTTCGTCCACGAAAAATATCCCGAGCAGGACATGAAGGTGACGCTCGCGGCCAAAGATGCCAAAACCGTTGACGTAACCTTTAAGCCGTGAAGCGAGACGTAACTCAGGTTGACATTCTTCGGGCATCCGAGAAGGATGCCCGAAGAATCTCAGCCGCGAGTACTGGCAAGGCGTGCGATTTCTTTTTTGGCGAATGAAAGACTGGCCACCGACTGCAATTCGTAAGGAGGCGACTTGGTTGCCGTGATGCTCTTGATTTCCATCGTGCTCGGCTTGATTCCGCTTGCGGGAATCGCGTGGATCGTCGTCAGCGGTACGATGACCACGGTCGACGGACTGTTCGAGGTCCTCATTATGCTCAGCCTTTCCGGAGTGTTCTTTTTGAACGCCTTTTGGGAACTACGCGGAAAGAACAAACCTGCCGGCCCGGCCAAACCTGGCGCTTCCTCCGACGAAAGTTGACGTCTCTTCCGAGAAATGCTTTCCTTAGACGCGATTTGTCATCCCGACCCGGTCGCGTGGTTTACGAACGGCGATGACGAGCGAATTTTGCGAGTCCCGACTCTTGTGGAGAGGGATCTGCTTCTCTCCAACGCCACTAAAATGGTTGTGCGCTCGCCAGACTATGAACAGTTCTGATACGCCGCCACAGAAATCCCACGACGGCATGTCCACGCGCACGCGCCTGGTTTTTTATCTCACCGCGTGGCTCATCGTGCTGCTTCCGTTCCTCTTTTGGTGGAACACCTGGTTCGGCCGCCGGCTGCCCGACAAACAAATCACCGAATACCTACGCGACGACAAGCGCCCGCGCCACATCCAGCACGCGCTGGTGCAAATCGGCGAACGCATCATGCGCCGCGACACGAACGTGGCGCACTGGTATCCCGAACTCGTGCGCCTCTCGACGCATCCCGTGGAAGAAGTGCGCAATACCGACGCCTGGGTGATGGGCCAGGACACCAGGGGCGCTGGCTTCCACGATGCGCTACTAAAAATGTTAAGGGATTCTTCTCCCACGGTTCGCGGGAACGCCGCGCTATCGCTTGTTCGCTTCAGCGACGCTTCCGGTCGGGAACAAATCGTTGCGCTTTTGCAGCCCGCGCACCTGATCGCCCCCCTTAGCGGCCACATCATTGACGCTGACAGACCGGGCACCGCCATCCATCAAGGTGGCATTATCGCCAAACTTGGCTACGGCCATGAACAAACGATGGAAATCCGCTCGCCTATCAGCGGGCGCATTCACTCGATTTTTGCGACGACAGGTGCGACCGTCGCCGCTGGCACCGAGATAGCGATCGTCGACCCCAGTGACGAACAAGTCTGGGAAGCGCTGCGCGCGCTCTATCTCGTCGGCCGCGCCGAGGATTTGCCAGCGGTTCGCCCTTACGAGCGCGAATCGCGCGACATTCCCGATCGAGTCCGCGAGCAAGCTCTTCTCGCCGACCGAGCTATTCGCGCTCGCGCTTCCGCGCAACCCTAGATTTTTGTTGAGCCAGCCTGCCGCGCGTTGCCGTCGGACCAGCGCATCGCTCCCAGAATGTCAGTGTGAGTCAGGCCGTTGAATCTCTGCAAAATGGTCCAGGGGATGTGCTTATCCCGGAACATTAGCCCGACGAAAAAGCGATCGTTGCGCACTTTCTGGCAATAGACGACCTCGCCCAGCATGGCGATTTCGCCTTTCATCGGAGTAACGTCAGCCTGTTCGCCCCTTCGCCACGCGCTCGTGGACTGCACGCGAATTCCATGCGGGCTGATATTGTCCGTAAACGTTCGCTCGCACCTCTCCCCGCTCGCGCGTCCCCGCGGCGCTAGACCCACTTCCATCATGATGGGTAATCTTCGTTCTTCTCTGCCGTTGAGGCGGCCATCCGAGCCCATACGCGTACGCCTTTTGCGAAGCAGCTTGAGTCTTGTTCTGCACTACAGGGCTGGTGGACCCTGAGAGAGGTCTCTCTGGGCTGAAGTGTTGCACGGACGGCAGCTGTGCCTGGCGTTCCGGTTTCCTTTACTAATTTGCTCTTGGTAACCCCCGGAGAGTAACACAGCTTAGTCATCCTCCAAGGGCAAGGCAATCCCGTAAACACCTTAGTACCTCCTAGTACTCCGTTCCACGGATATAGTCTTAGTACCCCGCACTTCTGTGCGCGCCGCCTTTCCGCCAGTGCGGTCAGGATTTTTGAAGTTAAGAGAAATGCGCGACCCCGTGGATGGATCAGCATCGGGTGCGCGGCAAGAATCTTAGCGGACCAGCCCCTTCAACTTTTCCAGGATCGACCACAGCTCAGGACTACGGCGAAACTTGAGCCCAAGAACAAATTTGCCATTGCTCTGCCTCTGACAATAAACCACTTCGGCCCGCAGCGGAACTTCCCCAACCGCCGGAGTGACCTCTACCTTCTCGCCCAGTTGCCAGGAAGTGCCGGCATGGACCCGAGCGCCAAGCGCACTGATGTTTTCGAGAACGCCTCTCTCCCGTCTTTCGGCGTTCGCGCCCTCGGCGGACGCGAGCTTTACCTCCATCATGATAGGGAGCCTTTTTTCTTCTCTTCCGGTAAAACGACTATCCAAAGCCATGCGGTGTGCTCTTTTCCGGCAAGCTTGCGTTTCGAGCTGGAATTGCACAAGGGCTAGGGGCCTTGAACTCGAAATATGGTCGGGTGGTCGAACGTAGAGTCTTGCATTGTGTGGTGATCCGCCCCGTCCTTGCTCTCTTTTCGGGAATCCCACTGTCGCATACGTTACTTATCACTCTCAAGATTGGCAATCCCTCAAACACCGCAATGCCGCTGCCAATGAATCCACTAGTACCTCGCGACGCCCCGTGAAGAACAGGAGCCTGTTACGGGTCTGAAGTGCCCTCCTCTTCAAGGCAACTCTCAGGAAAGAAACCGCTGGGACAGCCGAACGGAAACTGCACATCAGGACAGGTGGCGGGCGCAAATAGAAGGGTTAAGCTGCAAGTTACAGCCGTATCTCGAACGTGTAAGTTTGGGAGGCGTGATGCGCAGCCCGAAGATTCTGCTTGCTCGAACATTTTCCGCGCGGCCATTGACTCTTTTCGCGTGGCCGACGCTGGCTTTGCTCATGTTGGCGCTGCTGGCATGGCCGCTGACTGCGAGCGCGCAATCGCCAGCGGGGGCTGGCGCGCAGGAAGCGCCCCCTCCGGAAAACCCGCAGCAAGCAGTTCTGGCTCCAACTGCTCAGAAAACTACTCCCACCCCTGTAGCGGAAACTGCCCCTCCGCCACCCTCGCCGGCCATTCGACCGCAGCAGCCGCTGACTCCGGAAGAGGTGCTTGACCGGATCATCGCGCAGGAGCAGGCCGAGGTCGGCCTGGTCCAGCAATACTCGCCGCTGGTGGAGACGTACATCCAATACATTCGGCCAGACAAGATGACCGGAGCGGTTCCGGACGGCGACAAATACTTCCTGGGGCGCGCCGAGCTGTCGCGCGGCGTGGATCTGATGCCGCTGGACAAAGAAGCCGGCTTGAAGCGCAAGGTGCTGGGAAGCTGGTCGGAGTTTTTCAGTTCGGAGTTTCTGCCGCGCGGCTTCCTGCAGATGATTTTCCTGGACATGAGCGGCTTCGACCGCTTGCACTACCGAGTTGAATATGTGCGGCGTGAGTTTTTGGGCGAAGTCCGCTGCCTGGTTTTTGACGTCGATCCAGTAAGCAAGAAAGACAAAGGACGCTTCGTGGGGCGCATCTGGGTGGAGGATCAGGATTTTCACATCGTGCGCTTCAACGGCGCGTACGGCGGGTCGTCGCTGACGAGCAATTATTTCAATTTCGATAGCTGGCGCACGAATGTGGGAAGGAACTTGTGGCTGCCAGCATTTATTTATAGCGAAGAAGGCAGCATCCACGACAAGAGGACGATCAATATTGGATATAAGGCGTTCCGGGCGCAGACGCGGCTGTGGGGTTACGACCTGGGCCACGCGCGCCAAGAGCAGGAACTGAGCAAAGTGCTGGTGGAATCGTCGGCGGGAGTCCGCGACGCGGATACTGGGAATGATTATTCGCCACTGCAAGCGGAGCGGTCGTGGGACCATCAGGCGGAAGACAACGTGGCGGACCGGCTTGAGCGCATAGGCTTGCTGGCGCCGTACGGCGAAGTGGACAAAGTGCTTGAGACGGTGGTGAACAACCTCGAGGTGACGAACAATCTGGACATCCAGCCGGATGTGCGCTGCCGCGTGCTGATGACTTCGACGCTCGAGTCGTTCACCGTGGGGCATACCATAGTGCTAAGCCGCGGGTTGATTGACGTGCTGCCGGACGAGGCCAGCCTGGGGGCGATTCTGGCGCATGAGCTGGGGCACGTGGTGCTGGGACACCGCATTGATTCGCAGTTTGCGTTTTTCAGCCGCGTGCGGTTTGACGACAAGGACACGTTCAAGCATTTCGATTTTGCGCGCACGCCGGATGAGGAAGAAGCGGCGAGGCAAAAAGGAATCGAACTGCTGAAGAATTCGCCTTATAAGGACAAGGCCTCGAGCGTGCAAGTGTTTTTGCAGGCGGTGCGAAGCCGCGCGAAGGAGATTCCGAACTTGATCAGCCCGCACTTGGGCGACCGCATCTCGGCAAACTGGCCTGTGGCGACGGCGCTCGCGGCGCAGCCGGGCGCGGACAAGGATAAGGATTCGGCGAAAGATAAGGCAGGGGCTCCTTCTGAGGAGAAGGTTGATAAGAGTGTGATTGCGGCGCTGCCACTCGGTGGGCGCATCAAGATTGATCCGTGGAACGATCAGTTGCGCATGCTGAAGTCGAAGCCTGTGGGCATGGTCGCGGAAGCGGAGAACACGCCGTTCCAGATTACACCGTTTATGTTTTACCTGACGCGCGTGGCGGATAATTCACCGGCGCCGATTACGGCTGCTGCCGCTCCGGGCGTGGAAGCAGCCGCCCAGATGGACGCGCCGCCAAAGCCGGAAATCACGCAAGACCTTCCGGGTCGGCCGGCGCCGGAACCGCGCAAGCCGTAGGGCGAAGAGGTCGAGGATCTTTCAGGGCCGAACGGGACGCAAGAAAAACAGAACATAGTCGTTCGGAGGGAAAATCATGCTGAACGCATGCCTTTCGGGCCATGTTAGCGAATTGGGGGCGAGATTGAACTGCACTACGACCTGGGGCCGCTGTAACCTCAATAACCCACTCAGTAGGCCATGGGGCCGACTTCTTTTTCCACCTCGGTGGTTTCCACCATTACGATGGCGTCCCAGGGGCAGCCGTCGAGGAAGCAGCCGTCGGGGCCCTTGCTGAGACACTTCTTGCAGCCGATGCAGAGAATCGGATCAATCTGAATGCGGCCGAAAGGCGGATGGTCCTCGTCCGGAACCCAGAACATGCAGTCTTCGACGGGGCAATACTCGACGCAGGCGGGCGAGCCAGCGCAACCGGTACAGCACTCAGTGATGACGGCGAGTTCTTTGGGCTTTTTCTTGCGCGCGGTGGCGATGCCTTTCGAGCGCGGCTCGTGCTTCAGCTCATCCGGGACCATCCCCGGAGCTTTCACTTCGGTTGGAGGGGCCATGTGGGCGATTATACCTTGATTCTACGAATATGGAAGCTGAGCAGGCGCCCAGATCGGGCCTAAAGACGTGGTGGTCGGCGTCGTGGAGACGCACGGACGCCAGGGAATCGAAGAGCTCGCGCAGCAACTGAATGCCCTCCCGCGCAATAAAATCGAATACAAAGAAACAATTTTTTGGGCGGGCGCCCGTACATGATTGGAGAAAATGCTTATATCTCTCAGCGGTGCATCGCTTCTTACGCGAGTCGCCCGCCGTGGACGTTCACATCGTCACGCAAGAACCGGAAGACTGATCGCTTCTCGAAGAACCTCGGATAACCTTCCCTCTTTGTTTGAACCGAGCGCGCTTTGCAACGAGCCCTTTGTGGGCGTTTCAATTACTGGATCCTGGTTACTTGTACGAGCAATTCCACAGAAGGAGCCACCATAAGGAGCAACACCGCCTGCGGCTTTGCGGCGAGTTGTAGAAACTCGATATTTCGCTGCCGCGTATCCGCGCTGACCGGCCGATTTTTCTGTAGATCGTCCAAAGCCTCCAAGCCGATCTCGGCAACCTGGGACAAATTACGCGACACCGGAGCCAAATCCTGGGTCAAGAACGATCGTTTTAGCAGAGGCTGCACTTTGGCATCGTTATCACGCCACAACACAAGCCATTCTCGGGCCTGCCGCCACTCCTCGAGAGTGGCTTTCCCGGAAGCGATACGTTTTGCAATGTCATTGAATTCGCGCGCCGTGTCGCTTTCCGGTGGCACAGCATCGTCAAGGCGATTGAGCGGGGTAAAGTCGGTAAAATTCCGCAGTTCCTGACGCTGATACAACCTAGGCGGCTGTACTACGGCCGCGAGCACTCTCAGGGGCTCCGGATCGGGCTCGCCGGTCATGCGCTCCAGCATTTCCTCGGTGATGAGCCTGTGGCGCAGACCATAGGAATCGAGTTTTAGAGAGACGACCGCAAGCCGCTCGTACATCGAGTCCACACCCCGTATTTGTTGAGGCGACCAGAGGCGCTCGGCAATGGCGGCAGTGCGCGGCCAAATCCGGTTATCCATATTTTCGTGCGAGACGATGTCGGTCCACATCGTCGCCTCGCCACCGAGAACGCGGGCTTTTTGCTCCGGCGTAAGCGCGGCAGCGCTGGCCCCCAGCGGATCGACGAGGTAATGCTCCGCCGCTGACTGGTTCAAGTCAATGTAGTAGCCGGATGAAAGCACGCCTCGATACCCGTTCCGCGCAGCCTCTGCGAGTGATTCTGGTCCGCGCCAAGACTGAATGACGACATCCTTAGGCGTACCGGGCTGAAGGATTTCGTCCCATCCCACCATGATCTTTTTTTGGCTGGCTATGATCTTTTCGACCCTGGCAGTGAAGATGGCTTGCAGGGCCGCGCCATCTTTTATCGCATGCGCCCGCATGAACTGCTGAATTCGAGGGTTACCTTCCCACTCCTTTGGGTCGCACTCATCTCCTCCCGCGTGAAAGTAAGAATCGGGGAACAGAGCCGCCATTTCGCCAATGAATCCAGTGAGAAAGCTGTAGGTGCTTTCCCGCGTGGGGTCAATCGCCGAACTTTTCAATGGGTCTTGACCGCTGGACAACTCAGGGTAACCCAGGAACCACGACGCCGTGTGACAAGGCATGTCAAACTCTGGAACCACGCGAATGCCTCGGTCATGCGCGTAGCCGATAATTTCCCGGACTTCGTCTTGTGAGTAATAAAAACCACCAGAGCCCTTTTGTTGCAGCAAGGGAAATTTCCTGCTTTCCACGTGAAAGCCCTGATCGTCCGCAAAACGCCAATGGAAGACGTTCAGTTTGACCGCTTCCATGCCGTCCAAATTGCGCTTAATAACGGAGACGGGTACAAAGCGATGTCCAGAGTCGATTAGAAGTCCGCGCCATGGAAAACGCGGCTGATCATCAATCGTCACAACAGGAACACTGAAGGACCTTGGCGTAACTCTGACCAATTGAAGAAAGGTCTGGAGCCCGCGAAACACACCGATGGGGTTAGGTGCCGTTAACTGCACATCGGTGGTTGAGACTTCAAGGCGGTAAGACTCATCATCGCCCAGTTGCTGGGTAGGCGCGCTCGGTCCCCCAGTTTGAACTAGGAAGTGCGGCGCTTTGAGGCGCGCTTCGCGCCAGAGCGGGATGCCAGTTTCCCGCGAAAGCAGGTCCAGGAACCGTTGCTGGGCCCTTTCGAGACGAGGCTCCTGGTACCCTTTCAGGGCGATGCCAAAATGCCCATCAATCACGAATTCACCCTCGCCCTGCGCTACATGCACGGGGAGTGGCATGACAGGCAGCGGGCCTTTTTCTTGTGCGCGAAGGTCGCTGAAAGTGAACGTGAAAACAGCGAGAAAGAAAAGTCTTATAATTCGCGCTCGACGGCCATTCGATAGCATCTGTTTTTGAATCCTTGAAACGTGGCGGAAGCGTGTGGGAGTCGAAAGGATACACTAATCAGCCAAAGCTTGTGCCCTCAACGCGTTGCAACCCCATGCTCCTGCCAATTAGTACAAACGGTACATCGCGAGCGGGACCTACTTTAGCGCATGCCACTCGTTGCGAACGAGGAAAGATCTAAGCCAAGGCGCGGCGCCACAATCACTCACAATCACTTAGATTTTTCCAGGGGTCCTGAACTGCACCATTCGCCCCACGGACCAATCACGCAAGGTTCTATGAGACCAATCCGCGAATTCTTATCGGTGGAGGTGCGCCGCCCAGCCGCCACCGGATCACCCCGCCCTTCGCTACCGCTTGGTCGATGGCGACGCCGAACTGTTGCCCGGCCTGACTGTACTCGACACCTGCGGGCACGCGCCGGGCCATCAATCGGTACTGGTGCGCCTTCCACAAACCGGCCTCGTTCTTCTTGCCATTGATGCGGTCATGATGCAGCGCCTCTTCACTATGGACCGCAAAGCCTGGCCCATGGACGACGATGAAACTCAGCTTCTCGCCACCACTCGCAGCTGCTCGACGTTGTCGAGCGCGCACAGGTCCAACTTGTCGTCTTCGGTCACGACGGCGAACAATGGAAACCACTGAAAAAATCACCACAATTCTACGAGTAAACTTTACATTTCTCGAGCGCTCAGGCATAAGAGGAGCGTACGTTCATTCGAACGAATTCGAGAAAATGACCGTACGCTCCGGACCTTTCCATGAAAGCGATGCTTCTCTCTAAATACCGGCATCTGGAAATTGCAGACCTCCCCACGCCCGTTCCCGGGCCCCGCGAACTGCTAGTTCGCGTCGCCGCGTGCGGCATCTGCGGTAGCGACGTCCACGGGTACGACGGCTCCTCCGGCCGTCGCATCCCTCCCATCGTGATGGGCCACGAAGCGGCTGGCCGCGTGGCCGCCCTTGGCCCGGAAGTCACGGGTTGGTCCGAAGGCGATCGCGTCACGTTCGATTCTACGATTTCTTGCGGTACCTGCCCGTATTGTTCCCGGGGCGAAATCAATCTTTGCGACCGCCGCCAGGTGCTTGGCGTTTCCTGCGGAGATTACCGCTGCGCGGGAGCTTTCGCCGAATACGTCATCGTTCCGCAGCGCATTGCCTACAAACTTCCAGACGCTC
>Ga0209474_10000964_pt1 | contig 29196 bp, 20 predicted proteins | sample GraSoiAngelo_145_FD_185902 | JGI IMG/M metagenome (GOLD analysis project Ga0209474, IMG submission 185902) | Grasslands soil microbial communities from the Angelo Coastal Reserve, California, USA - 14_1009_05_20cm (SPAdes) (version 2) | ecosystem: Environmental > Terrestrial > Soil > Grasslands...
GTTGAGGCAAGGCATGACGACGGAAACTTCGATGCCGTCCCGTGCAGCGTCGTGCAGGAACGCCGGTACCGTGACCGGCGGTTCGTGGCGCGTCGAAACGACCGGAGAACGCTGAAAAGTTTGGAGCATGGCTCGCCGGCGACGCGATGTGCAACAAGAACGCCACGGCTCGGGTGCGCAACCGCTTCATTCGGCAAGGTTTGGGCGTGAGGTGACAACACGGTTCGCAGCGGCCACTTGCAAAGGTGCAAGTCGCTTACGAAATTGCGATAGCCGAACGTGACGTGACGAGCGCGCCGTTCATTCGCCAGCTCTTCGGGCCGGCTGGCATCGCGGGCACCAGTAGGTGAGGCGGGCGTCGATGCCGGTCTTTCGCGACTCGATCGCCCCGCCGCACCGGCGGCACCGTTTCCCTCCACGTCCGTAGACCCAGAGCCGGCTGTTCGGATCGAGGCTCCGCGTCGTTGTTCTCTCTATCGAGCGGCTCAGCGTTTGAGCCCGCGTCATCACGTTGGCTCCGAGCTGCTCGCGGGCGACGGCGACGATCCGCTCCAGGTCGGGGTCCGCGAGCGCGGACACCGGCGCGAACGGGTCTACGCCGGCGAGAAACAGGACCTCGGACTTGAACATGTTGCCGATGCCGGCCATCACGCGCTGGTTCAGCATGACGTCGCCGACGGCGTCGGCCGGCCGCGCGCGCATGCGCCGCACGGCTTCCGCTGCGTCGAACGCCGCGTCAAGCAGGTCCGGCCCGAGGGCGCCGAGCTCGCGGTGGCGCGCGATATCGCGCGTCGTCAACAGCTCAGCCACCGGCACGTTGAAGCCGACCGCCTCCACCGTCGCCGTGGCGATCAGCACCCGCATGTCGCGCGCCGGACGCTTCCACCGCTCGCCAGCTCTGTACAGATGCCAGCTGCCGTTCATGCGCATGTGCGTGTGGAGCGCGAGGTCGCCCGAAAACGCGACGAGCAGATGCTTGCCGCGCGCGAAAGCTGATTCGACCGTCCGTCCAATGATTATGCGGTCCTCGGCGACGCGGCTGACGGCGGGATATACGGACTCGAAGCGGGTGACGACGTGGCCGGCGAGCGCCCGATGGAGCGCCGCGGCCGCGCGAAAAATCGTGTCGCCTTCGGGCATGGGCGTGCTAAATTCTCGTTTTGAATCTTCAAAGTTCGCGAGTCGTCTGATCCAACTTTGAAGTGAGCGGGCAGTCCAGCAGGAAGGCCGGGAAGGGCAGGACGGACCAGGAGCGGAACGCGGACGTAAGAGAGTTCGGGGGAGCTCTCTTCACTCCAGTCCGAACGTTCTGCTCAGGGTTCTCCCGCCTTTCCCGACCTTCCTGCTGGTGACCCGTCGGCGCCGATCAGCACCGCGCCGCCCTGGTCGGTCCCCTCGCTCGCATCCTTCGAATCTTTCCTCTCGACGCCCTCACTCTTTTCGCCTCGCGCCGATCGGAAACGGAACGTCGCCTGAAAACCGAGCGCGCCGGCGATGAAGCCGGCCTCGCGGAGAAACGCCGCCATCGCGTGCTGCGACGGCGTCGCGCCGTCGATCTCTTCGATGAGCATGCCGCGCGGCGCGTCGCCGCCGCTGCGCGCGCGCTCGATGAGCACGCTCGCGACGGCGCGCGCGACCTTGGATCGATACGGTTCCGCGTCGGGCAGAAACGTGAGCAGCACGCGATCGCCTCGCGCGAGGTACGCCGCCAGCGCGCCGTTGACGAGGACCACGGTCGCGCCCACCGACCGCGTCGGTCCACGTCCCGCCTCCGCGGCGGCCGGCGTGCGGGTCGCTCCCGGTGCCATCCATTTGAGCGTCGCGCCGTACGGACTTGCGGGATCGGTTGCCGCGAGCACCGCGATCTCCACCTCGTCCGGCGCGTCGCGCATCGAGCGCAGCAGATCGAGCGCGCCCGGCAGCGCGAACTGCGTGGCACCGAGGCCGGCGACGAAATAGCCGCGGCGGATGCGGCCGTTTTCCTCCATTCCCTTCAAGACCGGGTAGACGATCCCGAATCCGCCGGGGATCGATTCCGCGGCAATCGCCTCGCGTGTGACGACGCCGTGGCGCGCGAGGAGCTGCTGCGTGACGGCGGCCGCCCACCTCGTCGTCTGGGCGTCGGGCGTCTTTTTCGAATGTTGTTTCTTTCGTTCCTTGCTGGCCGATTCCGCAAGAGACTCCCGGCCCCCGTGCACGAGCGTCCAGCGGCCCTCCGCAGACGGCGGCGCGAGCCGCCGCGACCTGAACGCCGCGACGTCGTGCGGCCGCGCTCGTGCGCGGCGGCGCGCCGCATGCGCGCGCGTGAACGCGCGCAGCGCATGAAACGTGTCGTTGGTGATGCGCCCGCGCCAGACGAGATTCCACAGCGCGTCCACCGTTTCGGCCGGATAGCCGCCGCCGACCTCGTCATGCAGCGGTCCGAAGAACGACGCGCCGCGCGACGCGAGGCGCTCGAGAATCGCGCGCTCGCGCGCCGACAACTCGCCCTCGTCCCGCTTCGCCGCGTCGCGCGCGCCGCTCGACGTCGCGGCGCCGATCCGCGGCAGCAGCCGCGGCAGATGATCGGCGAGATAGAGCGCGACGCGGCCGTCGCGCTCGCCGAGCGGCTCGACGCCGACCCACACCACCTCGCCGGCTGCGGTGACGGCGTCGAGGTCCGCTGGATCGTAGACGTCGATCCGCGCCGGCAGAATCTCCGTCTCGAGAATCGACGCCGGGAGCGGCGCGCCCTGCAGCTGCTCGATCGCGTCGAGCAGCGCGTCAGCGCCGTGACGACGCCGCACGATGCCCTGCCACGTCGTCGTGAAGCGGCCGAGCACGGCCTGATCGACCGGCTCGACCTCGTGGCGCAGCTTCGCGAGCGAGCGGCGCCGCAGCATGCGCAGCACGCCGGCGTCGGTCCACTCGCGGCGCGTGCCGCCGGGACGGAACTCGCCTTCGACGAGCCGTCCCTCCGCGGCGAGCCGCACGAGCACCGCTTCGGCGGCGCCGGGCCCGAGGCCGTAGCGCATCGCGAAGTCAGCGGCCGTGAACGGCGCGTGCGTCCGCGCATAGCGCAGCGCGAGATCGCCGATGGGATCGCGGACCGGCTGCAGGAGCGATTCCGGGATGCCGACGGGCAGCGGCACGCCGAGCGCGTCGCGGAAGCGCGCGGCGTCTTCGACGGCGATGAAGCGTGGATCGCCCGCGATGCGGATCGACAGCGCGCGGCGCGCGACGACGAGCATCGCGGCGCTCGCGGCGGCGTCCGCGGTGAGCGACCGCTCGCGGATTTCGTCCTCGCTCAAGTCGCCGAGCGAGAGCAGCATGTCGTGGATCGCATCGGCGCTCTTCGCGCGGTACTGCGGATCGAGGCGCTGCAGCTGGCGCTCGACGGCGTCCATCGACTCGGCGTCGAGCAGCTCGCGCAGCTCGGCGTCGCCGAGCAGCTCGCGCAGCTGCGACTGATCGACCGCGAGCGCCTGCGCGCGCCGCTCGGCGAGCGGCGCGTCGCCGTCGTAGATGAAGCTGGCGACGTAGCTGAAGAGCAGCGACGCGGCGAAGGGCGACGGCGTCTCCGTATCCACCGTCGCGAGCCTGATCTTTCGCGACCGCAGATCGGTCAGCGTCGAGACGAGCGCCGGCATGTCGAAGAAGTCGCGCAGGCACTCGCGGTAGGTCTCGAGCAGGACCGGAAACGATCCGTACCGCGAGGCGACGGCGAGCAGATCGGCGGCGCGCTTGCGCTGCTGCCACAGTGGCGCGCGCATGCCCGGCCGCCGCTTCGGCAGGAGCAGCGACCGCGCCGCGTTCTCGCGAAACTTCGCGGCGAAGAGCGCCGTCGCCCCGAGCTGCCGGACGACGAGCGCCTGCACCTCGTCGGGCTCGGGCACGAGCAGCCGCGGATCGGGCGGCTCGTCCACGTCCGGGAAGCGCACGACGAACCCGTCGTCGCCCCAGAGCGTCTCGACGTCCGCGCCGGTCTCCTCCCGGATTTTCGCCGCGACGGCCATCGCCCAGGGGGCGTGAATCCGTCCGCCGCGCGGCGACAGCACGCAGACGCGCCAGTCGCCGAGCTCGTCGCGCACGCGCTCGACGACGATCGTCGTGGCGTCGGGGACGGCGCGCGCCGCCGCGAGCTGATCGCGCAGGTACTGCAGCAGGTTCTCGGCCGCGCGCGCGTCGAGGTCGTGCTCCCGCGTGAGGCGATCGATGGCGGCAGGCGCCGGCAGCCGCAGCAGGTCGTGCATCAGCCGTCCGATCGCGAGGCCGAGCTCCAGCGGGCGGCCGGCGCGATCGCCTTTCCAGAACGGCATCTTGCCGGGCTCGCCCGGCGCCGGCGAGACGAGGACGCGGTCGTGCGTGATCTCCTCGATGCGCCACGACGAGGCGCCGAGCACGAAGGTCTCGCCCACGCGGCTCTCGAAGACCATCTCCTCGTCGAGCTCGCCGACGCGTGCCGCGCCGGGGCCGGCGCCGAGCAGGAACACGCCGTAGAGGCCGCGATCCGGAATCGTGCCGCCGTTGGCGATCGCCACGCGCTTGGCGCCTTCGCGGGCGCTGACGGTTCCCGCGACGCGGTCCCACGTGACGCGCGGCCGCAGCTCGGCGAACTCGTCGGATGGATAGCGTCCCGACAGCATGTCGAGCACGCCCTCGAACACCGAGCGACTGAGCTCGGCGCACGGCGCGGCGCCGCGAATCGCCGCGAAGAGATCGTCCACCGCCCAGCCGTCCATCGACGCCATCGCGACGATCTGCTGCGCGACGATGTCGAGCGGGTTGCGCGGGTAGCGCGTCGCCTCGACGGCGCCGTCGTGCATCGCCTTGGCCACCGCCGCGCACGCGACGAGATCGCCGCGGAACTTCGGGAAGACGACGCCTTCGCTGATCGCGTTGGCCTGATGGCCGCCGCGGCCGATGCGCTGCAGCCCGCTCGCCACCGAGGGCGGCGCTTCGATCTGCACGACCAGATCGATCGCGCCCATGTCGATGCCCAGCTCGAGCGAGGAGGTGGCGACGAGGGCGCGCAGCGCGCCGGCCTTGAGCAGGTCTTCGATCTCGACGCGCTGCGGCCGCGCGATCGAGCCGTGGTGCGATCGCACGAGCGTCTCGCCCGCGAGCTCGTTCAGCGCGCCCGCGAGCCGCTCGGCGAGGCGGCGGCTGTTGACGAAGATCAGCGTCGAGCGGTGCGCGCGAATCAGCTCGAGGAGCCGCGGGTGAATCGCCGACCAGATCGACGGCCGTGTGTCGCCAACCGAGGCGGGTCCGCTCGGGATATCGTCCGCCGTCGTCAGCCTGGCCATGTCCTCGACGGGGACTTCGATCGTCAACTTCAGCGACTTCTTCTGGCCGGCGTCCACGATCGTGACGGGACGGTAGCGGACGGCGCCGCGCGGCGCGGCGAACTCGTGCTCGATCTCGCGCTCGATCTTTGCTTCGGTGTAGGGCGACCCTTTCAGGGTCGCCGTCCCGCGGCGGGCCGACTCGCGGCGACCCTGAAAGGGTCGCCCTACATCCGTGCCGCCCAGAAACCGCGCCACCTCGTCGAGCGGACGCTGCGTCGCCGACAGCCCGATCCGCTGCGGCGCGCGATCGCAGATCGCTTCGAGCCGCTCGAGCGAGATCGCGAGATGCGCGCCGCGCTTGGTCGGCACGAGCGCGTGAATCTCGTCGACGATGATCGTGTCGATCGATCGCAGCGCCTCGCGCGCGTTCGAGGTGAGGAGCAGGTACAGCGACTCGGGCGTCGTGATGAGGATGTCGGCCGGCTCGCGCTGAAAGCGCGCGCGCTCGGACTGCGGCGTGTCGCCCGTGCGGATGGAAATCGCCGGCGCGACGAAGGCGTCGCCGAGCGCGGCGGCAATCTGCGCGATGCCCGCGAGCGGCGCGCGCAGGTTGCGCTCGACGTCGACGGCGAGCGCTTTCAGCGGCGAGATGTAGAGCACGCGGCAGCGCGCGCGCTTCTCCGGCGCCGGCGCGAACATCAGCCGATCGAGGCACCACAGAAACGCGCTGAGCGTCTTGCCGCTGCCGGTCGGCGCGAGGATCAGCGTCGACTCGCCGCGCGCGATCGCGGGCCACCCGAGCGCCTGCGGACGAGTTGGTTCGTCGAACGCGCCGGCGAACCAGCGCCGCGTGGCGGCGTGGAAACCCGCGAGCGGATCGATCGGCGGCTTCGAGCCCACGCGGTCATCTTATAATGTGAAACCTTTCATTCTCGGACGGAGGAGTCATGGGCGACGCGGGCGAAGGACTGATCGACGCCGACGGGCGGATTCAGGAGCGGATGGAGGAGCTCGAGCGCGAGCGCCAGCAGAACCGCGGCGCCAGGCCCGTACGCGATCCCGAAAAAGTGCAGGCGCTCGAGTCGCTGCGGCTCGCGCGCACGGAGCTCGATCGCCAGCTCGCCGCGACGACCAACGAGCGCCGCCGCGCGCAGATCGCGCAGGCGATCAAGGAGATCGATCGCCGCATGGAGGAGACGCGCGCGCTGATCGCTTCGTGACGACCAGCGGCGCCGTCGATCGGTATCACGACGGCACGAAGCATCATTTCCACCGGTTCGCGCGGTCGCTCGGCTATCTCGACTGGGCTTCCCAGCCTCATCCCTTTCGATCGTTCGCCGGCGCGCCGCAGGTCGACCTGCGGCCGCTCACGCTCGCCGTCGCCGGCATCCTGCGATATTCCCTCGGCCTCTCGGCGTGGAAGGAGCTCAGGCGGCCCGGCTCGCCGACGCCGTCCGCGCGGTGGTCGCTGCGCGTCAACCCTTCGAGCGGCAATCTGCATCCGACCGAGGCGTACGTGATTGCGGGAGCGGCGGCCGGTCTCGATCCCGCCGGCGGCGTCTATCACTACGCGGCCGATCGCCACGCGCTCGAGCGGCGCTGCGCGTTCGACGAGCCGCCCCTGGTCGGCGACGATCCGTCGTTTCTCGTCGCGCTGACGTCGATCCACTGGCGCGAGGCCTGGAAGTACGGCGAGCGCGCCTTCCGGTACTGCCAGCACGATCTCGGTCACGCGATTGCGGCGGTGCGCATCGCGGCGGCGCTGCACGACTGCGACGCGATTCTCCTGCCCGAGTGGTCGCACGCGGACATCGCGGCCGCGACGGGCATCGATCGCGACGAGGATTACGTCGACGCCGAGCGCGAGGAGCCCGGCTGTGTGCTGGCGATCGGCCGGCAGGCGCCGGTCTCGAATCAGTCGGCAGTCGGCAGTCGCGACGCGGTTCTGGCCGCCGCGCGCGCGGCGAGATGGACGGGGCTCGCGTCGCAACTGAGCGAAGATCACGTGCAGTGGACGTTCATCGACGAAATCGCCGACGCGACGCGCGATCGCGGCCGGTCGTGCTCCCGCGTGGCCTCTCGTTCCGCCCGCCGAACCGTTCCGTATTCGCCGGCGCTGCTGCTCCAGCGGCGCAGCGCCGTCGCGTTCGACGGCGCGTCGTCGATCGCGGCGGACCTGTTCTTCGACATGCTCGACCGCGTGATCCCGAGGGCTGACACCGCGCCGTGGGACGCGCTCTGGTGGGATGCGCGGATCCATCTCGCGCTCTTCGTCCATCGCGTGATCGGCGTCGAACCCGGGCTCTATTTCTTCGTGCGACACGACGCGGCGGCAGGTCCGCTGCGGGACGCGTGCCGACGCGAGTTTCTGTGGACGAGGGCGCACGCCGATCTCCCGCTGTTCCTGCTCGCGCGCGGCGACTGCCGCGCGGTCGCGCGGCGTCTGAGCTGCGATCAGGACATTGCTGCCGACGGTTTTTTCTCACTCGGGATGATTGCCGGCTTCGACGAGAGCCTGCAGCAGTTCGGCGAGCCCTTTTATCGGCATCTCTTCTGGGAATCAGGCATCGTCGGCCAGGTGCTGTATCTCGAGGCCGAGGTGAAGGGCGTGCGCGCGACCGGCATCGGCTGCTTTTTCGACGATGCGGTGCACGAGGTGCTCGGCCTGCAGGGCCACGCGTTTCAGTCGCTGTATCACTTCACGGTGGGCGTGCCGGTGGAAGACACGCGGTTGACGACGGAACCGGGGTACGCGTGGGAAACCGAAATTAAGAATTAGACGAATTAAGAAGTAAGAATTCGCTGTCACGCGGTGACAGTGTGGCGACGAATTCTCAATTCCAAATTCTTAATTCTTAATTCCGTGTCCGCCCGGCGAGCACGTCCACCGACACGCCGAACGCCGCGGCGATCGCGCGCGCGCGGCCGCTGTAGTCGTCGACGAAGTGCGACGGCAGATCGTCGACGACGGGCGCCGGCTGCAGAGCGGCGATCGGGATGATGCGGCGGTAGTCGTCGGCCATGGCGTCCACGGTGTGATGCGCGAGCCAGTACGCGCGGCCGGCGCGGCCGACCGCCGCGCCTCGCGCCGGATCGGACGCGAGCGCGCGCATCGCCGCGGCGAGCGACGCGTCCTCGTCCAGGAGATCGACGCGGAGGGCGACCTCGCGCGGGATGTCGACGAGGTGCGCGAGATCGGTGATCACCGTCGGCCGCTCGGCCGCGAGACATTGCAGCCACGACGCGGACGTTTCGAGCGCCGTCGGCCACCGCAGGCACAGGCACGCGTCCGCAGCCGCGAGGTACTCGCCAATCGCGCGATCCTCGACGTAGCCGGTCACGTGGACGCGGGTCTGCAGGCCGGCTGCTGAAATATCGTGCGCGAGCGTCGGGTACTCGGACGCGTCGCCCGCGAGCAGCAGATGCGCATCCACGCCGTCGCGCGCGAGCAATCCAAGCGCGCGCAGCATCGCGGCGATCCGCTTCTCGGCAGTGATCTTTCCGAACGCCGCGAACACGATCGCGTTCGACCCGACGCCGTTCGCCGCGCGCACGCGATCGCGCGCGGCCGCGGCCGCCGCCGCCGCAGGCGTCCCCAGCCGAATCGTCTCCACCCGCGCGGCCGGGAATTCTTCGCGCAGATCCGCCGCGACACGCGCGTTGTGCACCGCGACCATCCGCGCCGTGCGGGCGACGACGCGCAGCATCGCCCAGGCGTAGTAGATGGGCCCGCCCAATCCGGCGACGGCGTACTCGACGAAGTCGCGCACCGCGGCGGGATGGTCGTACCAGAACTCGGCGCGATAGTCGTCCGCGCGGCCCTGCTGCAGCAGGTGTCGCGCGCGCGCGTGATGCAGCCGTGGATCGTGGAGCACGACCAGCCCCGGGTAGCGCGCGAGGTAGGCCCACATGTAGTCGTGCCACGCGGCGTTGCCGAGCTGATAGACGACGAGATCGTACGGCGCGCGGCGCATCTTCCAGACGAAATCATGCGCGTCGAAGACGCGCCGCTCGCGCGGCCGCCGCATCTGCGGGTACGCACGGCGATCGACGAAGCAATCGATCGCCATCTCGCCGTCGAGTCGCTCGAGGAGCGCGGCGTTGACGGTCGCGATTCCCGATCGCACGGGCGGCAGCGGCGAAAACCACGCGACGCGCATCGGCGACGATACTCGGCGGTCGTTACACGGGAGTCAAGCGCCACCTCGTCAGTCGCCCGCGCGACTCGGCGGTCTTCAGTCGCAAACGAGCGAGACGCGAGACCCACCCGACAGCCGGGACGCTCGAACCGCGAACCTCGTCGTCAGCCCGCCCACGTGGACTGCGGACTCCCGTCTGCGCTAGCATGAGGACTTGGCTTGCGAAATCGTTCACAAGCCTACGCAGACTACGAATGCAGGGCTGGCTCTCCATCCTGATCATGATCGCGCTCGGCGCCGGCTTCGCGCTGATCTCCGTCGTCCTCTCGAGTTTCCTCGGCCCCCGCAAACCGACCCCGGAGAAGCTCGCGCCCTACGAGTGCGGCATGCCGCCGGTCGGCGACGCGCGCGAGCGGCAGTCGGTGAAGTTCTATCTCGTCGCGATGATCTTCCTGCTGTTCGACATCGAGATCGCGTTCCTCTACCCGTGGGCGATGGCGCTGCGCGATCTCGGCTGGAACGGCTTCGCGCAGGTCCTCCTGTTCATCGCGCTGCTCCTCGCCGGATACGTCTACGTGTGGCGCAAGGGCGCGCTCGACTGGGGCGGCGATCAGGCGACGGCGCGGCGTCGTTCGACGATCGGCGATTGACATGGGCCTGGAAGCAGAAATCCCCATCCTGACGACGACGGTCGAGAAGATGGTGCAGTGGGCGCGCCGCTCGTCGATCTGGCCCGTCACCTTCGGCCTCGCGTGCTGCGCGATCGAAATGATGGCGATGAGCTGCTCGCGCTACGACGTCGCGCGCTTCGGCGCCGAAGTGTTCCGCGGCAGCCCGCGGCAGTCCGACCTGATGATCGTCGCCGGCCGGCTGTCGCGAAAGATGGCGCCGGCGCTGCGTCGCATCTACGACCAGATGCCCGAGCCCAAGTGGGTGATCTCGATGGGGGCGTGCGCCTCGATCGGCGGCGTGTTCGACAACTACGCGCTCGTGCAGGGCGTCGATCAGATCGTGCCGGTGGACGTCTACGTGCCCGGCTGCCCGCCGCGGCCCGAATCCCTCATCTACGGCATCGTCCAGCTCCAGCGGAAGATCGATCTGCAGAAGCTCGCGTAATGGATGCCAGCGCGCTCATCGCCTCGCTCCAGGACGCGGTTCCGGGTGCGCAGTTCGAGGCCGCGTCGTCGGTCGATCTGCAGACGACCATCTACGCGGCGCGCAAGGCGGTGCCCGACGTGGCGCGCGCGCTGCGCGATCGCCCGGACCTCGCGTTCACGTTTCTCGCCGAGCTGACCGCCGTCGACTTCTGGCCGACCGAGCCTCGCTTCGAGGTCGTGTACATCCTCGTTTCCCTCGTCCATCGTGCGCGGATCCGCGTGAAGGTCCGTCTCAACGCGGACGATGCGCGCGTGGCGACGGTGAGCGGCGTGTGGCCGGCCGCGAACTGGCTCGAGCGCGAGGTGTGGGATCTGTTCGGCATCGAGTTCGACGGCCATCCGGACCCGCGGCGGCTGCTGATGCCGGAGGACTGGGAAGGCTATCCGCTGCGCAAGGACTATCCGGTGCAGATCCGCAAGACCCCCGAGTACAGCCAGCCGCTGCAGGTGACCGCGGAGCAGTTCCGGCAGAGCGTCGAGCGCGATCGGCTCACGCGCCGATGATGCGCGCCGCGCGCCGCTCTGGCGTGATCGGCGGCTTGATGGAGCAAGCGTTGGTCGATGGCTGAACTGCGCTCGGAAACGATGACCGTCAACATGGGGCCGCAGCACCCCAGCACGCACGGCGTGCTGCGCCTCGTGCTCGAGCTCGACGGCGAGACGGTCCGCTCGTGCGCGCCGACGATCGGCTACCTGCACACCGGCATCGAGAAGACGACCGAGCAGAAGAAATGGCAGCAGGTGATTCCGCTCGTCGAGCGGATGGACTACCTGAGCGCGCAGTCCAACAGCCTCGCGTTCTGCCTGTCGGTGGAGAAGCTGCTCGGCCTCGAGATTCCCGAGCGCGTCACGAACATCCGGCTGCTCATCGCCGAGCTGCAGCGGATCAACAGCCATCTGGTGTGGCTCGGCACGCACGGCATGGAAGTCGGGGCCGTGTCGGTGATGCTCTACTGCTTTCGCGAGCGCGAGCTGCTGCTCAACATCAACGAGATGCTCGCGGGCTTCCGGCTGTTCCCGAGCTACGTGCGCGTCGGCGGGCTGCGCGAAGATCTGCCGCGCGGCTTCCACGCGGCGGTCACCGCGTTCCTCGATCGCTTCGGTCCGAAGCTCGACGAGTACGAGGATCTGCTGACGAAGAACGAGATCTACTTGAAGCGGACGCGCGGCGTCGGCGTCGTGTCGAAGGACGATGCGGTCGCGATGAGCCTCCTCGGCCCGATCGCACGGTCGGCGGGCGTCGACTACGACGTGCGGAAATATTTTCCGTATCTCGGCTACGAGACCTACGAGTTCGCCGTGCCGATCGAGACGGCGGGCGACGTGTACGCGCGCTACAAGGTGCGCGTCGCCGAGATGCGCGAGAGCGCGAAGATCTGCCGCCAGGCGCTGCAGCGGATTCCGCCGGCGGGCGCGTACGCGGTCGACGATCCGCGGATCACGCCGCCGCCGAAGGATCGCGTCTACACGGAGATGGAGGCGCTGATTCAGCACTTCCTGATCTACTCGCAGGGCTTCACCGTGCCGCGCGGCGAGGCGTACGTGCCGGTGGAAGGGCCGCGCGGGGAGCAGGGCTTTTACATCGTGTCGGACGGCACGAACCGGCCCTGGCGCGTGAAGTCGCGCGCGCCGTCGCTCGTCGCGTGCCAGGCGCTCGAGCAGCTCATCGTCGGCGGCTTGATCGCCGACGTGATCGCCGTCATCGGATCGATTGACGTCGTGATGGGAGACGTGGACCGGTGAGCTTTCATCCGAAGATGGCGTACGACGCCACCTTCCACAAGTCGGCGCGCCAGCTCGAGGAAGAGGGGCCGGCGTTCGGCTATACGGCGGAGAACCGCGCGCGCTTCGAGGAGATCGTCAAGCGCTATCCGCCCGAGCGCCGCCGATCGGCGGTGCTGCCGGCGCTCTACCTCGCGCAGCACCAGCAGGGCTACATCACGGCGAACGCGATCCGGCACGTCGCGGAGCTGCTGGGGATCACGCGCGCCGACGTCGAGGACGTCGTGTCCTACTACACGATGTTCTACACGAAGCCGGTCGGCAGGTTCGTCGTCAACGTCTGCCGGACGCTGTCATGCGCGATCAACGGCGCCGAGCGGGTCACCGAGGCGATCTGCACGAAGCTCGCCGTGCGGCCGGGCGAGACCGACGCGAGCGGCACCTTCACGGTGCTCGAAGTGGAATGCCTGGGCGCGTGCGATCGCGCGCCGGTCGTGATGGTGAACGACGCGTGGCACGAGAACCTGCAGCCGGAAGCGGCGGCGAAGCTGATCGACGATCTGCGCGCGCGCGGCGAAGCGGCGCTCAGCGGATGCCACCACGTCGTCGAGCGGCGCAAGGACGAGCGGACTGGGGACTGATGTGGCGATGGATCCCGTTCTGATCGCGCACGTTCGTGAGCCGAATTCGTTCACGCTCGATTTCTATCTCGCGCATGGCGGGTACGAGGCGCTCAAGACGGCGCTGACGAAGAAGCCCGACGAGATCATCGAGATGGTGAAGGCGTCGGGGCTGCGCGGGCGCGGCGGCGCCGGCTTTCCGACCGGCATGAAGTGGCAGTTCGTCGACAAGAAGAGCGAGCCGCGCTACATCGTCTGCAACGCCGACGAGAGCGAGCCGGGCACGTTCAAGGATCACCTGCTGATGGAGCGCAACCCGCACCTGCTCGTCGAGGGATGCGCGATCGGCTGCTACGGGATCGGCGCGAAGATCGCCTACATCTACATCCGCGGCGAGTTCTATCACGTGCAGAGCGTCCTCGAGCGCGCGATCGACGAGGCGTACGCGAAAGGGTTCCTCGGCAGGAACATCCTCGGATCCGGATTCGACTGCGACGTCTACGTGCACCGCGGCGCCGGCGCCTACGAAGCCGGCGAGGAGACGGCGCTGCTCGAGTCGCTCGAGGGGAAGCGCGCGCAGCCGCGCAACAAGCCTCCGTTCCCGGCCGTGGCCGGCCTGTACGGCAAGCCGAGCGCGGTGAACAACGTCGAGACGCTCTGCAACGTGCCGGTGATTCTCTCGAAGGGCGTCGAGTGGTACACGTCGGTCGGCCCCGAGAAGAACGGCGGGCCGAAGCTGTACTGCGTGAGCGGCCACGTGCGCAACCCCGGCGTCTTCGAGGCGTCGATGAGCGTCACGCTGCGCGAGCTCGTCGACGGCTACGCCGGCGGTGTGCGCCCGGGGCGCACGCTGAAGGCGGTGATCCCCGGCGGATCGTCGGTGCCGATCCTCTTGCCCGATCAGCTCGACATCCAGGCGAGCTTCGACGCGATTCAGAAAGCGGGCTCGCTCCTCGGCTCGGCCGCGATCGTCGTGCTCGACGACACGACGTGCATGGTCTGGCTCGCGCAGAACCTGCTGCACTTCTACCGCCACGAGTCGTGCGGCAAGTGCACGCCGTGCCGCGAGGGGACCGACTGGCTGCACAAGATCCTGCAGCGCATCGAACGGGGCGACGGCCAGCTGCGCGATCTCGATCTCCTGACGGGGATCTCGAACAATATCGCCGGCAAGACGCTGTGCGCGTTCGGTGACGCCGCCGTCACGCCGGTGCTCACGACGCTGAAGCACTTCCGGCACGAGTACGAAGCGCACATCCGGGAGCGGCGGTGCACGCTGCCCGCCGACTGGCGCGCGCGGCAGCCCGTCGGAGCGCACTGATGCGCGGGAACCACGAAGGCACGAAGAAGAACGAAGATCACGAAGTTGTTCTTTGTACAAATTGGTCTTCGTGTCTTCGTGTTTCTTCGTATCTTCGCGATTCCGGCGCTCGCGGCAGCCCGTCGGAGCGCACTGATGCGCGGGAACCACGAAGGCACGAAGAAGAACGAAGATCACGAAGTTGTTCTTTGTACAAATTGGTCTTCGTGTCTTCGTGTTTCTTCGTGTCTTCGCGATTCCGGCGCTCGCGAGAGGACGCGTCTCGGATGACGCCGCTCCTCATCGCGCAGATCGTCCTCACGCTCTTCGTGTTCTTCATGCTGCTCAACTCGGCGGCGGTCATGGTGTACGTCGAGCGGAAGGTCGCCGCGCTCCTGCAGCAGCGGCTCGGTCCGTACCTCGTCGGCCCGAAGGGCGTGCTGCAGCCGCTCGCCGACGTCGTCAAGCTGATGTTCAAGGAGGAGCTGCGGCCGCGCGCGGCCGATCCGCTGCTCTTTGCGCTCGCGCCGATCATCTCCGCCACCGCCGCCTTCGCCGCCTTCGCCGTCGTCCCGTTCGGCGCCGAGACGACGCTGTTCGGGCTGCTGAAGGAGCCGCTGCGGCTGCAGGTGGCCGACGTCAACGTCGCGATTCTCGTGATCTTCGCGATCGGGTCGATGGGCGTCTACGGCATCGTGCTCGCCGGCTGGAGCTCGAACAGCAAGTACTCGCTCCTCGGCGGCCTCAGGTCGTCGGCGCAGATGATCAGCTACGAGCTCTCGTACGGCACAGCGATCGCGTCGGTGCTGCTCATCGCCAACTCGATGTCGCTCACCGACATCGTCAACCGGCAGGCGGGCGCGTGGTTCGGCATCATCCCGCGCTGGTTCCTCTTTCTGCAGCCGCTCGGCTTCTTCATCTTCATGACGGCGGGGATCGCCGAGACCAACCGCGCGCCGTTCGATTTCCCAGAGGCGGAGCAGGAGCTCGTCGCCGGCTACCACACCGAGTACAGCAGCATGAGCTTCGCGATGTTCTTTCTCGCGGAGTACATCAACATGGTGACGGTGTCGGCGGTCGCGACCGATTTGTTCCTCGGCGGCTGGCACGGCCCGTTGATCCCGGAGTCGTTCGGGTGGCTGTGGTTCCTCGTCAAGGTGGCGGCGCTGCTGTTCTTCTACGTCTGGATGCGGTGGACGCTGCCGCGCTACCGCTACGACCAGCTGATGGCGTTTGGCTGGAAGGTGCTGCTGCCGCTCTCGGTCGTCAACCTGCTCGCGACGGCGGCGGGAGTGCTGTACTTTGGCGCCTGAGACGCTCGCCTTCTACGCGTTCGGCGCGGTCGCGGTGGTGGCGTCGCTGCTCGTGATCGCGCAGCGCAATCCGATCTACAGCGTGCTGCTGCTGATCGCGTCCTTCGGCGCGCTCTCGGGCCTGTACGTGCTGCTCGACGCGCCCTTCGTCGCGGTGATCCAGATCATCGTCTACGCCGGCGCGATCATGGTGCTCTTCCTCTTCGTCGTGATGCTGCTGAACGCGCCGCACGAAGAAACCGAGTACGACGAGCGCGTGCATCCGCTGCTGCGTCCGGGGCCGATGCGGTTCGGCGCCCTGCTCGCGCTCGTGCTCGCCGGCGAGCTGTCGTGGGCGCTGACGCGGAGCGGCGATTCGGGACGCTTTCCGGCCGGCGCCGTTGCGTCGGTGCGCGCGATTGGCCGATCGCTCTTCACCGATTACGCGTTTCCCTTCGAGGTCACCTCCATTCTGATTCTCGTCGCGATGGTGGGCGCGGTGCTCCTCGCGCGACGGGAGGGGCGCGGCTGATGGTGCCGCTCAACTACTACCTCGTGCTGTCGGCGATGCTCTTCGCGATCGGCACCGCCGGCGTGTTCGTCCGCCGCAACCTGATCACGATTCTGCTGTCGATCGAGATCATGCTCAACGCGGTGAACCTGACGTTTGTCGCCTTCGGCCGCGCGCTCGGCTCCGCCGACGGCCAGATCATCGTGTTCTTCGTGATGACGGTCGCGGCTGCGGAAGCGGCCGTCGGCCTCGCGATCGTGATCGGACTGTTCCGGCACCGTGAGTCGCTGAACCCCGACTCCTGGACGGCGTTGAAATGGTGACCGACGGATGCTCCTAGCGATCCCTCTGCTGCCGCTCCTCGGGTTTCTGATCAACGCCAGCTTCGGCCGGCGCATCGGCAAGGCGGCGGCCGGCGCCGTGGCGTGCGGCGCGATGCTCGCCTCGTTTGCGATCGCCGTCGCGTCGGTGGTGCGCCTCGCCAGCCTCGAGCCGGATTCGCGCGCGATCGTGAGCCGCGCGTTCACCTGGATCAGCTCGGGCGACTTCACGGCCGACTTCACGCTGCGCCTCGATCCGCTCGCGGCGGTGATGATCCTCGTCGTCACCGGCATCGGGACGCTGATCCACGTCTACTCGACCGCCTACATGCACGAGGAGACCGCCCCCGAGTACGCGCGCTACTTCTCCTACCTGAATCTCTTCGCCGCGTTCATGCTGCTGCTCGTCCTCGGCTCGAACTTCCTCGTGATGTTCGTCGGCTGGGAGGGCGTCGGCCTCTGCTCGTACCTGCTGATCGGCTTCTGGTTCGAGAAGCGATCGGCGTCCGACGCCGGCAAGAAGGCGTTCATCGTCAACCGCATCGGCGATTTCGGCTTCGTGCTCGGCGTCCTGCTCGCGTTCGTCCGCTTCGGCACGATCGACTTCCAGCAGATCGCGCGCGCGGCCGCGCCGATGAGCCCCGAGGCCGGCTTCGGGACGATCTCGATCATCACGCTGCTGCTGTTTGTCGGCGCCACCGGCAAGTCTGCGCAGATTCCGCTGTATGTCTGGCTGCCGGACGCCATGGAAGGCCCGACGCCGGTCTCGGCGCTGATCCACGCGGCCACGATGGTGACGGCGGGCGTCTACATGATCGGGCGCAACGCCGTGCTCTTCGCGCACGCGCCGGCGACGCTGACGGTGGTGGCCGTCATCGGCACGGCGACCGCGCTGATGGCCGGCACGATTGCGCTCGTGCAGAACGACATCAAACGCGTGCTCGCGTACTCGACCGTGTCGCAGCTCGGCTACATGTTCCTGGCGATGGGCGTCGGCGCGTACGCCGCCGGGATCTTCCACCTGTTCACGCACGCGTTCTTCAAGGCGCTGCTGTTCCTCGGCTCGGGCGCGTTGATCCACGCGCTCGGCGGCGAGCAGGATCTCCGCCGGATGGGCGGCCTCAAGCGCGATCTGCCGATCACGTACTGGACGTTCCTCATCGGATCGATCGCGATTGCCGGCGTGCCCGGCTTCGCCGGCTTCTTCAGCAAGGACGAGATTCTCTTCCGCACCTTCGCGAGCGGGCACGCGGCGTTGTGGACCGTCGGCCTGCTCACGGCGCTGCTCACGGCGATCTACATGTTCCGGATCGTCTTCCTCGCGTTCTTCGGCGAACGTCCGCCTGAGCCCGTCGCCCCCGCGCATCCTGAAGAAGAGGAGCCGGCCGCCAAAGGCGGACATGCGACCGGCCCGACCCACCTGACCCACCCGACCCATCTGCACGACGCGCCGCCGGCGATGGCGCTCGCGCTGATCGTGCTCGCGATCGGATCGGTCCTGGCCGGGTACGCGAGCCTGGGCGGCCGCTTCGAGCGGTTTCTCGAGCCGAGCTTCGCGCCCGAGCGCGTCGAGGAAGTCGCCGATCGCGGCCTCGAGCTCACGCTGACCGCGGTGTCGATCGCCGCCGCGCTCGGCGGCATCGCGATCGCGGCGTACTTCTTCTTGAAGAACCGCCGCGCCGCGGATCGGATGGCCGAGCGGTTCGCCGGCGTTCGGCGTCTGCTGCAGAACAAATACTACGTGGACGAGATCTACGACGGCGCGATCGTGCAGCCGATCCGGATCGTGTCCGAGAACGCGTTGTGGAAGGCGATCGACGTCCGCGTGATCGACGGCGCCGTGAACGGCGTCGGCGAGGCCGTCACCGGCGCGAGCGACATCCTGCGGCGCCTGCAGACTGGATCGGTGCGCGCGTACGCGGCGTCGCTGTTCCTCGGTGTCGTCCTCATCCTCGGGTATTACCTGTGGCCCTGAGTTGTCATGTCACGGTAGCGTGATGCCGTTTCCCATTCTCTCTTCTCTTGTCGCCCTGCCGGCCATCGGCGCGATCCTGCTGCTGTTCGTGCGCGGCGACGAAGAGCGGAGCGCGCCGGCGTCGCGCGCCATCGCGCTGGTGGTCTCCGTTCTCGTGTTCGCCGAAACGCTGCTCCTCTGGAGCCGCTTCAACGCCGCGTCCGGAGAGTTTCAGTTCGTCGAGCGGCACGCGTGGATCCCGGCGTTCGGGATCGACTACTTCGTCGGCGTGGACGGCATCAGCCTGCTGCTGCTCGTCCTCACCGGCTTCCTGACGCCGCTCGCGCTGCTGTCGTCGTGGGAATCGATCCACCGCAAGACGCGGACGTTCTGCATCTTCGTGCTGCTGCTCGAGAGCGCGATGATGGGCGTGTTCGTGTCGCTCGATCTGTTCCTCTTCTACATTTTCTGGGACGCGATGCTCGTGCCGATGTACTTCCTGATCGGCGTCTGGGGCTACGAGCGGCGCGTGTACGCGGCCGTGAAATTCATCCTCTACACGATGGCCGGCAGCGTCCTGATGCTGCTGGCGATTCTGAGCCTCGCGTACCTGCACTACTCGGCGACCGGGCGCTACACGTTCGATCTGCTCAGGCTCTACGATCTGGAGCTGACCGCTCACCAGCAGCTCTGGATGTTCTTCGCGTTCGTGCTCGCGTTCGCGATCAAGGTGCCGCTCTTCCCGTTCCACACATGGCTGCCCGACGCGCACGTGGAGGCGCCGACCGCCGGCTCCGTGATTCTGGCCGGCGTGCTGCTGAAGATGGGCACCTACGGCTTCGTGCGCTTCGCGTTCCCGCTCTTTCCGGACGCCGCCACGTACTTCGCGCCGTGGCTCGCCGTCCTCGCCATCGTCGGGATCATCTACGGCGCGCTCGTCGCGATGGTGCAGCCCGACATGAAGAAGCTCGTCGCCTACTCGAGCGTCAGCCACCTCGGGTTCGTCGTCCTCGGCATCGCCGCGCTGAACACGCAGGGCGTGCAGGGCGCCGTCTACCAGATGCTGAACCACGGCGTCAGCACCGGCGGCCTCTTCCTGATCGTCGGGATGCTGTCCGACCGCCGGCACACGCGCCTCATTGCCGAGTACGGCGGCCTGAAGAAGGTGACACCGCATCTGGTCGCGGCGTTTCTCCTCGTCACGCTCTCGTCGATCGGGCTGCCGGGGTTGAACGGCTTCGTCGGCGAGTTCCTGATCCTGCTCGGCGCCTTCCGATCGAATCCGACGATGGCGGCGTTCGCGGCGACGGGGGTGATCCTGTCGGCGACCTACATGCTGTGGATGTTCCAGCGCGTGAACTACGGCACGGTGACCAACGCGCAGAACGCGCGGCTCCCCGATCTGCAGCCGCGCGAGTGGGCGACGATCGCCCCGGTGATTGCGATCGCGGTGCTGATGGGGGTCTTCCCGAACCTGTTCCTGCGGCCGATCGAGCCGGCGGTGCAGCGGACGCTCGCGCGCATCCAGCGCACGAGCTCGACGCGCGTGCAGGCGGCGATGCCATCGTCGGTCAGCCGGATGCCATCAGCCATCAGCCGTCAGCCATGATGCAGTCCTTCAACGCGATCGTGCCGATGGCGTGCGTCACGGCGGCGGGCATCGCCGCGATGGTCGCCGAAGCGTTCCGCGATCCGGGCGAGCGGATGCCGATCGGCGGGCTCGGCCTCGTCGGCTTCATCGGCGCGCTGGTGGCGTCGATCGCGCTGTGGGACCGCAACGCGTCGAGCTTCGACGTCGTTGCCGCCGACAACTTCGGCCTCTTCGTCACGATCGTCCTGATCATCATCGGCGTGCTGTCGCTCGCGATTTCCAGCGCGACGATCGACCGCGAGCATCTGCCGCGCGGCGAGTACTACTCGCTCATGCTGTTCGCGACGGCCGGCATGATGCTGATGGCGACCGCGTCGGACCTCCTCGTCATCTTCCTGGCGCTCGAGGTGATGTCGCTCGCCGTGTACGTGCTCACCGGCATCCGGCGCGATTCGCCGACGGCGACGGAAGCCGCCTTCAAGTATTTCCTGCTGGGCGCGTTCTCGAGCGCGTTCTTTCTCTACGGCATCGCGTTCACCTACGGCCTCACCGGCAGCACGCGCCTCGATCGGATCGGCAGCCTGATGTCGGCGCAGTCGGCGGCGCCGACGCCGATGCAACTGCTCGCGCTCGGCCTCGTCATCGTCGGCTTCGCGTTCAAGGTCGCCGCCGTGCCGTTCCACATGTGGACGCCCGACGCGTACGAAGGCGCGCCGCCCTCGGTCACCGGCTTCATGTCGACCGGCGTCAAGGCCGCGGCGTTCGCGGCGTTCATGCGCGTCTTCCTCTCGGCGTTCCAGCCGCTGCGCGGCACGTGGAGCGACGCGCTCTGGGTGCTCGCCGCGGCGACGATGATCGTCGGCACGGTCGTCGGCGTCGCGCAGTCGAACGTGAAGCGGATGCTCGCCTACTCGAGCATCGCGCACGGCGGCTACCTGCTGCTCGCGCTCCTCGCGGGCAACGACGTCGGCCAGGGCGCCGTCCTCTTCTACCTGCTCACCTATGCCGTGACGAACATCGGCGCGTTCGGCGTGATCGCGCTGCTCGAGAGCGCCGATCGGCCCAACGACGCGGTGCACGACTACGCCGGGCTGTGGAACGATCGGCCGGCGCTCGCCGCGCTGATGACGATCTTTCTGCTGTCGCTCGGCGGCTTTCCGCCGATGGCCGGCTTCATCGCCAAGTGGTACGTCTTCAGCGCCGCGATAAAGGCGGGCTACACCGGCCTCGCCATCCTCGGTGTGTTGACGAGCGTGGTCTCCGTGTTCTTCTACCTGCGCATCGTCGTGATGATGTACATGACGCCGGGCGAAGGGCCCCGCGCCGTGCCTCCCGTGCCGGCGCTGGCGGGCGCCGCCCTGTTCGTGTCGGCGGTCCTGGTCTTCTATCTGGGCATCCTGCCGACTCGCGTGCTCGATTGGGCGGCGGCGTCGATTTCGACGGTGTTCTGACTAGGGCGGCCCTTTCAGGGCCGCCAGGCGAGGCTGAAAGCCTCGCCCTACAAAGAAATGAGGCTGAAAGCCTCGCCCTACAAAGAAATGAGGCTGAAAGCCTCGCCCTACAAAGAAATGAGGCTGAAAGCCTCGTACTACAAAGAAAGAAGCGTGCGACTCGATCAGAAGTCGAACTGCGCGCCGAACTTCACGAGCCGCGCGTCGAAGGTCGACGTCGGCCGCTGCCACGTCGCGCCGTTCGTGCCGTAGTTGTTGTTGGTCCAGAGCGCGTAGCTGCCGTTCAGCGCGTTGTAGACGTCGAAGTTCAGCTGCACCTTGCGGCCGCCGCTGCGGATGATCTTGCTCATCCGGACGTCGAGCTGATTGATGCGGTAGTCGAAGTACTGCGACAACGGCTGCAGCAGATCGATCTGCACCGTCTGGACGCCGCCCGACAGGCTGCGGTTGAGCGACGGCGCGATCTGCGCGTTGGTCGCCGTGTAGATCGAGCCGTAGTTCGGGCCGGGAATGCTCTGATACACGGCCGCGGCCTGGAGGCCCCATGGCAGCGGAACCGACCCGTTGACCTTCACGAGATTCTGATACGGGTTCCCTGATTCGCAGCCGCTCGCGACGCCGCTGAGCACCTGATAGTGCAGGTCCTCCGGCGAGTTGACCAGCACGCACTGGTTGGATTTCGACGTCGTCACGCCCGGCCACGTCGAGAGCAGGCTGATCGAATTCCCGATGTTCCATCCCCCGGTGACCGTGATGCCGCGTGGGAGGCGGGCGACGAGGTTGACGTCGGCGCCGTTGTAGTACTCGCTGGCCTTGCCGAAATTCGACGCGAGCGTCACGACGTTGTTCACGATGCCGAACTTGTCGGGGTTGACGTCGGCCAGGCCGCAAATCTGCTGGCCGGCGACGCCGGCCGGCAGCCGCGGATCGGACGGCGCCGTGATGCAGTACGACGTGTAGTCCGCGGGCGTCACGGCGGTATTCCGCGTGACGGTGAAGTTGCCGTACGTCGTCCGATAGAAGCCCGCCGTCAGCGCGACGCCGGTCGCCAGCTGGTGATCGACGCTCACCGACCACGCCCAGCTGTACGGCCGCTTGCCCCAACCCTGGATCCAGTCCGGATCCGCCGTCGTGCTGAAGACCTGCTGACCGAAGCTCTTGTTCGCCATCGGGCCGCACGTGTCGCCGCCGAAGCCGTTGGCGTTCGGGTTCCGCAGGTCGCAGTCGGGCACGAGATTGCCGTTGCCATCGCTCCACGACCGGCTGGTGTTCGTCACGATCGCGCTCTGCGGATTGAACGTCTTGCTCATCACCCACGAGACGAGACCGACGTAGCGGCCCAGTTGCCCCTTGATGGCCGTCTTGCCGTCGCCGAACACATCCCAGACGACGCCGAAGCGAGGATCGATGTCATGCCAGCAGGGGATGCAATCGAGGCCGGGCAAGGTGTGGGAATCGACGAGCGGACCGGCGAACGTCGTCACGGGATCCGCTTTCGTGCGGTGATATTCGTAGCGAATCCCGAGGTTCAGCGTCACGCGGTGCAGCGCCCACTGATCCTGCGCGAAGATGCTGAGATCGGGCCGCACCTTGACCTCGCTGTTGGAATTGGTCGGCGACGCGTACTCCGTGAGCAAGATCGGTGTTCCGGCTCTGAACGTGTACGTGTACGGGGTCGCGCCGCGATCGACGAACGAGTCGTACGGCAGGCTCTCGTCGGACGTGAAGCCGGTCTTGAGGCGATGTGCACCGGCGAGATACGTCATCGAAAAGCGCTGCTTGAACGGCCGCTGGCCGGTTCGGAACAGGACGGGTCCGTTGCCGTTGAACGGGAACGGCAGCGCCGTATCACGGTACAGGCGATTGCTCGGGATGCCGGCGCACGTGTTGTCGAACGTGCTCGCCCACGAGTTGAAGAGCAGCACGCCGCCTTCGAACAGCAGGTGATTCGTCGCCGTGTTGTTCCACGTCCCCATGAACAGCTGCGGGTGGTTGCAGTACGGGTTGCCCGACTCCATCGAGGAGACGCCGGCGTTCAGGTACGCGAAGTTGTTCGGCTGATTGTTCCGCTGCCACTCGTAGAACCCGTTCACCTTGTTCTTCGGATTGATCTGATACGTCACGCGGACATCATCGGAGCGGAGGTCTTCGGACGCGTCAGCCGGTTCGAACGGGCGGCCGTTGGTCCCGTCAGCCGGCGTGAAGACCGGATCGTCGAGCGCGGTGTCGTGGAACAGGTTCGCGATGCGCTCGACGCGGCCCCAGCGGCGGTGGGCCGTCATGAACCACACCTTGTCCTGGACGATCGGCCCGGCGACCACCGCGTTCACGTCGTACACCGAACGGGTTCCGCTGTTCGTGATGGCCCCTGCGGCCCTGAGCGCATCGCTCATGTTGTCGGCCTGCAGGTTGTGGTTGGTGCCGCTCGCGAACACCGTGCCGCTGAAGCGATTGCCGCCCTCGCGCGGAATCACATTGAGCACGACGCCGTTGCTCGTGTATTCGGCGGACGTGCTGCCGGTCGGCGTGTCGACGACGATCTGCTGCGACGTCAGCGCGTTCACGAAGAACGTGCGCCCGCTGCCCTCGCCCTCGAACCAGTTGAACGACATGCCGTCGAGGAGCATCTTCGTGTCGCCCTGCTTCGATCCGTGCAGCGACGCGCGCGAGCTCGTTTCGCCCTTGCTGCCGCCGACATCCTGCGCGTTGGTCGGCGACTGCAGCGCCGGCGTCAGCGCGTAGTAACTGAGCAGCGTCTTCGCGCTCGGCACCGCGTCGAGCAGCGCTTTCGGCAGCACCGTCTGGCGCGTCACCGTCTGCGTGTCGACGAGCGGCGACGCGCCCGACACCGTGACCGTCTCTTCGATCGCGCCGATGCGCAGCTGAATGTTCACCGTCGCGTTGAAGCTTGGCGGCAGCTCGATGCCTTCGCGCCTGAAGGACGCGAAGCCGGTGAGCGTGAACGTGACGGTGTACGTGCCGGGAATGAGCTCGATGATGCGGTACTCCCCGCGTTCGTCCGTGACCGCGCTCCGGACCTTCTCGATGAGGACGGGGCTCGACGCCTCGACCGTCACGCCGGGCAGCACCGCGCCTGACGTATCGGTGACGAGGCCCGCAATGGTGGCGGAGCTGGTGCCCTGGCTCCAGGCCGACGATGGATGAAGGCTGATGAGCGCGAGGACCAGGACACCCAGACTCGGAGTGCGATACATGGTCGCTCCTTTCCACGTGAACGATCGCCGGAGTGCGGGGTTCGACAGACGCGGGCGTGGTGACGGCCGACCTTACGCTCGGGTCGGTGCCTTGTCAACGCCGGAACGTCACGCGAAGGGGCCATCTTTGCGGTTTCCTTACTGTGCGGCGGCTGGCGATCTCAAAAATTGAAGAAGCGTCTACATCCTTGTGAGATTTTGTGCGCTCCCATTGACTTTCCTTATACATCGGCGTATCACCAGCCATCCGCGTCGTGGGTCGGCCGTACCTCGTTTTGTGGAGGTGGATGATGCGCAGGCTCGCCGTCGCCGTCCTCGCAAGCTGCTTCGTATTCCTCGCCATTTCAGCCGCTGCTCAAGGCCAGGCCTCCGCCGTGCAGGGGCGTATCGTCGACGAGTCGGGCGCGGCGCTGCCGGGCGTGACGATCGTCGTCACGCACATGGGCAGCGGCGTCTTTCGCCAGGTCGTCAGCAACGGCGACGGCTCGTATTTCCTGACGGGCATCGTGCCGGGTCCATATCGATTCACCGCGGAGTTGACCGGCTTCCGCAAGTACGAGCGCTCGGATCTCCTGCTCACAGTGGGGAACACGGCGACGCTCGACATCACGCTCGCCGTCGGCGCGCTCGAGGAGAACGTCACCGTGACGGGCGAAGCGCCGCTCGTCGACATCACGTCCAAGCAGATCGGCGCGAACATCGGGCAGGCGGAGCTCGGCGCACTGCCGATCATGAACAAGGACTGGATGTACGCCGTCGGTCTGACGCCGGGCATTCAGGTCGCCTCGTCCACGGCGTCCTTCTCGTGCGAGTCGCTGATCGTCGGCGGCGGCAGCAACCGCAGCGGCAACTTCTCGATCGACGGCGGCGGCAACAACGACGACTATCTCGGGTCGTCGTGCGGCAGCCAGGTGCGTCCCGCGATCGAGGCGGTGCAGGAATTCCAGGTGCTGACGAACCAGTACGACGCCGAGTTCGGCCGCACCGCCGGCGCCGTCGTCAACGTCGTCACCAAGCAGGGGACCAATGCGTTCCACGGCTCGCTGTTCGACAGCTACAGCGGTACGCCGCTCGCCGCAAAGGATTTCTTCGTCGCGCAGCGCAATCTCGACAAGCCGCAGACGGCGCAGAAGGACTGGGGCGGCACGATCGGCGGGCCCGTCATCAAGAACAAGGCGCACTTCTTCTATAGCCTCGACCGCATCATCTACGACGAAGGGCGCAGCGCCGTCTTCGTCAACCGGCCCGAGCTGAATTACGCGAATACGCAGAGCATGCACCTCTTCAACCACATGGGACGGTTCGATCATCAGATCAACCCGAACAACACGTGGACGTTCCGCTACCTGGTCGAGTACTCGCCGACGTTCAAGCGGCTGGCGCGGACCGAGACGCCCGCCGGGCTCGACCAGGAGTTCGACATCGATCGAACGACCGGCGGCAAATGGAACCTGGTGCAGGGCAACACGCGCGTCAACGAGCTGCGCATCGGCTACACGCACGAGAAGAACGGCTTCACGGCGCCGGAGATCCAGGACGGCGTTCCCGGCGTCAACCTCGCGCCGACGCTCCAGATGCTGTCGGGATGGTTCGACGGCCCGAACAACGGCGCGCTGTTCCGCATCGACAACGCGTACGAAGTGAGCGAGGCCTATTCGTGGTTCGTGCCGAAGTTCGCCGGCGGCAACAACGACCTGAAGTTCGGCGGCCAGTTGATCTACACCACGATCGAGCTGCCCGATCAGACCGACATGAACGGCCGCTTCTCGTTCGCGACCGACAAGTCGTTCAACCGGGCGGATCCGTCCACGTATCCCGAGCGCCTCTTCATCCGCGTCCCCGCGGCGAGCGACATCCTGATGCCGACCGACGTCGCGGTGCTGTTCGTGCAGGACAAATGGCGGCGCGACAACGTCACGCTGAACCTCGGCGTGCGCTACGACCTCGAGATCACGCCGATCACCAACGCGTTCAACCCGCTGTTCTCGTCCGGCGGCCACGCCACCGACCGGAACAACTTCGCGCCGCGCCTCGGCGTCACCTGGACGCCCGCCGGCTCGACGAAGAACGTGCTGCGCGGCGGCTACGGCATCTTCTACGACAAGGTCACGCTCCAGACGACGACGCCGTTCGTGTCGCAGGGGGTGTACAGCTCGTCGTTCACCGCCCCGTTCCCGACCAGCTCCGCCGATCCAGGCCCGAGCCGCGGCCTGCTGCCGACCGATCCGATGCTCGTCAACGGGCCGGTCGTCAACCGGACGCTGCTCAATTCGCTGGTCCCGCAGGGAACGCTCGGCCGGAACACCGGCATCGTGTTCATCGACAGTCCGGATCGCGTCGTGCCGAACACGCATCAGATTTCGCTCGGCTACGAGCGCCAGCTCGCTGCGACGATGGCGGCGACGGTGGACTACATTCACAGCTGGAACCGCGATCAGCTGATCACGTTCGATCTCAACCCCGGGCTCCGCGTCGATACGAGCCGCACGGGCCGCATCGTCTACAACGACCTCGAGGGCCTCGCGCAGCAGCTGGGGATCTCGCCGTTCGCGAACCAGGTGCTCAAGCGCACCAACGCCGGATCGTCGCAATTCGACGGCGTGAACGTCTCGGTCGAGAAGCGCTACAGCAACAACTGGGCGGCGCGCGTCTCCTACGCGCTCGGGTACGCGCGCGGCAATGCGGAGGCCGACCAGACGCATCAGGACAACTATCAGGTCCTCGGCGATCCTCATCTGGATCTGAACTTCGGGCCGCTCAACGCCGACCGCCGTCAGAACCTCGTGATCAGCGGCCGCGTCGAGATTCCGGGGACACACGGCCTGACGTTGAGCGGCGCCTCGCGCTTCATGACCGGCACGCCGATGACGGTCATCAACTCGGCGGTCGACGCCGATCGCAACGGACTGCTGTTCGACCCGCTGCCGGCCGGCACCTACTGCGGGCAGGGGCTGAACTCGATCTGCGTCGACAACGCCGGCGGCCGCAACGGCGCGCGCGGCCCGAGCTTCAAGCAGACCGATCTCAAACTGAGCTACCGCTTCCGGTTCGCGAAGGAGACGCTCGACGCGGGCCTCGAGCTGTACAACCTCTTCAACGTCGCGAACTTCAGCAACCCCGGCACGGTCGCCAACGGCGGGTCCATCGTCGACCAGCGTACGTCGGACTTCCTCGTGCTGACGTCGCTCAGCGGCGGCAACGGCCACTCTTTCAGGGTCGCCCTTTTTTTCCGCGTCGTCTCACAATCGGGGCGGTGCTAGCATGCGCGGCGGGATGAAGCGCGCGATCGGCACGTCGATCGTCGTCGGCTTCGCGATTGCGGCCGTCGCCGCCCAGGGGCGGCGCTCCGGCGAGATTCAGTCCCTCCGAACCCCCATCGACGTCACTGCTGAACGAGTCGATCGCCTCGAGCGCTGGCTCGAGGCGGTCGATGCGCACGAGCCCGGCGAGGCGGATGCGGCGCTCGACGAGGTCGCCTCCTGGTCGACCGGCGACCTGCGGCAGCTGTGGGGCGACGTCAGGGTTCTCACGATCCTGCTGCGCAACCGCAGGGCCGCGCGCTTCCTGATTCCCACAACCGGCGGGCGCACGATGGAGGTCTTCTATCCGCCGTCGCTCATGCGGCGCATGCGGGCGCTCGCGTGCGCCGCCGCCGGCCGCCTCGCCGACGTAGACTGCGTCGCGAAGGGCGCGCCGCTCGAGCTGAGCGCCGCGCTGCGCCGTTTCGCCGAACGCGCGGGCGCCGACCGCGCGCGGACCGGCGAGGACAACTACTTCCTGCGCCGCGCTGCGATTCTCCACGCCGACGTCGAGATCCTCGCGCCGTCGGCCGGCGCGGCGGCGCCGCCCAGGCAGGCGCCGATCCTCGGGCCGTCGCAGATCCGCGTCGATACGTCGGACGGCGTGTCGCTCGACGTGCGCGAAGTCGGGATCCACTGGGAGCTCGGGCGCATGGTGCTCGATCAGGTGGTCCCGAAAGGCGCCGAGCGGCCGCAGCCGGGCCGCGACGCGATGGTGCGCGACTGGTATCGCGCGTCGGCCGCGTGGATGCAGCACATCGAGAGCCACGACACGGGGCATATCGATCACGGCCGCGACATCTTTCCCGCCGATCCGGACATCCTGTTCCTCAGCGGCGCGCTGCACGAGACCTATGCGCGGCCGGCGATTCAGAGCGCCGTCCGCGCGGCCACCGTGCCGAGCGGTTTCTCAATCGACATCCTGTCGTCGCGCGTCGAGCTGCGCCGCGCGGAGTCGTTCTTCCGCAGCGCGCTCGCGCAGGCGCCCGACATGGCCGAGGCACATCTCCGCCTCGGCCGCGTCCTCGGGCTGCAGGGCCAGCACGCCGACGCGATCGTCGAGCTGCGCCGCGCCGCCGCGCTCCTCGGCGACGACGACGAGCTGCGTTACGACGGGGAGCTGTTCGCCGGCGCGGAAGAGGAAGCGCTCGGGCGCTACGACGCCGCGCGCGATGCGTACGCGCGCGCGCAATCGCTCTTCCCGGGCGCGCAGTCGCCGCTCATCGCGCTCAGCCAGCTCGCGCGCCGCCGCGGCGATCGCGCCGCCGCGCTGGCCGCGATCCAGCAGCTCTTCGAGCTGCCGCCGCCAGGCGCCGAAGGGCGCGACGATCCGTGGTGGCAGTACCACAAAGCGC